>Ga0272440_1003456_pt1 | contig 11788 bp, 6 predicted proteins | sample SSMMMBAug17_FD_192440 | JGI IMG/M metagenome (GOLD analysis project Ga0272440, IMG submission 192440) | Marine sediment archaeal communities from Little Sippewissett salt marsh, Falmouth, MA, United States - SSM-MMB-Aug17 | ecosystem: Environmental > Aquatic > Marine > Wetlands > Sediment ... | reverse complement strand
TTTTCAAATATAATGTCCAGTCGATACCATGCATTATTTGATCATGTGTCAGGTCATATTGTGAATTTAAGTGATATTCCAATATTTATCTTTGAGAAAGATTCTGATGATAAATTCATACAGAAATTGGAAATTCAAGGTTTACCTAAAGAAAAATGGTGTAACAAGTGTATAAAAGCTATCGAATTGCTTGATTTACAGCCTGCAAATTTAATTAATCAATATGTTAGGGATAGAATTCGTTGCGAAAATGGGTTTATCAATTGTGAAATCTGCACACCTGATCGACCAACTGAATCTGTCACCAATGGTCAATATATAGTTGTTGGCAATGCAATGTATTTATATGAAATTACAATGTAAGAGCTTTTCAGTTAAACGATACAATATTTCAACATGTATGTACTGATGAAATCAATTGTATACTTTGTTCTAATCTAAGGATACTCAGTTATGAATCATACTTTTGGCTTATTATGGCTTCTATTTTCCATTGAAGTGTGCTTCTGCTGTTGTTTGATGAATATCATTCAAAGGGATCAAACCCACCAGAACAAAAGATTATATCTAATTGCAATTACCTTTGCTTGCATTATTGGCATTTTCCAATGGGCATATATAAACTCATTTATTCCATTTGCATGGGTAATGACCTGCCTGACTGGTATAAGCATTGTACTATTTTTGCTTGCTTTGTATCGCTCGTTATATAAAACCGCTTATTTATATGGAATTGGCAGTTGCTTATTGCTGTCAATGAACGTTTTTTTTATCACCGGTCTATATCTTGTTTCTACACAAAAGCAACCTCATTTAGAGTTGGCATCCATATCTTCAGTGATAAATCATCACGCGACGATTGGAACAGATGAAACCTTGTCAGATATACCCGTATTCGCAAAGTATATAGATAAAATTCACGCTAGAATAACTCGAAAGGACGAATTGTTTTATTTACAAAATATGTCCTATAAAAAACGTTTAATACGCAATCATATAGGACAAGAGGAAGGCCCTCACGAGCTCCCTCTTTTAGCTGGAATGAAAGTCGTTATCAATGGAACAGCTTTTAGTATAAAAAGAATATCAGGAATTGGAATGCTAAAAACAATATCTATGATAGGTCCGAACAAAACAGTATTTTTTTCACATTCTTTTTCAACCTTTGTTATTTCAACACTAAATACAGCACAATCAGATGCTCCAGTAATCCAGGGCAATTATAAAAAACACCTTGCCAAAATAATGTATAACTTTAAATTAAATCGTTTTATTCTAACTTATTATGATTCAAGAGATAAATCATCAGTTCACATTACGTATGACAAGAATAAAAGCCTATTTAAAAGGCAAATATTAATTACTGATGGTGATGTTATAGTAATGGGGTATACAAAATTTCATTTTCATACAGGCCCATTAAATTCTATTAAACTTATCCCTCAATATCGTATTCCCAGATTTCATCTACTATCAAATGGCCACTTCATTATTACAAATCAATTAAAATCATGGATATCAAATAACCAGTTCTCATTACCAGTTCTTTTTAGTACACCAATTACATGTAACATATCACAAGATAATAACTTACCTGTTTTACAAATTGTGAATTCCGATAATTCTAGGCAACAATTGCAACATGGCCAATCGTTTAAAATTGAAGATCAGAAAGGAAATGCGATTAAATTTAGATTTATGAGTCATTTTTACCCTAAAAGTGTTGTTGATTTTTTTAGTCTTAGTTCATATGAAGGCTCAAAAACATGGTTTTATGGATTGCTCATGATTATTCTGCTATCCTTATCAAGTATGATTCTGACAAATCCAAAACAACATTATACATTTCCAGTCGCATGCGGAACAATTCTTCTTTCATGTACAGGTATCATCTTTTTATATCGCCTTGAAATAACAGAATCTTCTTTTGATGGTATTGCGTTGGATCACATCTTTCTGACAGGTATAGGAATCATGATTTTATACTTACCTTCTTTGTTAGAGAAAATATTCAAGAGCATTCATCGTCTTCATTTATACCAAAAGCGTCATAAAAAAATGCAACACACGAATCATTCTTACAAACAATTAAATGAAATTAATAATGAGTTAAAACAACTCGACAATAATGCTATTAGTTTATTTACTTTATTTAAACAAAAAAGTTTTTTTCAATTAAGTCTGCCATCACTGTTTTTGGTTTTGCTATTATTGATATTTATTATCCAACGAATTTGTGGAGCAGAAACAGGCATTCAAGTTTTTTACATAAATATTCAGATTGTTTTTCCTGTTTTGGTTATTATGAGCTTTTTGTTAGCATTTGGCACTACTGAAGATTTAACAATTATAGAAAACCAGGTAGCACAATTATACAAAAATAAATCCACTTTCCAATTATTGCTATGGCGATATCATGATATTTTTCTATGTTTTATATTTTTTTTTATATCCATGTTGTTTGTTTCTGATATAACGCCAATTGTTATTTTTACAAGCCTTTTGATTGTTTCATTATTCATCAGAAGTCGATTGAATTACCAAAAGATAGTGGTGTGTATTTGTTTATGTGTCATTGCGATAATCATAATAATTGCCAGCTTTGAAAATATACTTCCCTATTTTCCATCATTTTATGCAAAACGATTTGGCACCTGGTTAAACCCTTTTTATTATAGTTCATATTCAGGTCAATTTATAGATAATCTCTGGTTGCTAAAGCATGCAGGTATTAATGGATTTGGCTTTGGTCTTGCCCCAAAAGTAAACTGCTTATCGCAAATCAAGGATGACTTTATTTTATCACTAATTCTTTCAGATGCTGGTTTAATAGGTTACTTAGCTATTTTATGTTCTTCTTGTTTAGTCGTTATACCTTGTTTCATGTTTGCATGTTCAGAAACTCGTACGATCAATTTTTTTACAGAACATACTGAAAACATGCTATTTTATCGACAGGTTGTATTTTGGCTTGCTATGTTGTTTTTAGTGCAAGTATTAATTGTATCATGCTCAGTTACTGGTATTTTGCCTGTTATGGGAACCCCTTTTCCATTTTTTGGTCGGGGTGGATCATGCCTGATATTTTTTTCATTCCTTTCAATGGGCATAATTATGAAGGCAATGAAACATAAATATTATGAGTTATTTATATAAAACTATATAGACACCATGAAAAATAGAATAACACCTAAAATTATATTCATTTCACTGTTACTGGTTATTATACTTTTGATCATTTCAATAAAAATGATTTTTTTATTACAATCCGCTTTAAAGGAAAACTCACCCTATCAATTTTGTATTATTCCAGGAATTGATAAAAGTGGAGAATTTGCTCGATTGGTTTATAAAAAAAACAGGTTCCTTTTTAATTCTCATAGAAATGGCGTTTTTGTTATACCCGAACAATTTGATCACAACAAATCAAAGCAATTTATACCATTGCTTGATAAGGATATCCTATCATTTTGGGGGTATCGGTTTCAATATCGAATCTTTTCGCCTGACTATCAAAACGTAACGATATGCAATCAACGTGTTGAAAATATTGTTAGAACAGGGACTTCACGTCCTTTTTATATTGCTCTGGATGGTGGTGGGACAAACTTGCGAAATATCGTTATTATACCTTATTCTGAAGCATATGTTCAACAGTTACGTAAAGAATCTAGTCAAGATACATTACCAGGATCTCAATTATTGAAAATAATGCCGCCATTACCGGAAAAAATTTTCCTTCCTTATCAAACGAGTGGGTATCGAATTCAAGCCCGATATCCGAATCTCTTTTCAATTCAAAGAAATCATCAAAATATTCTCCTGAAACCTCAAAAAGAAGTTGTTCTACAAAATGGGGACATTATAAACCTATTCAATGATATTCGTATTAAATTCTGCTTAGAGCAAAAGGTAGTCACTGAAACTGTTGATTTAAATCAACATGAAAAAAGAATTATTGGAAATTCTGATGCAAAATCCCACATAAAAAGAATTAATAGAAACAAATATGGAGTATTTATTAAACTCATTCGTTTAGAAGAACCTTCACTAATAAACTGTAATATACAGCCTGTAGCATGGTTGGAAAGGTGTAAAGATACTAAGCAAAGATTACCACGCATACCTTTATCACTGCGAAAAACCAATATTATTGTTTCTCAAAAGTCTGCAATTTCATTTTCCAAGCCTTCAGGCATAGTTCCTGATAAATATATTGATATACAAACAGTAAACAATGTTAAACAATTCGCATCAAATGAAAGTCTTACGTTAACAAACAATGTGATAAACATATCGAACGAAATTTTTTTAAGATATCCAAAAGTAAAGGAATTAGTTAATATAAGTAACCAGGAAAGCAAACCTGCGGGTGTACTATTTTGGGGGGACCTATATCATGATGATAATAGAACTGTTTTTTTAACCAGCCGGGTTAATCATATCAAAAAGGACTCTAAACTGACCTTGAGTGAAATTGGTATCACTCAGCCTTTATGGTTTATCAGTAAATCAGTGCCAACTGACTGGCCAAATCCAAAAAAAATATTATCTCTTAAACCTTCTTGTTATCGTCCTGATTTAATACCAAAGTGCCTTCCTTATTTACCTCCTTCACAGTTAAAGACCAATTGGATATGGGATAATGAAGCTTGGAATTATATGTCTGTAGAAAAAGAAACAAGGTATGCTACATGTGTTTTTCGTATTCATGAGCATGATAAGCAGCCAGAATTATTAAAATGGCATTTGTTAACACCGGCAACAACTGTATCAGGATGGTTAAATGGAAAAAAAATATCTTTTAAGCAGAAGGGACCATCTTTATGTGAAGTTAAATTACTAAGAGCATTGATACACTCATCACAATTATCAAAAGAGACAAATAATATTCTTGCATTAAAGTTAGACTTTTCTATAAAAAATCAAACCTATGAGGATAAAGATCCCTTTGTTTGTATGACAATAAGAATCGATGATACACTATTAACATGTAATCATCCAGACTGGGAAGTTTCTGTCTCTAATACGATTAATTGGTGGCATAGCTCAAAAAATAAAAGTATGCAATGGTTGTCAAGTCAGTTTATCCAGACAAGACAAGTTTTTGGTTTTGTTGGATCTGATGATATTCATATTAATCATAATTCTGATTCCTTGGAGGGAATGTGGTTAAATGAAGATATAAAGAGTATTAAAGATGAAACAATCAGATATTTTCGAATTCCAATACATATTCAATCACATCCGAAAGTTGCTGATTTAAAATTCTATTCATCAGGCAGTGTAACACTATATATGAATAACAAAAAACTAATACACAAAAAGCAGCACATCAAACAGTTAAATCTTAAACCTTTTATAAAAAAGGGGGTGCAATATTTATATATGAAGATTATTCATAAAAAGAATACCAATAATGGTGTAAATAAAATTTTTTATATACAAGATAATGCAATTAAAGGTATAAATGAAAATATTGTAACCTACTCCAATCGCTTTATCAAAAAATCCAAAAGAGGAAAAATCATTGATCGAAATGCCAATTCATTACCCAGACTGTGTGTAATAAAAGGTGATGATAAACATATACTTCCAGGTGATTTATTTCCATTATATCATACGAAAAATAAACCAAAACATTATGTTAAAGATATATTTATCGTACAGGATACAACATCTTTTAAATTTTTTCCATTTCTTAAATTACGTTCAAATAATTCAAATACAAATGGATATATCGAAATCAGTTATGTAGCATCAGCTAATAATCCAATTCATCTAAAAAACAAATTTATAAAAAGGCAAAATGCCTGGATTTATGCACCTGACTTGCGGCATTATATGCCTGATAATCCTGGTAATTACGATGATTCATCATTAACATCTGGTTATTATTCAGGTAAAAGTTGGCAAAATTACTTCCCAAAGCCTGGAAAAACAAGATCTTTTGTAATGGATAGAGAACATTTGATTTACAGATATGGATCAAGCCTTGAAACCAAAGAGTTATTTTATAATAAGGGACATTCATCTTTAAGAACAGGCCAGATTGTTCTATTAGATCAAGCCAATAGTGTAACCCATGAACTAGTGTTTGATCAAATATATCAAGGCTTAACGCCTTCAAATTATCCTATAACAGGAATACGTATAATCACTGAAAACGAGAGTACCAAATTAATACGGCTGGGGCAAAATAATGATACACATGTATTTGTTGATTCTCAGCGCATTAAACCAGGACAATCTATACCAATAACAAATGGTCAATATATTTCTTTAGGACAGTACAAATTTCAAGTGGAACTAGAAGGCAATGGTGTACTTGCATCAGATAGTGAAAATCAAACGCATCGATACTACCCACCAGGCTTAGGTCTTAGCCATACTGTTGGACATTTTTATAAAACTTGGCATGGGCTTGAATCAGAATTTGATGCTATTCTTAAAAAAGAGGGTAAGGTTCAACTTACAATTGATGATGATTTAAATCGAATAGTTAGAAATGAAGTTCAAAGAGAGATCAAATTGATTGATAAAAAAAGGCGTTATCAAATTTTAACGCTCCATCAGTTAATAAAAAATGAAAAAAATCCTTATGTAATCAAACGATTACAAAAACAACTGGATATCCAGATTGATTTACAGATTAAGGGTGCACTCATTGTGTTGAGTGAAAAAGGTGAAATTTTAAGCTCAGTTTCAGAACCATCTGTCCTTATTAATAAAGAGGCATTAAGGCATGCGTATCTACAGGCAAAATATTCTCCACATGATTCACAATTAATCAATTATTCAATACATGAACCGCAATGGAGTCCAGGCTCATCCATGAAAGTTATAACAGCAGCAGCAGCTTATGAACATAGAAATAATAATCAATATATTGATAAATTTCTTTCAATAGAGCCGCCATTTAAAAATAAATATTTTGGGTCTAATAGTTCATGTTTAAGCCGTATGAGCTTACCCAATAAAAAGGCAATAACAACTCAATTATGTAACCATCATAATCAACCAATTGATTTTTCCATGAAAAGTTTGCCCGGTGCACTGGCAAAGAGTTATAATGTATATTTTGGATATTTAGCTTTATTATTAAACAAAACCATTATGTATGATAGTAATTCTATTCAGAAAAAAAATATATTTTGGTATAGAGTTTTTACTGATGCACAAAATCGATATAAAGATAACCCTTTAGCCGAAGTGGCAAATCGGTTTGGATATAACCAATACATGAATTTAATGCCAGGCACGATCAATGGCATACATCAAAACATACTTCCTGATCGAAGTATAACGAATTTTTTAACAACTATACCTGGTATTTTTCCAAGAGCAATATATAGCCAGACTGAATTAACACGTATCGCAATTGGTCAAAGCCAGGTTAAATCTACACCTCTAATAGGAGCACTTACAGCAATGACAATTGCACTTAAAGGACAAAAGGTGCTACCCGCCTTAATTAGGAATGTCTGCATAAGGCAACCCGATAACTCAATGAAAACGATATATCAGCTTTATTCATCTACACAAAAGATAGTTCAAACAAGTACAGCCAATGAAATAGAAAAAGGGATGCAATGGGTTGTTAATGGTAAACGGCCACGTCAAACCACATGGTATCCCAATTCTAAAAGATTGATATATGGAACTGCAACAAAAACTTTTGATGATAGTTTGTTAAAAAATTTTATTTATGGTAAAACTGGAACATCTGAAACAGGAGAGGATGGTGTTGAAGGAAACTCATGGTTTATATGCTATATTCGTCTGCCAAATAATCAGACATATGCTCTTGCGGCTGTTTTTCCGAATAGCGGATCAGGAAACCGTCATGCTGGTGAGTGTATCAAAAGAGTTTTAAATAAAATGAAGAGATATTACCAATGGCATTAATTAAAAAATTTGGGTGAAATAATGTTAATTAAAAAAGACGTATTAACGAAAATCATTTTTCTATGTATATGGATTCAAATTCATACATCTATTGGATGTCAGGTTCCTGGAAATAACTATCCTGTTCTTCAAGGTACTGAAAAACAATTACATAAACAAAATACTGGTCAGCAATCAAGGGTAAAGCCTGATCAAAAATCACTCAAAAAACATGAAGTTCAATCGCATCATCAACATATATCGACCACAAAAAAAATAATAAAATGGCCTCTTGAACGTACTGTTATTCGAAAAGAATTAATAGATATGCTAGAAGATTGGGGAGAAACAGCCTTTGAAGTAGATGATATTTTGGTGCGCCATGTTTGTTATTTCTTTAAATATTATTCAGTAAAGGATTACCAACGAACCAATAGAGCCATTAAGCGTAGTAATCAATATTTGTCTTACATAATTGGTGTTTTTAAACACTATCGACTTCCAGAAGAAATTGCTTTTGCACTTCCATTTGTTGAAAGTTCGTTTAACCCAAAAGCCAGGTCAGGTGCTGGTGCAGTTGGAATGTTTCAATTCATTAAGCCAACGGCCAGGCAGTTCGGTTTGACTGTCAGGCGAAACAATGATGACAGATTAGATGTTTATAAAGCTGCACCCGCCTGTGCAAAGTACTTAAGAAATAATCGAAATGTTTTTGCCAGTTCAGTCTTGAGTTTAGGAAGTTACCATCATGGAACAGGAAAGGTCAGTCAGGTTTTACTGAGTGCAGCGAATGCCAATGAACGAAAATTCGGCCCAGTATTTCACAATAAACGATTGGGAAAATACTCTAAAGAATATATTCCCCAATGCTTGTCTGCTGCACTCATTTATCGTTTTATGAAGCAAATGAACATTCAATATTTACCTCGAATGTCTTTTAATAGTAAAGTGATTCGTAAAACAATATCAGCAAAAGCCTTTGAAGAAAAAATTCCTGATTTATATACTATGAATCCTGATTTAACTTCTAAAGATAAAACATATAACTATGCCAGTACCAAAGGATATGTATTGTTGAGTAACATTAGTATGAGTAAAATTGATCTGATAAAAGCACCTCTTGTGATATTAAAGCAAAGGTCTTATGTGAAAGAACCTATTGCACCTCCAATAAAGAAAAGCACCTATAAATGGCCTAAAAACCCATCTATAAAAAAACGTGGAATAGCTGTTAAGGGACAGGCAAAATATATTCGATATGTATTTCAGGAAGGCAATGAGCTTTCAGTTATTGCTGAAATTTTTGGAACCTCTGTCTACAAAATAAAAAAAACGCGCGAGAATAAATATTTGCAAAAACGATCTCCTCGCTCTGGTGATGTTATCCGTATTAATGGTTTATCACCGACAACTCAGAAGATAGGCGGTGGCGGCTATGTTTGTGGAAGACAAATAGCTCTAACAACTCGAAATAAAGAAAGCTTGAACGATATTTGTCAACGAGTTAAGCAAACTGTAAATCAATATTGTGGAAAAAAACAATGGCAATTAGGCACCGACATTTCGCCTGAATTGATATATTACTGGAATAAAGATGTTCTTGAAAATATTGCACCAAATACACAATTAAATGGTGATATTTCACTTGTAGTTTATACAGATTATCTTTGGAAAAAAGAAAAAAAATCAAAAACAACTCAGCATTTAAAGACAAAAGATAGGTCATTGCTAAAAAGACGAAAAGGGAAAAAATTTGTAACCTACATTGTTCAAGATAAAAATATTTATGAAGGGAAACTCATTCAGCGCCTATCCCGAATTTTTTATGTTAGTTCAAGGGAGTTGATACTCTGGAATCCCAAATTAAAACATATAGAGAAGAATCCAAATGCCTGGATTGGTAAATCTCATAAAATAATTATTAAAAACTGCCCGAGTTCAACACAAAAATTTGGCAATCCTGGCCTTATTTGTGGAAAGGCCAGGGTTAGTGACACTCGACTTTCAATAAAACGAAATGAAACTATAGCTGATGTGGCAAAAAAGGCACGAACAATTATTCAAGCCTGTGGTGGTGCAGGTAAAGGTGTTACAGAAAAAAATATTTTATTTTGGAATGCCGATATCCTTCAAAAAATTGACATATTAACAACGAACGACCGCGCATCAGGATCTGCGAAATTAACAGTTTATGTAGATTTTTATTAATATGTCTGATTTGATTAGTGAATTTATTATGAACAAACCTTTTTTAATACCATTGCAAATAATCACTGTTTTTATTATTGGTGTTTTGTTTTCAAGTTGTCATCTTTGGAAAAAGCCTTTACTTGAAACAAAGATTGATCACCAGCAACAAGCCGATGCCTTTGAAGGAACTGAATTACAGCAACCAGATACATCATCAGACACTTCAGAAGACTTAAATATTTCAAACATTAACTTAGTGTCGTCAACGAAATCAGAAGATCAATTGCTTTTTATGCAGCATATAAAAGAATTTTTAAGCGATCGTATCGAATTATTTGATCAATTCATTTCTGCTCATTTAGGAGTGATTGTATTTAAGCAAGTAGATGGTGAATCAATTTTTACTCATAATGCAGAAAAATGTTTTATTCCAGCATCTTTAACCAAAATTGTTTTATGTTCTACCTTTATTCGTATGATGGAAAAAGAGTCAGCAGAAGAAGATTTATCCCTTGCTTTTAAAAGGGAAACATTGGAAATGAACTGGGAGCATCCATCATTTAGAAGCCTAAGCTATCTCTTTCATCAGATTAATTCATATACTTTTCGTCAAGCACAGCATGCTAACCAAACAGCTAACGACCTGGGAAAATTTATTCAAAAGATATTTCAAAACAATACAGGTATATATGAAAACATCGAACAGATATTTTTGTCACATATTGATCATATCTCTTTTGTGCTACCATGTAATCGTATCCAAAAAGCATCTGGCCTGACATTAAATAACCGATTATCGCCATTTCAAGTTGCCGATTGTATGTATCATTTAAAAGATAAAAACATTTATGTTAAGTCTTTAATGCAAGCAGGAGAAGGCACATTGACAAATCGGTTAAAAGGTATTGGAGATAATCATTACTTCAAGACTGGTTCATTGAAAAAAAATGGAGTAGCGTGTCTGGCTGGATATCTTAATCTTTCTGAGCCCTTGGGAATTGTGATTATGATAAATATGCTGAGCGAAAACTCTTTTTTGGATGCTGTTTATTGGATGGATGAGAATATTTTGAAGATGGTTAAGCTTGTATGATTACGTATTTATTTACCATGAAAATAGGCATAGATGTAGCAATACCTGAATTTCATATCTTGAATGCACATTCACTTAATCGTTCTTCGTTTATTGGTTAAATTAAAATATTTGGATGTGTATCAATGGTTTTATTTTCTTCAGTTCCAACCAACAGCACAGGTTGAATAAATGGCAAAGGCATCAATGCCACCCATTGCAGCCATATATAATTATGTTTGGCTATTGTTTAATTAATCAAGATGGGATCATGAACCATTCAATGATACATCGGCTTTTCCTGAACCAGCAACAGGTAACCATTGGTGCCCTCAGAACAGATAGTCCTTCCCGGGTAAGATTGTCCAAACATATGCACCTTTGTTTTAGATTAATCCACCTCATTGGACAATCTATAATCGAAATTTGCAATAATGAAAGCCAATGGAAAGGGCACTGTAATCTTGTAAATCGCTGCCATGTCCCACCAGAGAATTGAAGGCGGCACAATCTGTATATGCGCGTTTTGCCCAGAATTCTACACTGAATGACGTATTGATAATATCCACTTCATTACCAGCATCTATATAAGCGCCTGTATCAGTAAAATCGATCATGTAGTCACTGGGGAGCAGGCCC
>Ga0272440_1003455_pt1 | contig 11789 bp, 10 predicted proteins | sample SSMMMBAug17_FD_192440 | JGI IMG/M metagenome (GOLD analysis project Ga0272440, IMG submission 192440) | Marine sediment archaeal communities from Little Sippewissett salt marsh, Falmouth, MA, United States - SSM-MMB-Aug17 | ecosystem: Environmental > Aquatic > Marine > Wetlands > Sediment ... | reverse complement strand
GCGTTTCCGGTTTTTTGTCGAAGGGCAAACACAAGGTTTGCCCCTACATTCGTTCTTAAACATATGTATATTCTCGGCTATTGAAAAATACCAAAACTTATAGACCTATGCGTAAGGGAATTGCCTGATTTTGATGCGACCATTTAGTTTCAACCAGAAACATTTTTTTTTTAATACACATAAGCAATATTTACTTTACCAGTTGATTTAATTATTTGAAATTAAAGTTATATCCAGCTTTTGTGTGATAAATTTCACTATCACTTATTGGGTGACAATATTTAATTATAGAATTTTTAAATTTTTTAAATACAAAATATTTTTTACTTGACTTTTACTTATTTTTTATGAATTTTCAGAGTTATTAAATTTTTCAACGATAATGGGTGAAAACGTTCGCTATAATCCATATTTTGGCCAGATGGTTGAATTTTTGCATTGGTTCATGGAACTTTTTCTACTAGGAGATCATTATGAATATAATATCAAAATTAATGACATATTTACTGATCATTGGGTTTGCTGTTTCTGCGTTGGCACAAATGCCTGAAATGAATCAGGATAAATATCAGTCAAAAAATTATCCAGATTTATCTCTGCTATCGTCTAATATTAAACAATTGTGCAAGGAGTTAAACATTTGTAATGCAACACGTGTTCTGGATTTAGTTCGTTTAAGTCGCTATAAATACAAACTTTTGACCGATGAAAAAAAGTCCGGAGTCGATTTTATTCTTTCCAAAACCATGAATGATCATTGGAGTATTTTGGTTGATCAAAAACACTGGTTCGTGCATTACTCAGGCCAGCACCTTCTAACTGATCTGATTGAAGAAGCCGAGCACATGGCAAGGGAGGGGCATTGTCATGCGGCTGAAACCAAAATTGAAAAGGTATTAAAGTTCAAACCGAACATGGATTGGGCGTATTTTATAAAAGCCCATTGTAAACTTCAGCAAGGTCTATTTCAAGAATTTATTCAAAATACTGAAAAGGCCATTAAATTAAACAACACAGAAACCCTCTATTACAATCAGCTTGCATGGTTTCATGCAACCACGAAGTTCAGTAAATATCGGGATGCCAGAAAAGGGCTTCAGTATGCATTAAAAGCTGTTTCCATGTCACCAAACAACTGGAAAGTCACCGACACTCTGGCGGCTTCTTATGCGCGAAATGGTCAGTATCATTTAGCTTTAGAAACCCAGGAAAAAGCGATGAATTTGCTCCGCAAAGATAATGAAATTGCTGCGGATCAAATTTATGAAAATTTAAAAAAAATGAATACCCGAAAAAGATTGTATCAACACCGCAGGGCTTATACTGAAATAAACTAAGACTTTACTATTTGCCAAAAATGAATGATTGTGATATATTTATTTAAATCAACTTATTAAAATGAAGAATTCATAACTCGACAGACATGCTAAATGTCTGTCGAACCAAGATAATATAAAGGAGAATATTTTATGTACGAAGCTTCTGATTTACGAAAAGGCCTTAAAATGGAAATTGATGGCGAGCCTTATGTTGTAGTTCAATTCGAGTTTTCAAAACCCGGAAAAGGTCAGGCGCTTTATCGATGTAAGCTTAAAAATATGGTGACTGGTTCACAATTCGATAGAACATATCGATCTGGAGATAAATTTAATGAGGCAAGTCTCGAAGAATTTGAAATGGAGTATTTATATGCAGAAAAAACCAGATATTGTTTCATGAATACATCCACCTATGATCAGGAATTTTTAACTGAAGAACAACTTGAGGATGGTATCCATTTTTTAAAAGAAAATATGAAATGTCAGGTGCTATTTTTTCAGGGACGGCCCATTGGTGTCACATTGCCAAATTTTGTGGAAATGACTGTTGTTCAATCAGACCCATGGGTTAAGGGAGATACAGCATCAGGGAGTACCAAGCCTGCTACAGTTGAAACCGGTTATTCGCTCCAGGTACCGCCATTTATTAATGAAGGAGAAAAAATCCGAATTGATACACGAACAGGGGAATATGTAGAACGTGTCAAACAATAATTCAATGGTAGTAGCGGGCGGACCTTGTGTTCACCATTTTTTATTATAAGATAGGGCGAGCATAAAGTTCGCCCCTACAGTTGTAAATTATGCAACAACATCCAACAACCGAGATCTTCGACCATTACCATTTGATGCCCCTTGCTGATTGTTCGATGTTGATGAAACCTCCTCATTACCGCCACCAAGGTTTTTGCGACGTCGACGACGCTTTTCTTTTTCTTTTTTCTCTTTCTCAATCTTCAGCTTTTCAGTTTCAGAATGCTCTGATTCTTGAACTGTCTGACGTTTTTCTTCCTCATTTTTTTCCATCTTTGCGACGACGACTGTCTGATTGACATCTTGCGCAAAATTCTTGATATTCTGCATTTCGCGCGCTGCATCGCCTTGCATGACAGTGTAATTAACACTTGCTACTCCTGGCATTTTTTTTTCCTTTTCATGGGTTTAAGTCATGCAGCTTTTGACAAGCCTTTGATTAATTTTGATGCATATTCAACAACCATAACCAGATCGGTTGATACGTATACACATCCGGAAGGTTCAAAGATTCTTCTTTTTCATGAAATAACAGCAGTGGTTTACAGTCACTCAACTGTTTTTTAGCCGTCTCTAGTCCCTTCAGTTCGCGTTTCATATTCATATGATTCAATTGTTGGGTTACCTGTATTGCCATAGTTTCATGGGAGTGATGCTGTAATGCAATAAAATCACATTCCCAAGAATTTTTGATAAAAAAAACCCTGGCATTTATCCGCAATAAGTGAACAAATACAATATTCTCTAAAATTTTTCCACGATCCTCAGATAATCGGGTTACAGATGTCAGGCCTGTATCATAAAGATATATTTTTCTGTTACTCATTTCTCGTTTAACAACCGATTGATCATATTTTTCAACCACTGCCACCATATATACTGACATTATTTGTTCCATTAATTCATAGAGACTTGTTTTACTGACTGATTCCCCTTTAGATTTTAACTCGTTAAATATCTTATTCACAGAATATTCTTTTGTAAAGGTGCTGATTAAACGTTTCAGAATATATTTTAGCATATGAACAGATTTGATCTCATATCTCTCAATCAGGTCGCGATATATCATAACATTGAAATATTCCTGGAGTGTTTTTAACTTATATTGCTTATCCATGTGAACCAGTTCTGGAAAACCGCCCCAGGTTACATAATCTTCAAAGGCATGCTGAATGATCGATGTATTCCGGGTGGACCAAGTATCTGAAGTATCAATCTGATGAAACTGTAGATATTCTGTGAATGACAGTGGCAACAATTCAAATGAAAGGGTTCTCCCACGCAAAGCTGTCGAAATCTCACGAGATAATAATCGAGCGTTTGAACCGCTGATAAATATATTCTTTGTTACTGTATCAAACAAGCGTCGAACATATTTTTCCCATTTGTTCAGTTCCTGTATTTCATCAAAAAACAGATAGCAGGTATTCAGTTGGATATCTGGATAAAGTTCGATATATGATTCAATAATTAAGTCGTATTGTCCATCAAGCTCCAGGCGTTCATCCTCAAAATTAATATACAATAATTGTTTTTTTGTTATACCCATTTCAGTTAGCTGCATCATTAACTGAAATAAATACAATGTCTTTCCAGCACGCCTTGGGCCGATAATCGTAATAATCTTGTCCAAGTCTAGCGGAACATTCAAAATTCTATTGTGAAACTTTGGAAAAGAAGTTGAGTGAAAATCTTTTATTATGCGTTTTATCGTATTTTTCATAATATTATATGGCTTTCTATCTAATTCAGAATAATATACCATATTATTATATCGAATTCAAGGAAAATCTTACATAATATTTTATCAGTTTCAGGGAAAATCTCGTGTATTATTTTATTGAGAAGAAGGAAAATACCGCATATTATTATATCAGATTTAGAGAAATTTTTTCAAATACACGCATACGCGCCGACCGCGCCATCGGATTCTGTGAAACTTCCACATCATTTGCCACAATTCCTTTTCTCACAATACATTTTCCCATTGATTTTTTTCCACAAATACATTTAGGCAAGTCCTTTGGACAACAGCATGGATTTTCCCATCTGCGCATATGCTGTTTTACCATACGATCTTCAAGGGAATGAAATGAAATTATACACAGTCTTCCGCCCGGTTTCAAACACAATAAGGCATCGTTTAAAAAAGATTGAATGCATTCCAACTCATCATTGACTGCCATCCGAAGTGCCATGAATGTTCGGGTGGCTGGATGAATTTTTTGGCGATTTTGCATTTTTATGGGGATCGCATTTTTTATAATTTCACATAATTCTGTTGTGGTTTCAATGGGGTAATTTTTTCTTGCCCGAACAATTTTTGAAGCAATTTGTCTGGAATAACGTTCCTCACCATATTCCCATAATAGCTGACTCAGTTTTTTTTCGGTCAAATTGGCAAGTAAGTCCTTTGCAGTTTTGCTATTTTGGGTATTCATCCGCATGTCAAGGGGTTCATCAGCCATAAAAGAAAAACCGCGTCCACTTTGACGAATATGAAATAATGACATCCCAAGGTCAGCAATGATACCATCAACAACATCAATATTGAGTGAAGCCAGGATCGTTCGAATATTTTTGAAATTATCATGAATAATCATCATTTGTTGATCCAGTAAATGTCGCGCATTGTTAATGGCTGAAATATCTTGATCAATTGCAACAAGTTGTCCACTGGGACCTATGGCTCGCGATATCTGGGTGGCATGTCCAGCGCCACCTAATGTACAATCAACAAATATTTTTCCTGGCGCGCATTTTAAGTACTGGATAACTGCATCAGATAAAACCGGCACATGATAATATGTGTCTGATTCATGGGAAGACATGGCTATGGGTTCACAAAATTTTCCGACAAAAGATCATAAGGGTTTAACACCAGCGATTCTTTCTTAATCTCTTGAAAAAGTCCTGGTTGAACATTGCGAATCATGTTTCGAAAAAACTGACGATCCAATTCAGTCAATCCAGATGATTTTTTGATATATTTTTTAATTCCGCTGTAATTCCACTGAGATTCATCAAAGGATTGAATGCTTGGGTAGATTGTCATAAAAATCTGTGCCTCATCATGTGCCTGCTGTCGATTGCCCTGACAAACCAGGGCAATCATTTTAATAATCCGCATGGCCAGGTGATGGGCTGATGAAAGCCTGCTTTCTTTCAATGATAACTGTGCCATTTCAATGGCTTGATCCCAGTGGTCTGTCATGAGTGCAATTTCAGCAAAGTTCATTTTTAATATCAGGTTGTCCGGAGCTAGGGAGATGGCTTGTTGAGAATATTGAATGGCTTTTTCTTTATTGTTCAGAAGAAAATGGGCAAATCCCAAGCTGTCATAAGCAAATGCATCATCAGGGATATGTTTGATCACCTGCTCAAAATGATGAATGGCCTTTTCTATTTGACCAGAATCAATACAGGCAAATCCGATCCATTTATGGGTTTGAAAATCGTTGGGTGCAATCTTCAAGGCTTTCGTATAAAAGGTAATTGCATTATCATATTGACCGGATTCTGCAAATGCAAAGCCAATATGACGAAGAATGTTGGGATCATCGGGTTTATATTGAAGCGCCTTGCGAAATCGAGCGATGGCTTCGTTGATTCTTCCGGCATGAAGTAAATTAATGGCCAGGTTGTGTAAAATAAGCGTATCATTTGGTTTTAGGTCAAGGGCCTGCTTGTAATAGTTAATTGATTCATCGTATAGTCCACATTCACCGAGTTTGTATGCCATCGTAAAATTGTAACGCACATTATTGCCTGGAAAGTCCTCATTCACCGCAGTAGGAAAAACACTTTGCGATGGCAACCGCATGGTTTTGTTTTCTGGCTTGGGCTGGGATTCATCGCCTGATTCGTTTGTGCTGTAATAATTACCAAAGAAAACACCAATTGAAAACGAGATCAAACACATAACAAAAACACCCACAAGATAGACTGTTTTTGAGGCATTGACTTCGTTTTCATTTATAACTCGTTGATTGGTTTGCTGTATTTCTTGCATATGTATTGATCCTTATTTATGCGTGTTATTTCCATTTTGATGCGTGTTATTTCACTTTATCCCAAAAAATGTCGCTTCATTGCCCGGCCAATAAAGCGAACCGTTTCACCTATGGGAAATCGTCCAATATTGGTTTTTATCACCCCTTTTGTAAAGCGTGTTTTTTTTGAATAATCAATGTTGACATCAACAATAACTGGTTGACCCGTCTCAGATATTTTAAATGCTTTATCCATTGCCATATTGATTTCTCTGTTATTATTCATTTCAACAAAAGCGGCTCCGGTGCCGCTGGCAATACCATCTACTTGAAAATCCCCCAAAACTGTACAGGTTTTTCGATTGAGTGGAACATTCTGAAATTGGCTGATTTGTCCCAGCTCGCCATCATGAAAAACAAAAAATACCACACCCAATCGATGAATCGATGCAGTTACAATTTCCATACAACTCATTAGAAAGGCGCCATCTCCAACAATCCCTACTACCTGATTCTCTGGGAAACATAGTTTTGTTGCGATAGCTGCTGGTATGCAATACCCCATGCAATTAAAGTCTGAGGGCGAAATAAAGTGCCTGGGTTGTTTGACAGGCAGTAATTCCATTGTCAAAAACGTATGATTACCATCATCGACAGCAATATAGGCATTGTCTGAAAGACGTTTTTCAAGGGCTTGAAAAAAAAGATAAGGGGATACCAAATTTTTTTCCGGTTGATTGGCCCATTCTTTTTGATAAGCGTCCTTGTTTTGCTGAATTTTTTCTCGTAAGCCTTTTTTATGTGCTTCCGCTTCCTTAATTTGCAATTCCTTAATCAAGGCCTCAAAAACTTCTTTTGAATCGCCTTGAATGGTCACCATTGATGGATAATTTTTATCAAAAACATCACTATTGATATCCACATGAATCAGATTTTTTGGAACCGGCAAACCATAGCTTGCAGTCGCCAATTCACTGAATCGGACACCGGCGGCAAGGAGGCAGTCACAATTGGCAAAGGCGTTTTGTGCGGATGGCACAGCAGCTTGACCAAATCCCATTCCAGTATGTAATGGATGCGTTGATGGAAAAGCACTGAGTCCTTGTAAAGTGGTAGAAACCGGCATTTCCAACATTTCTGCCAGTTGAATGCTCAACTCAGAACAATGAACAGCACCCCATCCCAGATACAAGCCAGGATTTCGGGCCTGTTTGAGAAGTCCAGCTGCTTGCTTAATATGAATGTTATCTAATGGTCGTTTGTGTTTTGATGGTTCGTAAACTGGCATATCATCAATATCATCTTGAAACATCAGCAAATTGGATGGTATTTCTATAAAAACAGGTCCAGGCGTACCAGATATTGCCATTTCATAGGCAGAATAAATGACTGAAATAATATCGCGATGATTCTGAATCAGGTAGACTTGCTTGACGATACCGCCTACCAATTTTTGATGATCGACCTGGTGCAATTGATATGACTTTCCTGAGTCTCGACGCACACCACCTGTAATAATCATCATGGGGATACCATCAAGAAAAGCCTCTCCAATACCACTCATGGCGTGGGTAACACCAGCAGCAGGGACAACGACCAGTGTTCCAATTGTGTCTGTGGTTCGACTGACAGCATCAGCCATAAATGCTGCTCCGCATTCGTGTGTTACCAGAATAGGCGTGATTTGTTCGGAAATATTCAAGGCATCGTATAATTCAGTATTGTGTACCCCAGGTATGCCAAATGTATATTTTACACCAATTTGCTCCAAAGCGAACCGAGCAATTTCTGCACCGATTTTTTTCATGGTCTGTCCTTTTTGTTTGGATTCATCGTATAAAATATTTCAGGAATCAATACTCCTGAATTGAGTGAATGTGATTTTTTCAATCACATTCATTTATATTCGTCAATATTTATTTGAATGTCACATCTTAGCGCAAATTTTTGACCATAAAACCCACCATCGTCAAGTCATCCACTCGCGCCTTTTTTCCGCGGTATTCATCAAAATCATTTGTTATCATCTTTTTTTGTTCGTTCATCGGTAGTTCTGAATATTTGAGCAATAAGTTTTTCAAGCGTCGGTTGCCAAAAGAAAAGCCTTTTTCACCGCCGGGTTGGTCAATAATGCCATCAGTATACATATACAGCTTCATTTCAGGTTCAAGATCAACCATATGGTTTTGAAACTCAAAATCGGAATCTGATTTGCGATAACCAATACTGCAACGATCTCCCTTGATATGCTCAATTGTTTCACCATGCACAATCAACAATGGAATCCGCGCACCAGCGAAAATCAGTTGTTTTTCCTGAGGTTTGACAAAACAGATCCCCACATCCATGCCATCATCAGAATCTGATTGGGAGGAATTTTGATACAATGTTCGCTTGACAACCATATTTAAGCGAGTCAATATTTCCGAGGGATCAACACATCCTTCATCTCGAATGATTCGTCGCATCCCCGAAGATGCAATCATGGTCATAAATGCGCCAGGAACCCCATGACCGGTGCAATCAACGACCGCGATAACCATGCCATCTTCGAGAGTGAGTAAGCCATCATCATGGGCAGTCAAATTTTTAACAATGGGAAAAAAATAAAAAATATCACCGCCAACAATGTCTTTCGGTTGCCATATGATAAAATTATGGGGCAAGAATTCATTGATAATGCCCTCATCCGGTAATAGCGAGGACTGTATCAACCGAGCATATTTGATACTGTCCATCATGTTTCGGTTGGCTTCTTCGAGTATTTCATTACGATCTGATTGCTGTTTGGCAAGACGTCTTTTGGGGATTAGTTCATGTTCAGATGCGATCATTAGGCGTCGCAAAGTGATGAGAACGATCAGTAATAAAATAGTGATGGTTATCATGCACAGGTAAAATGATATTTGCAATTTAAATAAATAATTATCCGATACATCCATCATGATTTCATTTGTTGATATCTCCATAAATAGTTCGATCGCTTTCATGCTCAGTCGCTGCAAGTACAATTGATTAAATACCAGAAGCATGATGCAAATCAGTATGATAATGCCAGGAATCAGTAGTGCGGGTTTATTTTTCACCTGTCAATCTCCAATGCTTTTATGCCACAAATTTTTTCAGCACATTTGTCCAGCATATGGGGGAGCCCACCGCTGTCATCAGGAACAAAACCCAGTGTTTTATGCCAGACAGTTTCATCTTCCATACAATAATACACAAAAACATTTGGTGCATGTTTTTGAATTCGATCAATCAATCGTTGATAAATGCCAATACGTAATGGTTTGAAATATCGCAGTTTGTCATCCATGCCTGGAAATAATTCGCCATAAACAATTGTAGAATGCCTGAAGCGCTGTTCAATAATGGGTTTTAAGTCTGGCATAAAACGAAACGTTCCCAGGCTGATCCAGGCAATATTGTCTGATGACACATGTTTAAAAATTAAGTCAATGACCGATTCATAGGCATCCTCACACCCGGGATAACAAACAATGGGATCAAAATGAAACGCCAGTGGATAACCATGGGATTCACACATGGCAGCAGCTTGCAAACGTTCAATCAATGGAGTTGTCCGGTATTCTTGTGTTTTTATTATTTCCGGCGTATTCAGGGACCAAGCCATGATTGTTTTGCGATTATGATACAATTTCAAAAGCTTATGAATCTGGGTTGTCTTGCTTTTTAACTCTAAAACTGCATGATCCTGTTCGGAAAAACGCTGAATGAGCTGTTCTGAAATCGGGCAGACATTTTCCCAAATCAGACTGTCAGTGTACTCGCCTGTTCCCAAGCGCTGCATGCCGGGTATGCGATTGGTAATCAAATTGTTTATGTCAGAAAAGAGATCATCAGTATTGACAAACAACTGCATCACTGGCGGATGAAAATATGATTGAAGAATACAGTAGGAACAGTCCATCGAACAAAATGTGCCAATATGAATAATTTGATATCCGCAACAAATATAAGCTCGAGTTCCTGGACATTTTCGAATAAAAGCGCCTTGATTTCGTGTTAAAAAAAGAACTTTTTTTCCGGTGGAAACCGGATCCGCTGTATCTGAAACAAATTGATAAACACTTTTGGCTGTTTCTACGATTTTAATGTCAATATGAGAATACTGTTTACAAATTTGACCAACCAATGGGTGATCAGATATTTCTCTCAGAATGAACAGCTTTATTAAGTGCATAGATTACTTACTCAACAATGCATTAATACGCCTTGCAATATTGGGGTCCGATTGTGCCAGTTCTGTCAGAATCAGATGCGCATCTTTTTCCGATAATTTGTTCAACTGAGCGGCTTTTTTTTGCACAATCTCAGTTAGATGATCAATCTGTTCTGGTGATATGCGGCCATCATTTAATGGCAGCAATGTATCTGTTCGCAGATGTTTTGCGTAAATATCAAAAATTTGTGAGTTTGTCAGGCTTTTTCCCCATGCAGCAACACGATTATCATCAGATTGACAGATATCATCTAGTGTTGCCGGTCCATTAAGCAAAATTTTTCCAATTTCTGATGAAATATGAATGGCCGTACTTGATGGGCAATATCGTCGCATCAATGGAAACGTATATCCGGCGCGCACTTTGATTTCATCCACCCAACCTTGAAACTGTCGATTATTGATAATATAGTGATCCACGTTAACCAGCGATACATGAGAAAAGGGAATTATCTGTGAATCAAATTGACACACAATCTCAGGCGCAATACCGGCAATATGATCACGATCAATTAAAGCCTCTTTGATCATGGACAACTCCGGAAAGGGTGTGTCATCCGGGTATTGATAGCATTCATTTAATCGATCTGGTGTGAACGACATTGCGTGTGTTTTTGGATCAAATTGTTCATTTCGAACAGACAGGTTGGTAAAATTAACTGATGATGCCTGTTTTAAAATATCGGGCTTGATATGAATCAGTACAGGGCCCAATGGATTGGGTGTATGGGTGGCTTTTCGATAAAACCAACTGCCATAATCGGTTAAATGAAAGATGTGAGCGTCCCAAAATCCATTGTTTTTCAAATGAATATCTGATTCATATTCAGAAAATGTCACTCCGGATTGGCTCAATTTCGATTTTGAGCAGATCCCTCCCAAAGATAAAAAGGCAAAAAAATCAACAAGCTGGCATGCAACCAGCAAAGAATTGCCACGTTGATTTAATATATTGACTATATTGTGTAATTCAGACATTTTTTTTTATTCTCCTCGATGCAATTTCTGCAATCAATTGTTTCATGATATGCCCGGCCTGGCCTTTAAGAATATAATCACTCACCCGACCGGTCAATTGGGTCAATTCAGGGTTAATTTCAATGACTTTTGCACCCGCATTTCGGGCACTTTCCGGAATCATTGCTGAGGGATAAACCACTGCTGATGTTCCGATCACCAGCATGATATCACATGATCGCGCAATATCAAATGAACGTGACACATTGTCTGGTAGAATTCTTTCACCAAAAAAAACGCAATCTGGACGAATCATGCCACCACAAGCACATTTTGGCGGAATCGTATCCAGTGAAATTTCTGAAATCATGTAATTTTTTTCACAATTCATGCAATAATTTCTGGCAAACGTGCCATGATACTCAATTACATCAGTATTACCCGCTGCCTGATGAAGGCCATCGACATTCTGAGTAATGACTGTTTCCAGGTATCCCCATTTTTCCAGTTGTGCCAATCCGATAT
>Ga0272440_1003454_pt1 | contig 11790 bp, 7 predicted proteins | sample SSMMMBAug17_FD_192440 | JGI IMG/M metagenome (GOLD analysis project Ga0272440, IMG submission 192440) | Marine sediment archaeal communities from Little Sippewissett salt marsh, Falmouth, MA, United States - SSM-MMB-Aug17 | ecosystem: Environmental > Aquatic > Marine > Wetlands > Sediment ... | reverse complement strand
TGGAAGTCTATATTCACTTATGGGGGACTTTAAAAAGGCTGAACACTATTTATTAACCGCCCTGAAAAGTGCACCCACTTCATCATTATACCATAGAAAAATTGCTGGATTATATCAAAAGCTGAACCATTTTAAAAAGGCGGAGTATCATTATATTCAAGCATTAAGGTATGATCCAGATTGTGTTGAGGCCATGAACAGTTATGCTGTCAACCTAAAAAATCAGGGAAAATATCAAGAAGCATACAATTTACTCAATCGAGCTGTTGAAAAAAAAAATGATTATTGGGATATCCATAGCAATAAGTTGTTTTTACTTCATTTTATGCAGGAACAATCACCTTCATCTATCTTTCAGGCACATGTCAATTATGGCCAACAATTGATGTTGGAATTCCCTGCACAAACACATACTTTTTATTATAACAAAGGATCAATCGTTCGGATTGGATATGTTTCTCCAGATTTCAAACGTCATTCTGTCGCATATTTTATTGAATCCATTCTTCGCAATCATGATCAACAAAAGTTTTGTGTATATTGTTATGCCAATGTGAGGCAACCAGATGATGTCACAGAATCTTTCCAAGGATTGAAAGTACAATGGCGAGATATCTATGATATGTTAGATCATGATGTTATCGCGCAAATCAAGACAGATCAGATAGATATTCTGATTGATCTGGCCGGCCATTCAGCAAATAATCGAATGACACTCTTTGCTCAAAAACCAGCTCCAATTCAGATAAGCTATCTGGGTTATCCAAATACAACGGGTTTACCATCAATGGATTATCGAATAACAGACAGAATTGCAGACCCGAATCAATTGATTTCATTGAATACAGAAAAATTATTGTATATGGATCCCTGTTTTTTGTGTTATACACCGCCAACATCTGCGCCAGTAAAAAAACGATCTATGGCAGAATCAAGCCGTATTGTATTTGGCACATTTAATACACTTGCGAAAATAAATGATCACGTCATTAGCGTTTGGTCTGAAATACTAAATCAGTTACCTTATGCAAGTCTTTTATTGAAAAACAGAAGCATTACTGATTGTGAAATACAGGCAAATCTTCAAAATAGATTTCAAACTCATGGTATCAATAAAAACAGGCTTGTTTTTAAGCCATATTTGAATGATCCGCTAGAGCATTTTTTATTATACCAAAGCATTGATATTGCCCTTGACACTTTTCCTTATAATGGAACAACAACTACTTTTGAGTCATTATGGATGGGAGTTCCGGTTATTGGCTTGATTGGCCAATCTCATGTCTCTCGAGTAACATATAGCATTTTAAGCGCGCTGGGTCTTTCAGACCTGATAGGGCAAAATGAAACGGATTATATCAAAAAAGCCATCCATCTGGCCAAAGATTTACAATTATTACGTTACTTAAATTCACATCTGAGATCAATGATGCAGCAATCTATCCTGACAGATGGTATAATCTTTACCCGAAAATTTGAATCGTTGATAATCAAGGCAATGGAATCAGCAGCGGGTTGGACTTCTGAATAATTTCTGAAAATCATTTGATTTGTTTGTCAATCTTTATTTAAAGGGATCATTACAATTGAAAAAACATGGTAATTCATTAGAATTCCAACAGGCATTCGATGCCCACCAAAAAGGACAATATGATATTGCAGAACAGGGATATAATGCGCATCTTCAGAAATTCCCAGACCACGCAGATTCCCTACATCTACTTGGCTGCCTGAAAAAGCAACAAAAAGAATATGTTCAGGCTATCCAGTTCATTCAAAAAGCGATTGATATTGCTCCTCAAGTAGCGATGTATTATTATAATTTGGGATTGGCTTATTTCGCCTTATCTGAAATGAAAATGGCCATTGATGTTTGGAAACAATTAATTGAATTGGACCCTGATTTTATCGATGCATATGCCAATATTGGATATGCTTACATTCAACTTAATGAATTTCAAAAAGCGCAAGAAATCCTTTCCCAAGGTCACAATAAAAATTCCAATAATCAACTGATTTTGCTAAATTTGGCAACAGTCTATCATCGTAAGGATGAATTTGATATTGCCAGACAATATTATGAAACATTATTATCCATTAATTCAAATCACATACAAGCATTAAAAAGCTATGGCAAATTGTTATACAAAACAGGTGACCTGATTGAAGCTATCAATTGTTTGATTCACTTGTCTGAAATTGAACCCGATTGTGTTGATACCTGGTATGACTTGGGATGTGTATATCAGGACAATTCTCAAGAAGAACATGCAATACAATGCTTCAAAACAATTTTGACATTGGATTCAGGTGTGCTGAAAGCCTATTACAATTTGGGAAATATTGAAAAAAATAAAGGTCAATTGACATCTGCAAAAAAATATTATCAGACAGCGCTTGAGATAAATCCTGTTTTTGTTGAAATATTGGTGTTAAAGGGCCTTTTATACCTGGATATGGCTGATTTCAAAAATGCATTTTATTTTATTCAAAAAGCCATGAGATTAAAAAAAGATTTGGATTCAAAAATTTCCAGCATATTTTTATACTGCTTAAATTTTCTGCCCGACTATTCCAGATTTCAAATATATAACTTCCATCTGAAATGGGGAGATGAAATGATCAAAAACTGTAATTATCAATTTTCGCATCAGAATTATAAGCAAAATCATCCCATTAGAATTGGATACGTTTCGCCTGATTTTAGAGTACACAGTGTTGCTTATTTTATTTTGCCAGTATTGCAAAACCATGATTCCAAACATTTTAAAATATACATTTATGCGAATGTCGGTCGAGCAGATCATATGACAGAAAAAATTCGTCAACACTGTCATATATTTCGCAATATTTTGGGGTTGAAAACGAAGACAGCCGCTCAGATGATTTATCAAGACCAAGTGGATATTTTGATCGACCTGGCTGGACATACATATCATAATCGTCTGGATATTTTTGCAATGAAACCTGCTCCCATTCAAATGACTTACCTGGGATACCCGGGTTCAACAGGCTTGACAACAATAGACTATCGGCTTACAGACTCCGTTGCCGATCCAGAAGAAAATAGCACATATTACACAGAATCATTGATAAAGATTGAACCACCATTTATTTGTTATCAACCACCAGATAATACACCAGAAATATCAGAGTTGCCTTTGAATATTAATGGATATATCACATTTGGATCATTCAATTATCTTGGAAAAACAAACGATGTTGTAATCCAGTTATGGATAAAACTGCTGAAACAGATTCCAGATGCAAGACTTATCTTGAAAAGCCGTCCTTTTCATGACAGGCAGGTCTGTCAAAAATTTCATGAGAAGTTTGTTTCAAATGGTATTCATCAAGATCGACTTGATTTTAGAGGCGCCGAATCTTATATAAAAGAACATTTAAGGCATTATTCTGATATTGATATTGCCTTAGATGCTTTTCCATATAATGGGACGACGACAACATGCGAATCTCTGTGGATGGGTGTACCTGTATTGACAATTACAGGGGGCTTTCATGCTTCGCGTGTGGGAACGACTTTGCTGCAATCCTTAGGATTGACAGATTGGATTGCAGATGATGAGGCAGATTTTATACAAAAAGCATATTTGTTTTCCAAACAGCCCCATTTACTGTCGGCATTACGGCAGCAATTAAGAAATATAATGAATTTATCTGATCTTTGCAATGGTCAACTGCATGCCTTCAAGTTGGAATCTGCTTACAGGGATATCCTTCTTGGATACGAAAAAAAAATAGACTTTTTTGTTAAAGATGATAAGATGCAAAACCGATATAGTAATCAAACATCAACAATTAATGATGTTTGATCATGACACCCAAAAGAAAGATTAATCGAAAAACATTTTTTAAAAGGAGGTATTTACCATGCCAATGACAATTAACACAAACGTTGCTTCATTAAATGCCCAAAGATTTCTCGGTCAAAGCCAGGGAATGCTGGGAACATCCTTATCACGATTATCATCCGGTCTGCGAATCAATAGTGCAGCTGATGATGCTGCCGGCCTAGCTATTAGTGGTCGTATGTCCGCTCAGGTACGTGGTTTGAATCAGGCTGTTAGAAATGCAAATGATGGTATTTCGCTGGCCCAGACTGCTGAAGGTGCTTTGACTGAAACAACTGCCATGCTTCAAAGAATGCGAGAACTGGCTGTTCAATCAATGAATGATACGAATAGTTCATCAGATCGTGAAAATCTTCAAAAAGAAGTTGCTCAATTGCGACTTGAAATTGATCGTATTGCAAAGAATACCCAATTTAATGGTAAAAATCTGCTGGATGGTACATTTAATCGTCAACGCTTCCAGGTTGGTGCAAATGATGGACAAGAATTAAGTCTTAATATTGCTAGCGCTAAGTCAAGATCTTTAGGACTTTCCACAGGTACGTTCACAACACATGGAGCAATTACTGAAGCAAATGCTTTGGGAAGTTGCAATACTTTAGAAACTGCAATTGATAGTGCTGAGAATTTTACAATAATCGGTGCCTTAGGCACAGAATCTATTTCTGTTACCGACAATTGGTCAGCATATGACATTATGGACAGAGTAAACTCAAGCACATCAGATACTGGTGTTTCAGCAACGGCTGTTACCTATGCAAAATTGTCCGCTATGTGTACCGGTACAATGACCTTCAGTCTTCAGGGTAAAGGAGGCACCGCTGCTGGTGTATCAGTAACAGGTACAGATATTACTGATCTTATAGCATCAGTGAACTCCTACACAAGTGATACTGGCATTTATGCTTATATCAATGGAACCGATGAAATTGTCCTTTATAGTTCAGAAGGTTATAGTATTGGTGTTCAAGATATTGATTATGGTGCTGATACTGCAAGTCTTTATACAGCATGTTTTGCAGGCCTTGATTCAGATGGATCCACACAATCTGGAAGCTCTGTGACTTTGGTAGATAGTACTTTAAGCGCAGGTTCAGGAAGTTCATTTGTTGGTGGCACAGTTATTTTTGAAACAACTTTGAATAATGGTTATTTTACTCTTTCAACGACCGCAAATGGTACGGAATTGTTTGATTCTGGAAATACAGGCACAAGTGTGCTCTCTGCTGCCACAACCCATACGGTTGAAAACCTGGATATCAGCACACGTGATGGTGCTCGCACTGCAATCCAAACCGTTGATGGTGCATTGGATTATATTGCAAATATTCGTGCTGACCTTGGTGCTGTTCAAAATCGATTTGAATCAACCATTGCCAACCTGCAAAACGTATCTGAAAATCTCTCCGCATCACGTTCACGAATTCTCGATGCAGACTTTGCCAGCGAAACCGCAGACATGACGAAGTCTCAAATCTTGATTCAATCAGGTGTGGCCATGCTGGCGCAAGCCAATCAGCTGCCACAGCAAGTTCTGTCTCTGCTTGGTTAGTATTATATTATTGTATCCGCGTTCCTCAATTCTGGGGACGCGGAATATTCCCAGATATTTCAAGCGTTATTTTTCATAAATGCGGCTCAGAACTATTTCTGAGCCGCAATTTAGCTTCAAGGCCCAGGCTTTGAAAAAGAGTTTATTAAAGGCTGTTTTACAACTGCCAATAAACAATGGAGGTGTCTTATGGCAAGCGGCACATTAGCAGTAGGTGGATTAATGTCAGGCATCGATACCGAGAGCATGTTCACACAGCTCAGAGAGGCTTATCGTAAACCTGTCCAATTGATGGAAACGAGGAAAGAAGATTATAATGTTAAGTTATCTGCATACAGTACGCTTCAAGCAAAACTCACAGCATTGCGTGCTGCTGCAAAAGAAATGGACACATCCAATGAATTTGCATCGCTTGCTGCAACATCAAGTGATGAAGATGTTTTGACTGCAAGCACAATTTCTACTGCCAAAGATATGACATACAATTTACAGGTTAAAACATTAGCTCAAACACATAAAGTGGCAACTGCCAATACATATTCTTCAACACAAACCCTGGGCGCTGGAGATTTGACAATTCAAGTGGGTGACAATACTGCCAGAACCATTACAGTTGAAAGCACAGATACGATTCAAGACATTGCCGATGCCATAAATAATGATTCTTCAATGGACGTAGTTGCAGCAACTGTTTATGATGGAGAAAAATACCGATTAATGATTTCAGCCAAAGAATCCGGTGAAGAAAATATTGTGAACATTACAGTAGACGAAAACGGTACTACTGATGCCAATATTGATTCCAGCGGATTATCACAACTGGCATATGACAATTTTAAAACAAAAACAGCATCCAAATACGATACAGCAGGTGATACAGCAGGTTCAGATTTTTCAACAGGCTCAATATATATTAACAACGATTATTATATTAATGTTGAAAGTGGCGACACCATGCAGGACATTGTGGATAAGATCAATGATACAGATTACTGGTATGACCTTCAAGATATTGGAAATAAAATGGATGCAACCGACATTGCTGCTGCAACCATCGCAAAAGCAGCTCTTGTTACAGATCATACAAGTGGTGAGGTTTTTATACGTGCTGATGGGGTGGATAGCTGGTATACGACTATTGAGGAATTACGTGTTGATGGAACATATATGGAAGAAAACATGTATTACAAAAGTGAAACAACTTTTGAAACAGATGTGACTAATTTGACCGGTCAAGATGTGGTACTAAATGGCACAACTGTTAATGCAGCTAATACAGATGCTGATGCTGATATAGATATTGATGATATTGTAACAGGTATCAATAATGCAGCTATTCCTGGTATTACTGCTAGTACTGAAGCCTCAGCAAGTAGTTCGTCACAAAAGCACCTCAAAATTACTGGAATACAGGCCAAAGCTGATGGAAGCCCAAATTATGACTTTTCAGGAGCGCCTTTATTTGATCCTTCCGCTTACAGCAACGGCATGTATGTTAACTCCAAAAATATGACCCGTTCACAATATGGTCAGGATGCTACAATGGTGCTTGATGGCACAACAATCAAACGAGACTCAAATACCATTGATGATATGCTCACAGGAATTACATTAAATCTGAACAAAACGTCATACAATTCAACCACATCCTCATATGACACTGTCACATTAGATATAACCCGCGACTCTTCTGCTATGATTGAAAAATTCGAAGCCGTTGCTGATGCCTACAATGATTTGGTCGATTTCTTTGAAGAATTTCAAGGTGTACAGTTAAAAGAGGACGAATCTTCCAAATCTCTCGAAGATAGCGTAAAGGATTTGATTACTATTCTTGCTGGTGAAGAGCTTGAAAGCAATGATGATGATTCTCCAATAAAATATGGCCCATTAATGGGGGATTCCACGACATCAATGATCAAGGACAAATTATTCAATATATCATTTTCTGATGTCAATGGGGTGAATGCATCATACAATAATCTGACAGAGATGGGAATCACACTGAACTATGGTAAAATGACCATAGATAAAGAACAATTTACTGCAGCAGCTTCAGCCAATGCAGATGCAATTAATGAATTTTTTACGAATGATTCAACATCATCCAAAGGATTTGCAGTTCAGTTAATAGAAGCCATTGATAATATGGTTGAAAACTATGCCAGTGATCAAAAAGGGATCTTACTGACACGACAGGAAGGCATTCAAACCACAATTGATCGTTTAGATGAACAAATTGCGTCGCAGGATGAACGAATTAACGCAACTATGGAACGAACACGCGCACAGTTTAACTCTCTTGAAGTATTAATGGGCCAATATCAGACCACAAGCTCATATCTTGCCAGTCAATTGGCATCAATGGCAGGATAATAAAACCTTCTTACACTGAGAAAGGAGTGTTCCAATGCCACCAATGGGGTATTCTGAATATACACGAACAGAGGAACAACAGACAGACAATAAGGAAAAGATTTTATTGATGCTCTTAGAAGGCGCAGCTCGATTTACACGATTTGCACGAATGGGACTGGAAAAGCAAAGCATGCAGCTAAAGGGAGAAAATATATCTAAAGTATTGGCGATACTTACAGAGTTAGATTGTGCACTTGACAGGGATGTTGGCGCTGAATTTGTTTCCTCTTTATCAGATCTGTATCGATACATGATGGATCGCCTGTCGCATGCCAATATTAATAATGAAAAAGAACCCCTTGAAGAAGTCGAACGATTGCTCATTAAAATCAGGGAAGGCTTTGAAGGTGCCGCTGATACTTTACATGATAAAACAAAAGCCATCCCTAAAGAAGAGGCGATACCTAAAAAACAACCTCAGCGCGGTTTTTCAATGGCTGCCTGATAATATAAAGTAATAAAAGGATGATTCATGAATAACAATACGCAAAACGTATCCGAACAAAATATTAATAATTTACTTATGCTTCTTGATGGCGCATTACGATATACACAATCTGCCAAACGTGGAATAGAACAAAATGATTCGCAAATGCGTAATGAGAATATCAGTAAGGCCATTTCGATATTTACTCAACTGGATGCAGCGCTGGATAAATCAGTAGGCGGTGAAATTGCTGAAAATCTTTCGGGATTATACAAATTTTTGATGAATCAGTTAACTCAAGCCAATATTCAGGAAGATCCCAATTTACTCAATGATGCTGAAAAAGTACTCACAGATATAAAAGAAGCGTTTGAAGGTGCTGCAAAAAATATTCTAAATGAACGGCAGGGACATGAAAATCACGACGCTCAATCTCAATCACAGGGAAGAGGACTTACAATTGAAATCTAACGCTGAAACATTGTCCAGCATAAAATTGCTTGAAGCACTTGTCATCGTGACCAGAAAGATAAGTGATTCATTAAAGTTTCAGTTATCTGCAGAACAGATAGATTCATTAGCACAAGAACATCATCAGGTAATGGAGCAAATAAAAAAAATACCCGAATCTGAAATGAAGTACCATCAAACAATAATACAAAATATTCACAATCAGGTACAATTTGTGCAAAAAGAACTGGACAAATATCATGACGCTGTAAAAGAAAAACTAATATCATTTGGCCGAAAAAGAAAACAAATAAATGCTTACAATGCAATGTCGTAGTATTAAAGATTTTAATATGATCAGATGATTGAGTATTTGATCATTTTAAAAGTTATTAATCACAATAAGATTTGTGATTAATAACATGATGAATAATTCATAGGAGGCGTATTATGAATACAATAAACCCCATTTCCAGTAATAACATTAACACCACTCCTGCGCCACCGGTGGTTGATTATTCCAAGGATTCTAAACAGGAATCACCGGAAAAAGACTTTCAGAAGAGAATTGCAGATAAGTACGCACAGAGCAAGGTACATACTGCTAAACAATTCTCAACAGACAGCGACAAAGTTGTTGTCAAAAAACGCGACGAAATGCCGACCGTGGACGTAAAACAAAAAGAAGCGCCACAGGATCAGGCACCCCAGGATGTGCAGGAGCTTCTGGGCACCAAAGAAGGTGTTGAATCTGTCGCGAGGGTTATTGAAGATTATGCAAATGATGTGCATAATGTGGGACTCAAATTCCAGGTGCATGAAGATACCGGCCAGTTTGTCATTCGGGTAATAGACGTGAATACCAATGAGGTTGTTCGCGAAGTCCCGCCTGAAAACTTGCTGGATCTTGCTGCAAAAATGGAAGAAATGATGGGTATGTTATACGATGAAAAAGTATAGCACTTTTAATTAAACGAAAAACTTAATACAAACTGTATGGATCTGATCTCATAAAAAAAAGCATGAATGACTGAAATATGAAATGACCTATCAGAAAACATATCAAAATTTTCCTTTCTTTTTACCCGGGTGTCATAAATTCATTGAATCGCGGTCGGAATATAATATGAAAAATTCAGGCCGCGATTTTTTGATTTAAAATGCAAGTATTTTTCATTAATCAAAATAAATAATCAGGAAGAATACTTATGCCAACACAGAATTATTTAAAATTAGTTATAATCTTTATATCTTTTGCTGTTTCAACAGCGCATGCAAGTTTGTGGCAGTGGGAAAATCCATATCCAAATGGCAATACACTGACCTATATTTGGGGTACGGATAAAAATAATATTTGTGCAGTGGATGATCAAGGGCTGATTACTTGCTTTAATGGAGTTGACTGGCAAACAATTACGCAATTCCCTGGCATTCATTTCACAGATATTTGGGGAAATAACAATCAATGGATTGCTGTGGGTTTATCCGGTACTGTCGTTATGAATCAATATGGCCAATGGCTAATGCAGGATTTGGAAATCAGCAAAAACCTGAATTGTGTCTGGGGAACGTCTTTTTCAAATATTTATGTCATGGGCGTTGAAGGTTTAATGCTTCATTTTGATGGCAGCAACTGGGAAATATTACCAGATATTGTATCAGTATCATTAAACGATGTATGGGGAACATCCGACTCGAATATTTTCGCTGCAGGATACGGGGGCACCATTCTCAGATATAATGGTACGCAGTGGAGTCAAATGGATAATCCCTCAAGCGCGTTATCAACACTCAATGCTGTCTGGGGAATTGATGAAAATAATATCTATATTGCTGGAAGCAGCGGCACTTTATTGTTTTATGATGGAATTCAATGGCAAAAAATTAATACACAGACAACGATGACCCTTTCCAGTGGATGTGCTGTTTCACAAACCTCATTGGCATTCGGGGAAACGGGTACTGTATTTGAAGTGGACGAGATACAATTACAAGAAATATCAATTCCATTATTTACGACAATTTATGGTGCATGGAGTTCAGGTTCTGTTTTGTATGCAGCAGGAACAAAAGGAACGATTATTAAATATGAAAATCAACAATGGAGCAGCATGCGTCAGGGGACTGATTCTGATTTATATTCTATATCAAGTATTGATGATCAAATTTTTGCGGCCGGGGATGATGGCACATTATTAAGATTTGAAAAGAGCCAGTGGCAAACATATACATCCTCATTTTCCAGAGATATCAATGATATTGATGGAAATATGGCTGTTGGTGATGGAATTGTTCTTTTATATGCTGAAGGTGAGTGGCAGATTCTGTCGACAAATACTCAAAAAAAATTCAATGCTGTTTGTCAACAAGGCAATTCATACTATATTGTAGGAGATGGTGGCACAATATATACTTATGATGGTAGTCATTGGATAGATCACTCCACAGTTGATTCTGTCGATTTGTATGATGTATGGGGACAATTTTCAGGGATATATGCTGTGGGAGCATGGGGCAGAATTCTGAGATTTGATGGCAACCGATGGTACAATATGGATCATCCATTGAATGGAACTTCAATTAAGTTTTATGCAGTATGGGGAACATCCAAAGAATTGATTGTTGCCGGTGAAAATGGTACTGTTTTAACTTATGATGGCAATCAGTGGAAACAAATAGTATGCAGTATATCGACAACATTCCACACAATTTATGAAACTGAGAATAATGTTTTCCTTGCAGGTGATAACGGGGAATTTTTTACATACAATGATCATTTGTTAACAACTTTGATCAGCCCGACTGACAATTCAATTCGATCCATTTGCAGGAAAGATAACAGGTTGTACGCAGCAGGTCTTAATGGTACCATTCTTTCTTGGCCTTTACCGGCATGTGCAAATGGCTACAGTTTTACTGATATCGAACAGGCCCAGGCCTATGCACTTTCCGTGGCTGAATCTCGTGCAAGTTTAGAATATCAACAGCTTGTTAATCAAAAAGATCTCCAAATTAACCAACTATACGCGCAAATATCTCAATTGTTTACCCAGTCACAGATGGATAATATT
>Ga0272440_1003453_pt1 | contig 11791 bp, 7 predicted proteins | sample SSMMMBAug17_FD_192440 | JGI IMG/M metagenome (GOLD analysis project Ga0272440, IMG submission 192440) | Marine sediment archaeal communities from Little Sippewissett salt marsh, Falmouth, MA, United States - SSM-MMB-Aug17 | ecosystem: Environmental > Aquatic > Marine > Wetlands > Sediment ... | reverse complement strand
GCGTTGGGCTTTAGCCCTACGCTGTTCTTGCAATTGCCGAGAACGTACATTTTTATTTGACGATTATTTATTTTGTCATACCCGACGAATACTTTTTTATACCCGAAAACTTATAACCACTTACTTAATTGTACTTTAATTTTTACAATGATCGTCGTTTTTGTTCCTTGCATTTTGTCTTTGCAATTTGCCATTAAGGATAGATTGATTAAAGAACAAATAGAGACACTGAAAAAAATTGATGCCGCATGGTCTAAATATCTGAACATTCGGCTTGAAGTTGCAAAACATAGTATTCAAAGATATTCAGCGCTTGTTTCCAGCATTCCAGTTTCAATAAATAATGAATTTTTATTGGCTTTTGATACCATTATGCAAGAAAATGAAGATGGTGCATGGCGATTGAAACGACAATTATTCAAGCCTTCAACAAATAACCAGGGATAACAAGTCATGAAATATATTTTTAGAAATTTCTTATTTGATCAAAGGGATCATGAGTTATTAAAAATTGTCAACAACATTCAAAGCGGTGATAAAACCAACGACTATTTCAAACGACATTTTTATCCCTATTTTCATCCGCGCGGCATTCAAGAAATGGCTGAATCCAGAGGCATACGTATTGCTTATGCGGTCATATACCTGTTAAATTCTCTTGAAGTCGGCGCGATGAATGAAAGATTGAACGCATTGCGGTTACTAAGGAATTCTGTTTTAAATGCATCGGAAAGCACATTACAAACAAACACTGCACGGGTGCTTATTCAAATAATGAAAGAGTTGGTTCGTGCCAAAGGCAATTATGTGCGTCAATTTGAGCTGGCTCATAGCTTTCGGATGGCAACCTCAGGTAAACCCAGGGTGATTCGAAAACTTCTCAGGCAATACCATCTTTTGGAAATGCCTGAAAACTGGAATCAAATATCCTTTGATGATCATGTGCATGATGCCAATACCAAAGGCAGAAAAACATCATCGCATTTAATTATGGATGCCTGGGTGAAAGGCATTTTAAGACTTCGTGTTATTTACAACAATTATGTTGAAGCACGTTTTGTCACCGAATTACTTGAAGCTGCCAGAATTATGGGGATCACTGTGGGCATTGGGATCGAATTTTCAGGGCTGTTTCGAGATAAATATGCGCAATTTGTTTGGGTGCCGCGTGGCTTTATTGATGCACAGGCCTTTTTGTGTTTTCTGACTGATCCAAGAACTGCATTATTGATGAAACAAGGACGTCAGGTTTCTGAGTTTCAAAAATCATGTATCCTGGAATTGTTGAATGCCTTTAATGATACGCATCGAAAAAAAATCAATCAAGTCTATGGGATTCAATTGGAGCCCATTTCGAAATCTGAATTATTGGAATTTGTTGGTATTGGACAGGTATCCCGATTTCATCTGGCCATATTGATTGAAAAAAAATTATTCGAATTGTTCCAAACCAATCAAATGGCTCAAAACGATGATAACAGCAAAAATCCCAATGATTTATTGGAACAATTAAGTGCTGAAAAAATTCTAAAACAATATCTGGCGCCTGAAAAAAATCCAGATATGATTCATCCAGAATGCACACAAGCGCAGTCAGATTGTCCAGAATTATTGACATTGCCGCCAGTGGAAATAATCACACAATTAATTAAACTCAATTCAGCATATCGAATCACGTTGAACTTAAAAGGGTTGACACCTGAGGATGTCCTGGAATTATTGTATGATTGCGAAGGCACCATCACGCGGCTGGAAATATTCAATTATAACAATTTTTTCCTTGAAGGAAACGAGCATATTCATGAAATTGTCAGCCTTCAAAATGCCTTGAACGAGGGCAATGTTATTGCTTTAAAACGCATGATCCGGCAAATGATTGATCGTCAAAAAAATGAAGATCAGGTCAAAAAATTATACACGATTCTCCATGATATCAGCTCGTTAAAAAATTTATACCAGGACAAGCCACTCAAAACGCGCATTGGCAGTGACTCAACTGGTCGATCCAGGCAAATCAAGGGGATGGGTTTTGCTATCATAAAAACACTTCCAAAAAGAGCGCAAAGAGAAATTCGCAAGAAAAAGGATGCACTTCGAACGATTATTCCTGTTCAAATAGCTGCATACAAACGAACCACATTTTTGCCTTATCAGAGCCATAATCCTGTTTTGAATTTCTTATTAAAAATTATTCCGAAAAAACAAAAAGTAAATGATTGGGTGGTTAAAGAAGTGCCTTCTATTTCAACCCATGGAAATATTGTTACCCTGGGTGGGATTCATTCATTGAGTTTATTGGAAAGCAATAAGGGAAAATCACTTGAAGACAGGCTTACCCCCAAACATTCATGGCGGTATTTAAATACCAGCGTAAAAAATACATTAAAAGTTCTGATTGGATTTATTCCAGCATTTCTGACCTTTGTACTGACAAATGATTGGTGGGTGCTTGCCTATCTTGGTGCATTCATCTGGTTTGGGATAACTGGTATCAGAAATATCATTCAATCGGTCCTGGGCGGCGGCGGATTTAAAAGATCACCTTTACTTCGATGGAATGATTATGTCAGTTGGGAACGACTGACAGATTCCCTTTTATACACTGGTTTCTCAGTGCCGCTTCTGGATTATTTTGTCAAAACATTATTGCTTCAAAACGCTTTTCAGATAACAACAGCCAATCATCCTTATACATTGTATTCAATAATGGCATTGGCCAATGGCTTGTATTTATCCAGTCATAATGCATTTCGGGGCTTACCAAAAGGCGCGATCCTGGGAAATTTTTTCCGAAGTATTTTGTCGATTCCTCTGGCGATTGTATACAGCATGATTGCAGAAACATGCTTTGGATTGATTGGGTTTGACAATGTAAATGACATTTTACAAAAATCTGCTGCTATCATATCAAAGGCTGCATCTGATACAGTGGCTGGCCTTATAGAGGGAACAGCAGATCGGTATCACAATATTAAAATGCGATTAAATGACTATCAGGATCGTTTGAGTCAGTTATTTGATATTTACGCCAGCCTTGAAATGATGTTTCCCGACAAAAAACCATTAGAATTATTAAATGCCCCTGACGATATCCGCCACTCTCGTAATGCTGAAGCGCTTGATTTGGGTAAAATAATTGTAATTATTTCACTTGATATGCTCTATTTCTGGATGTTTCAACCCCGCGCAAGAAGTGCTGTACGTCAAATTTTGCGATCTCTTTCAGAAGAAGAACGAACCATTTTTTTTCAGTCCCAGCAGGTATTATGTCGAGAAAGAGAAATCAGTTTATTATTGGTCAATGGCTTTTTGGGAGACAAATTTGCAAAACCCCTGGCGTTTTATTTGGGAAGATACAAGGAATATCTGGATCTTTGCATGATGAATAAAATTTGAATTACGCCAATTATATGAAATCAAATATAATATATGACAAAATCAACGTCCAATCGCTTTTATCGAAATCAAATCAGAGAAAAATCACTGAAATGTTTTCAAGTCATGGTAGCTGAAACTGATCTGTGTATTTATGCCAGTCAAGATTTTTCAAAACAAGCCTATGAATGCGTGATAAAATGCCGCGAACAACTGGAGGCTTTTATTCGTAAGCATCCCACTTATGCAACAACCTTGACACCCTGGACCGACATACAACCAGCGCCAGAAATTGTCCGCCAGATGATTCATGCCAGCCAATGTGCAGGTGTTGGCCCAATGGCCGCTGTTGCTGGCGTTATTGCCGAACTGGTGGGAATTGATTTACTCCAATATAGCGATGAAGTGATTGTTGAAAATGGCGGGGATTTATTCATACATAAACAAAAGCCCTTTATTGTGGGAATTTTTGCAGGGGATTCGCCTTTTAGCAATCGTATTGGTATTCATGTGGATAGTATTGGGGAATCTGTGTCAATTTGTACATCTTCGGCAGTTATCGGCCATTCGTTAAGTTTTGGACATGCGGATGCTGTCACAATTCGTGCTCGCTCGGCAGCCCTGGCAGATGCGGTGGCGACAGCTACTGCCAATCGTGTTAAATCCAAAGATGATATTTCAAATGCCATTGATTTTGCAAAAAATATTGTGGGGGTTGATGGTATTCTTGTATTAATTGGTGATGCCATGGGTGCATGGGGTAATTTAGAAATTGTTCCTATGAATGTTAGCGGCGATTCATGAATTTAAATTATCACTTGCCATTTTTTGAACCAGGATTACTGAAAAAGATGAATAAGATGAAATAAATAAACACTGTATTTTAATCATCTTAGGAAATCTCTGAAAATAACTTCCCCATTATTGATATTGTTCGTTTTGAGGTAATTGTACTGTAGAGACGTAGCATGCTACGTCTCTACACGACCTTATTTTTTTGGACGATCAAGAAAAATGAGCAAATTGTATTCACCTGTCATTTTGGTTACACTCAATTAATTTGATGCGCCGCCCCCCAATACTGCATAAAGTTTAACCTGGTTGGCCAATCTGGCCAGATGAAAAGAAATCAGAATCTGCTGCTGACCATATAAGGAACGTTGGGCATCCAATACCCCGAGATAGCTTTCAAGCCCCATCTCATAGCGCTTTTTGGATAACCGATAGGTCTCTTTGACCGAGTCCACAAGTGAAGTTTGTGCTTCTATTTGTTTGTTAATCGTGCCTTTTACAGAAAGAACGTCGGCCACCTCTCGAAACGCACGTTGAATGGCTTTTTCATATTGGGTCAGCATGATTTTTCGTTCTGATTTGCTGACCCTTAACGCGGCCCATGCACGGGCATCAAAAAGCGGTATCGTGATTTGCGGGGTAAAGCTCCATGCACCAGAACCGGGTTTGAAAAGCTTGTCCATTTCAGTGCTGGCAGTTCCCATAGCGCCTGTCAAAGTGATTCGTGGTAAAAAAACTGCCCGAACCGCACCAATATTGGCATAAGCGGCTTTCAGACGATGTTCTGCTGCCAATATATCCGGTCGCATCAAAAGGACATTGGAAGAAAGTTCTGGCTTGATCTCATTGAAAGGCGTTATATTGCTTAAATCCCTGGGCAAGAGTTCTTCTGAAAGCTTTGTACCTGCCAGAAGATCAAGGGCATTCTGGTCTTGTGCAACCTGTTGCACGAAGCCTGGAATATCTCTGCGGGCTGTATCCACCTGGGTCTGAGCGCGTCGGACATCAAGTTCAGTTGCAAGCCCAATTTGATAGCTTTTTTTGATAAGATTATAGGATTCTTGCTGTATTGCAAGAGTGGCCTGAGCAAGCTTGAGACTTTCTCGATCAGCAGCAAAGGTCAGATACGCCATGCCCACTTCGGCAATTAATGAAATCTTTGCGCTTAAACGCGCCTGTTCAGTCGCCAGATACGTTTCCAATGCCTGATCTTTTAGATTTCGAAGGTGTCCAAAAAAATCTATTTCCCAGGATGCGATTTCAAAATCGATATCATATTGTACGCGTTTCGATACGCTTGTGGTGCCGGAAACATTTGCTGGTAAACGTTTCTTGCTGGCTTCGCCCACAGCTTTAAGCGTTGGATATAGTTCTGCTCGTTGAATGCCATAAAGCTCCCGCGCACGTTCGACATTCAAAGCGGCCAGTTTAAGATCACGATTATTCTGCAAAGCGGTCTGGATAATCTGTTGCAAGGTCTTTTCAATGAAAAAATTTTCCCATTTAAGCTCAGATATTGATGTTCCAGGGGTGTTATCAAGCTCCTGATAAGCTGCACCCCCAGGCCATGTATCTGGAATGGGAGCTTTGGGCTGCATATATTTGGGAGCGAACGAACAGCCGCTTAACAACAATCCAATGCTGATATAGATGAAACATAATGTCTTATTCATTTGTTTGCCCTCCTGATAAATTATTTTCGGTGGCTGTTCTGGTTGCTTGTTTCCGATGTTTCCCCATGGCGCTATAGATGATCACATAAAACAGCGGCGCAAAGAAAATGACCAATAAGGTAGAGGTAACCATTCCACCCAATACGCCTGTACCAATGGCTGTCTGAGCACCTGATCCTGCGCCTTTTGCCATGGCAAGTGGTAAAACCCCAAATCCAAAGGCCAACGAGGTCATGACAATTGGCCGAAGTCGCAACCTGGCGGCTTCGAGTGTTGCCGCTGTCAGGCGAGCCCCTTCGTCCACGCGGGCCCTGGCAAACTGAATGATTAAAATGGCATTTTTTGTGGTAAGGCCCAGGGTTGTCAAGAGACCAATTTGAAAATATACATCATTGGACATCCCTCTTAAACTTGATGCAATTACCCCGCCGATCACCCCTAATGGCAAAGTCAGCAGTATAGCGATTGGAATTGGCCAGCTTTCATACAAAGCAGCCAGGCATAAGAAAATTACGAAAATTGAGAACGCATATAATAAAGGCGCCTGGGAGCCTGCCATGCGCTCCTGATACGAAAGTCCGGTCCAGTCGTAACCAATTCCTCTGGGGAGTCTGGCTATAATTTCCTCGATGGCCTGCATGGCCTCGCCAGAGCTTCTTCCTGGTGCAGGCTCACCCCAAATATTGATCGCAGGAAAAGCGTTGTATCGTTCCAGTTTTGGCGAGCCGATGGACCATCGACCTGAAGCAAAGGAGGAAAAAGGCACCATTTTACCCACATTGTTTCGTACATAGATTTTTTTGAGATCCTGGGGCAGCATGCGATATGGTGCATCCATCTGGACATAAACACGCTTGACCCGACCGGCCTGAATAAAATCGTTGACATAAGAACTTCCAAAGGCCGATGCAATAGCGTTGTGTATGGCGGTAATCGGAACCCCCAGGGTTCCAGCCTTGTCCCAATCCACGTCAATTCTGTATTCAGGGACATCTTCCATGCCATTGGGTCGAACCCGAACCAGTCGCGGGTCTTGGGCCGCATTTTTTAGAAGTTGGTTGCGAGCAGCCATCAATTTATCGTGTCCCAGGCCGCCCCGATCCTGTAGCTGAAGATCAAAACCCACTGCTATTCCCAATTCAATGACCGGCGGCGGCGGAAATGCGAAAACCATCGCTTCCTTTATGCCGGAAAAAGCACGCATCGCACGGCCAGCAATGGCTTTGACTTTTAGATCAGCCCGATGACGCAAATCCCAGTCTCTGAGTTTGGCAAATCCCATGGCCATGTTTTGCCCCTGACCGCCAAAACTCCTACCGGAAATAGACATGATAGATTCCACGCCATCTTGTTCATTTTCCAAAAAATAGTTTCGGACTTTGGTCATGACTGCCTCGGTCTGCTCCAGGGTTGAACCTGTTGGCAGCATAACCATTACCAAAAGAATCCCCTGATCCTCATCTGGAATATAGGACGTGGGCATGCGTTTAAACGAATACACCATGGCTGCTACGATCAAAATAAAAATAAAAATGTAACGCAGCTTTTTTGCCAGCACATGGCCTACAAACTTAACATACAGATCTCTGAACCGAAAAAAAAGATAATCAAAGCCTCTGAAAAATGGGCGTAGAAAAAAAATTGCGTTATCTGATGGTTGATGTCCAACAGGTACAGGTTTTAGAAATGATGCGCACAAGACCGGTGTTAGAATTAACGCAACGACCACTGATAGCATCATTGAAGAAATAACTGTCACTGAAAACTGGCGATAGATAACCCCTGTGGATCCTGGAAAAAAGGCCATTGGCGCAAATACCGCAGAGAGTACCAGCCCGATGCCAATCAATGCGCTGGTAATCTCGTCCATAGACCTTGCGGTGGCTTCCTTAGGATCTATCCCTTCCTCACTCATGATTCGTTCGACATTTTCTACCACAACAATGGCATCATCCACCAAAAGACCAATCGCCAGAACCATAGCGAACATAGTCAGCATGTTGATTGAAAAACCAAAAAGCCCTAAAATTGCAAAAGTACCCATCAGCACAACAGGTACCGCTATTGTTGGAATAAGGGTCGCACGAAAAGTTCCCATAAAAAGATACATGATTACAAAAACAAGAAAAACTGCCTCAAACAGAGTTTTAATGACTTCATCAATGGCGACTTGTGTAAAGGGTGTTGTGTCGTATGGATATAATACTTTCATTCCCGCAGGAAAATATTGGCTCATTTCCTCAAGTTTTTTCTTGACTGCTTGGGCTGTATCCAATGCATTGGCGCCAGCGGCCTGTCGAACCGCCATAGCGGCAGCGGGCTGGCCATTGTAATTGGAAACAGAACCATAACGTTCGGGGCCTAATTCCGCACGACCTATATCTTTTATGCGAACTACCGAACCATTCGGATTGGTGCGAATTGGAATGGATTCGAATTCATCCGGGGTTTGAAGCAAATGCTGAACAATAATGGATGCATTCAGGCGTTGACCGGGTATAGCTGGAGCACCACCAAATTGTCCGGCAGAAACTTCAACATTGTAGGCTCGTAAAGCCAAAATAACATCTTCCATCGTCAATTTATAACTAATCAGCTTATCCGGGTTAATCCAGATCCGCATTGAATATTGAGAACCAAAACACTGAACTTCACCGACACCCGGAACACGCGATAGAATTTTTTCTAAATTGGATTGTGCATAGTCTTGTAAATCATCACCATCCATGCTGTTGTCTTCGGATGTCAATCCAATAATCATCAAGTAGTTTCGAGTTGACTTACTTACCATAACCCCAGAACGTTGCACGACATCGGGCAGGCTGGCCATAGCCAGTTGAAGTTTGTTCTGAACCTTTGCCCAGGCAAGATCTGGATCAGTACCGGGTGCGAAGGTCAGTTCCACTCTTGATGCGCCGGATGACGAACTGGTGCCTGAAATATACAGCATTCGATCCAGACCGGTCATTTTTTGTTCAATGATCTGAGTTACAGTATTTTCAACAGTCTCGCCTGAAGCCCCTGGAAAAAAAGCATCAATTGCGATGGATGGCGGTGCAATGGGCGGATACTGTGATATGGGCAAATTATAGATCGCAAGGACACCGGCAGCCAGCATGATAATGGCAATCACCCATGCAAAAACAGGTCGTTCCAGAAAAAATTTCGACAGCATCAGGCACCTCCATTCTGATGGCTATCTGATTGGCCTTCAGATGATTCACTGTCTTTCTGATTCAGGTCAATCGTTGTGGCATTTACTGTTGTACCCGGACGCAGCATTTGAAGCCCTTCCACAATAACATGGTCATCCGGAGCAATACCTTCCAATATCAGCCATTGATCACCGAGCGCACGATCAAGGGTCAGCATTCGCGATTCTACCTTGCTTTCTGCATTTACGATCAAAGCAAAGGGATTGCCTTTGTGATCACGAGACACACCTTGCTGAGGAATCAAAATTGCCTGATCACGTTCACCTTCAATGATTTTCGTGCGAACAAACATGCCCGGTAAAAGCACATGATCTGGATTAGGGAAAACAACCCGCAATATAACCGATCCGGTTGTTGGATCAACAGTAATATCGCTAAATTTCAAGGTGCCTTCCAAAGGATACTCTGTGTTGTCTTCCAAAATAAGCTTTACCTTGTTCAGTCCAACGAGCTTGCGATTCAGGCCGCTATGTTTCAATCGCAATAACTCAGCAGTGGATTGTGGAATATCTGCGTAAATAGGATCCAATTGTTGAATCGTGGCAAGTGGAAGAGGTTGATATGCAGTTACAGTTGCACCTTCGGTCACATTGGATCGGCCGATGCGGCCATCAATGGGCGCAGTTACACGACAATAAGCCAAATTAATACGTGCAGTTTTAAGTGCAGCCTCCGCTTCCTTGACAGATGCTTTTGCTGCGGCGACTGCGCTATGATTGCTTTCAACCTGGGCTTTAGCGGCAGAAAGACTTGACTCCAACACATAAACTTCGGTTACGCGTTGATCTCGTTGAACTGCCGAAACAATTTTATCTTCATAAGAAGTCTCGTAGCGAGTCCGGTTCTTTCGTGCAAGTTCCAGATTGGCCATCAAACGACGTACATCCGCAGAACTTGCTTCAAGCGCAGCCCGCGCACGATCCACCGCTTTTTTCATGGCTAAATGACTGGCTTCAACCTGATCAACTGCGGCCTGATAAAGCGCGGAATCAATCTGATAGAGTACCTGTCCAGCTTTGACATCGGCACCTTCCTCAAACATACGCTTTTCAATAATACCAGACACCTGTGGACGAATTTCAGCAATGGCATAAGCTGAAGTCCGCCCGGGCAATTCTGTTGTCAAAACAACTTTTTCGGTTTGAATGGTCACTGTGGAAACATTCGGTACATGTTGGCGGATGGGGGCTTGATGTTTACGATCACAGCCTGTTGTCAATACAATAATCGCCAACAGTAAAACCCGCCATTGTCGAACGTAAAAAATAATATTGAGGTACTCTTTCATAGATCCTCCAAAAAATTAACAATAATGAATAGTTAGGAATGCTCGGTAAATAACATGCTCATTTTTCTTGATCGTCCAAACAAATAAGGTTGTGTAGAGACATAGCATGACACGTCTCTACAGTACATTTACCTCAAAGCGAACAATATCAATAATGGGGAAGTTATCTTCAGAGCATCCCTTAGTCATGTGTTGAAATTAACTTTGGTTTTTCCACTCATCTGAAATGTAGTCTGTGTTTGGCCATACAAAATACGAAAAACCAACGTTGGACGATAATCAATCAATGCGCTAATAAGCCTTTAAACAAAATATTCAAAATAACATCTGGATCACCTGGATAAGGTTTCTGATCCCCTTCTTCAAGCCAGTGAAAAAGAAAAGCATGACAAATGCTTTCAAGGGAAAGCGCAAGTTGGTAAGGTTGTGCAATTTCACTGAATAGTTTCTTGCGCATACCGCTTTCAAAGATTGATGCAAGACTCAATAAAAATTGTTGATGACGTTGCCGAATTTTATTATCTAAACCGGCTTCAATATTAAAACTCGCGCCCTGGGTTTCTGCAAAATATAGCCGAATAACAGAAACATTATCCATAAAAACTGCACCAATTGTTCTCACATAATTTCGTAGTTTTTCAATTTCATCATCAGTCGCTTCAATTGCCCTGGTAAGGGCATTATTAAATCGATCGGCCAGATCGACAATGAGTGCTTTGTAAAGCGCCTCTTTGTTGCCGAAAAATTTATAAACTGTTCCGATGGCAAACTCGGCATTGTGAGCTATCTCATGCATGGAAACATTATGATAGCCTTTGTCCGAAAAAAGATCCAGTGCAGCTTCAAGCATTTCTTGACGTTGCCGCTGTTTCTCACGTTCCCGCCTTGTGAGTTTCTTTTTTGACATAAGGTGGCCTTTGTTTGCACATATTGGGTTGATTCTCATTATGACATTATAAAAAATGACATATCATTTCAATTATAGAATCAAGATTCAATTGTCAAACATATTTTAATGGGCGCATTTCCAAAAAGTAGGTTTATCATTTCAAAAAATTTGCCTGAAAGATGGCAAACATTTCCATTGATAAACACTGTCAGATCACATATAATACTGGTTCAAAAAGAGGCAATCTTCAGAATGACAAAATGGAGGTATGAGGTAAAATGAACAAAAATCAATTCGACCTTATTTTTTTGTACGATCATGAAAAATGAGCATGTTATTTTCCGAGCATTCCTTACACTCATTTGATTTTTTTTCTCGAATATGTTAATGTATTTAAAACTGTAAAATATAGGAATGCTCGAAAAAACATAGTAAGGAATGCTCTGAAAATAAGTTCCTCATTTCTGAAAGAGTCAATTCTATTCATTTTGAACCTGGATTACACTGAAGAAGATGAATAAGATGAAATCAAACACTTTTAATTCATCTTATTCATCTT
>Ga0272440_1003452_pt1 | contig 11798 bp, 7 predicted proteins | sample SSMMMBAug17_FD_192440 | JGI IMG/M metagenome (GOLD analysis project Ga0272440, IMG submission 192440) | Marine sediment archaeal communities from Little Sippewissett salt marsh, Falmouth, MA, United States - SSM-MMB-Aug17 | ecosystem: Environmental > Aquatic > Marine > Wetlands > Sediment ... | reverse complement strand
TTTACGATCAAATATTGACCTGATCCTCTTAAACCTGAGTAAAAGATTTGTTGCTGATTTTTCTTCGAATAAAAAGTATCAAACGAATTTTTCCAGATTGTTAAAATCGATTCAGCAAAATCTTTGATGAAGAGTGCTGATAAAAAACAGTTTAAGGCATGCGCATGGGTTGCACCCAAATTTCAACACGCCTATTTTTTAATCGACCTGTTTCGGTTTGATTGCTTGCGATAGGAAATTCCTCACATGCGGTAACAATTTCATCAACATAAATACCGCTGATTTTCATTTCTCTGGCAACAGTTTCGGCACGTTTCAACGCGACAAGACAGTTTTGCCGATATGAGCCCCGACTATCAGAATAGCCGACCACATAGATTTTTAACATGCCATTTTTACGACGTAACCATGTGATCAATTGTTTTAGCTTTTGACTGCTTTCTGAAGTCAACTGACATGCATTGCTTTCAAAATAAAAATTCGTTGAAAGCTTTTGAGATTGACGTGTGATTTTAACCAATTTGTCAAATACAGGCTTGTTGAAAGGTTTTTGCCATAACTCTCGTCGAGATCCAAGTGCTTTCACTGTACAATCTACATACCCGCATTGCTTGACAATCTCCTGACCTTTGCTGGATTGAACAAAGTTTACAAAAGGTAATGTATATTCCGCTGCTGAAACCAGGATTGTATTTAGATAAATTTTTCGGATCATCAGATACGAATCGATAGATACACTGAAATACCCGGGTCTTACAGGATCGATTTCATGATCTGCAATAGCAAGAGGCTGGTTATCATATATAAATGGCATAGAGCATAAACCGATACCATATGGATCTTTGTGAAGATGCCTGGATAGGGCATCCAGGTCTTCAAATTCTTTTGTCGCCTTTATCGGTTTACCTTCGAGAAATTCTTCCTGAAAAACATGATATAAATCGGATGTGGTCTCTGGTGTATAGATATGAATCTCTTTAGATTCTTCGGAAAAAGACCATTGCTTGACTTTACCTGAAAAAATCTCCTGAATTTCCTGAATCGTAAGGAATTGAATCGGGTTTGTGGGGTGAACCATTGCAACAATGCCATCTAACGCAATTAAATATTGGTTTGGGACAAGTTCGGTCTCCTCTGTTTTTGTTAATGTTTCACTTGCGCCTGATAATAATAATTGATAGCCTGAAACAAGGATATCACATTTCCCATATTTTAACCAATTATCAGCCTGTTTTGTTTGGACAGCTTCAATATTAAACTGATAGTCTTGATTTTTCAATTGTCCGATCATGATAACAGTGTTTTGTTTATCAATCTGCTGTGACACATTCTTGATGCCTGACATTTCAAAGAAACCACGAATCAAAGATGGTATCAGTTGATGACATAACTCTTTATCACCACATATACGAAAGGCAACTGGTGGTGATTTCACTTTTTGAGGGGGTGCCTCCTGTGTCTGTATAGTTTCCTGATGCGGTAATGAATCCTGTTTTTTTAATGACGTCTGTTGGCTGGGTGGTTCTTTCTCTTTCTGCGGCTGGATTTTTTCAATTGACTGGGATTGGGTCTCTGCCAGGATGCTTTTTTGCGTATCAATTTTTGTCGATTTTTGTCGTTTCTCTGCCTTGATAAATAGCGGGCGATTGATTTCGGATTTAGCTGTCTGCGCATTATTGGGATAAAAGAATTGATAAAAGCCAGCAAGCCCCAAAATAAAAAGCAAAAAGATACAAAAAATGATAACTGGCTTTCCTTTTTGTGCGGGTTTTTTGGGCATTTTTGTTTTTATCGCTTTTGCGAATTCGTGTGTACTTTTAAATCGTTCATTGATGTCAAGGGTGACAGCATGGTCAATAACATCACTCAATTCAACAGGAATACTTGCGCCTTGAACCTTGCAGGCTGGCATCCATTGATCTTTGCTTAATCGTTCTTTTGCTGTGCGCGGTGTTTTTCCTGTAATCATCTGATATAATATGATCCCACAAGCGTAAACATCAGACCACGCGCCAATTTTTGCATTGGGAATAAATTGTTCAGGAGGCGCATCAGAATATTTAATGGTTTGACTGATAGACACGCTTTGTTTATCCAGCATTTGTTTGGTCTGACCAAAACCAAATATCACAGGATACCCCATAGGTACGATCATAATTTTTGCCAGGGTCAGATTGTAGTGATAGATATTTTTTTTGTGCAGTTTATGAAGGGTGGATAAAACAGGCAATATAATTTCAATGGCCTCATTCAGTGATAATCGCCCGCCTCTGATAATCAAATGCCTGGATAAATCTGTACCATCAATATAATCAAGCACCAGATATGCGGTATTGTTTTCACTAAAATAATTGACCACATGAAGCACATGCTGCATCCGAATATCAGATAAGGTTAAAGCTTCCTTTAAAAACGCTCTTTTTCCAAATACAAACAATTCATTTTGCGCTTCATCTACATTGGGTCTGACATGACTTCCATCCACACCCCGACTGGAAAGGCCGACAGGAAAATATTCCTTAACAACCATGCGGCAATTGGTGGTCATGTCATAAGCCATGTAGGTATTGTTAAAACCATCACTGGCCAGGGGAATGCCCAACAGATATTTTTCTTTCAGAATATATCCAGGGGGAAGAAACTGTGAGTGTTGTTTATGTTGGCGATAGTCATAACCGCAATGTTCACAAACCACATCATTATTTCTGATTCGCATGCATTGAAAGCAGATGGTTTGCATCAATTGTTTTGTTTGTGCGTGTTGTTTCATTATATTCGTTCCAGACGTGCGACAGCCTCGATATGAAATGTATGTGGAAACATATCGACTGGCTGAACCTCTGTCACCGCATAGTGACTGGCTAACAATCCCAAATCCCTTGCCATCGTTGATGGATTACAGGAAACATAAACAATTCGTCGCGGATTTATGGACACTATCTGCGAGATGACTTTCGGATGGATACCTGCACGCGGTGGGTCCATAATCACGACATCAGGCTTTTCTTTTTGTTCTTTCAATTGATCCTTAATATCACCACAGACAAAATGGCAATTGGTAATATTGTTTGCCTTGCAGTTTTGTCTGGCATTGGCAATCGCATCCGCAACATGTTCAATGCCATAAACTGATGCACAACTATTGGCAATCCATATGGCGATTGTGCCTGTTCCGCAATATAAATCCCAGACCACATCTGATTGTTTTAACCTCGCATAGGTTTTAACTGTATCATATAAGTGAGCAATTGCACGTGTGTTGGTTTGAAAAAACGCATTGGCAGCAATTTTAAACGCAAAGGGCCCAATATTATCCGCAATGAAATCCTGGCCTAGTAAACACTTTTCTGTTTCGCCAATAGCAACTGCGGCCTTACGTGCCGAGATCTGGTGGATAAATGAAATAATGTTTGCATGATTGTTACATATTTCATGTGCCATTTTCTGAAGCAAGGAAGGATTATCTTCTGATGTCACAATATTAACCATCCATTGATCATGCGCTTTGGAATGGCGAAGTACACAAAATCGCCAAAAACCTTCATGGCTCTTTAAGCCATATGCGGGTTCATCTGATGATTTCATAAACTGACGCACATCAGATAAAATGGCATTGCCTTGTTTTTGTTGAATATGGCATTGTTGAATATCCAATACCTTATCAAAAGTTCCAGGCACATGAAGCCCCAAAGCAAAACTGCGGTCAATGTTTTGTTCCATTTCCGCACGCATTAACCATCGCCGATCCGAGCAAGAAAATTCCATCTTATTTCGGTATTCGAATATTTCTGGAGATCGAATGGTTGGATACACTGTGGGAGCTTGAATATTACCAATATGTTCAATCGCTTCTGCCACATGCTGCTGTTTAAATACAATTTGTTGATCATAGTCAATGAATTGCCACTTGCATCCACCGCAATAATCGCTATATTCACAGATCGGTTGAATCCGATAAGGTGATGGCTGAATAATTTCAATGGTTCTGGCTTCAGCAAATTGTTTTTTCTTTTTAAATATTTTTGCACAAACAATATCACCGGCAACTGCTTTGTCTACAAAAACAACCAGGCCTTCATGTTTGGCCAGTGCTCTGCCTCCAATTGCCATTTTTTCAATTGTAAGTTTTAACTCACTTCCTTTTTTCATGGGACGTTCACCTGTATTTTGAAAAAGAACTTAGGAATGCTCTGAAAATAACATACCCATTTTTCTTGATCGTTCAAAAAAAATAAGGTCGTGTAGAGACGTAGCATGGCTTCGTCTCTACAGTTCAATTACCTCAAAACGAACGATATCAATAATGAGGAAGTTATTTTCAGAGCATTCCTTACTTATTTATTCATCATTACTAATCATAAAACTGGAAACAGCCTTCTTAAGATCCACCGCCATTTGAGACAATTGTTCGGAATTTTCTTTATTGCCCGATGCCACATCTGTTGTATTATAGGTTGCATACTGGATGTTTCGAATATCAACAATCAGTTTACTGATACCACCTGAAACAGTTTCACTTGATTTAGCGATATCAGTGATTCCCTGTGCCACCTCAGAAATATTGACAGCCGATTCTCGTGCCACACTGGCCACTTCAGTTGCAGATGTTTTAATCTCTTTCAAACCATCATTGGCATGTTTGATTCGCTCGGCAGATTCAACGGCTGATGTCGCAATTGAATCGACTGACATTGTGATTGCATTTGATGCCTCACTTTGTCTGGATATGGCCTCACCAATATAGATGTTATTTTCAAGTACCTTTTTGATTACCTGACTGGTTTCTTGTATACTTTCAAACGTGATATCAATATGATTTCGAATTTCTTTTAACAGTTTACCAATCTGATTGTTGGCATCAGCAGTTTTTCCGGCCAGATTCTTGACTTCTTCAGCAACCACCCCAAAACGAATCCCCGCATCCCCACCGCGAACAGCTTCAATGGTGGCATTTAAAGCCAGCAAATTGGTTTGCGTCGAAATGGTGCTGATAATCTTGACAGCGCCTTGAATCGAATCAGATGCTTTTTGCAATTTATTCAGCGCGTCCAGACTTTTATTAATTTGTTCATTGGCATCTTCAGAAATTTTGACTGTTTCTGATGAATTTTGTGACACGGTTGCCAGATTACTGGACATGGTTTCAATGGATGAATTCAGGGTATTGATATCTGATGAAATTTTTTCAATATTGCTTGTAATTTCAGACATGTTTATTGATGCCTGACTGGCTGATGTTGCCACTGTATCAATATTGGTACTCAGTTGCGCAATTTTTTCATTGGTATTATTTACATTGTTCGATATTTGTGATGTCGATTCTGCAATTGCAGTCACATAATTGCCATTTTCTTCAGCATTTTTCACCACAGCGTCTGCATCGCCACTCATATCTTCAGAGAATTCAAACAGTGATGATGAACCCAATTTTAATGATTCGGATGCTTCCGCCAGATTAATCGCATTTTGACGAAAGGTTGAAATGATGCTGGATAAATTTTTTCGTGTGGTTTCATAGCCTCGGGCAATCACACCAATTTCATCACCACGTTTCATGTCTTTTTCAGGCAATGATGCCAACAGATTGTTTTTGCCCATTTCATGAATACATGATGAAATCCTCAGAATGGGTTTTGTCAACGAACGACCAATTATAAGGGCTAAGCCTAACATTAACAATGCACCCACAAATGAGATAATCACCTGGGTCATCCCCACTTTGTATAATTTTTCTCGGGACATTTGTTCATCCATCTTGAGCTGTTCAGCAGCCTCTTTTTTCAGCATATCCAGTTCAGTATTCACCATTGCATCTGTATAAATCACTTTAACCTGACCAATTTTGTTATTTTTATAGATACAATCCTGCATATCAACCATATATTGCCTAATTTTTGACTGATAGGGAAAACTGCCTGTATAAAATTCAATTTTGCCATTTTCATTTCGCCATATCGATGTAAAAATCTGATTCATCTCATCATAGACGATTATGCCAATAATCCATTTCGGCTCCATAAAAACTTTCAGCATGTATTCTGCTGTAATTGGATCCAGATCATATAAACTGACTAATACAGACTGCGCCATAATACGATTGTAAGCCTGAACCGATGTTTTTAAGGACTGATAGACATACTGTTTTCTTTTATCAATCATGGTTTCATATTGTTTTTTTCGTATTTCAATAACATTCTGAATGAGTGAATTTTGCTGATATAGAAAGACAGATCCAATGATTACCAGAAGGCATATGAGCAGCAGACTAAAAAACATGGATATCTTACTGGCAATACCAATATTTTGATAACGGATTTTTTCTATTATATGATCCTTGAAAGCCATGTATAATTTCCTTATAATAACAGAGAATTAGATATTAATGTAAATAATTGAATGATTATTAATTTGCAAATTTCGAGCCACATATGTATTACAGGCATAATGATTTAACTTGCATTTATTAATGCTTCATGGTTTTTATGATTAAAAAAATTTTAAGGGATTGTTTGCTTAATAGCAATTTCATTATATAATTTCAAAAATTAAAAACAATATATAAACAATATGAATACAATGAATAATGATATAAAATTTATGAAAAAAGCACTCCAATGTGCATCAATCGCTCTAAATCGAGGCGATTTTCCTGTAGGCTGCGTGATTACATATCAGAATCGTATCATATCAACTGGTGAAAGAACAGGTTCAGGAAATCAATTATCCAATGAGCTAGATCATGCAGAGATTAATGCATTGAGAAAGTTTAGTGACGATAAAACGTTGATGCATATCAAAAGTGATCAGCTAACCTTATACAGCACACTTGAACCCTGTTTAATGTGTTTTGGCGCGATATTAATCCATAAAATTCCACGCATAGTATATGCTTTTGAAGATGTCATGGGAGGCGGCACATCATTGGATCAATCTGCATTACCGCCATTATATGCTACACATGATATTGAAATTGTTTCTGGCGTTTGTCGGATGGACAGCTTGCTTTTGTTTCAGGCCTTTTTTAACAATCCAAACAATAATTATTTAGCAGATAGTTACCTTGCAAATTATATAAAGAAACTCTAAACCCTTAAACTGATGACTTTCTACAAGAACTATAATGGCATGTCAACTATTTTCAATGCGTTAATTAATAATTTTTGAGAACCTTATTTTTCTTGATTGTCGTGTAGCGACGTAGCCTGCTACCTCTCTTCAGACGTAATCCTGGTTCAAAAAATGGCAAGTGATAATTTAAATTCCGGCCATTTTGGTTACACTCTTTTTAGGGCTGTCATAAGCTGATTGCTGTGAAAAATTTATTGGAAATCAAAACCATTTCTGATAAGGATATAAGTAAGGAATTGTTCGTTTTGAGGTAAATGTACTGTAGAGACGTAGCATGCTACGTCTCTACACGACCTTATTTTTTTTGTACGATCAAGAAAAATGAGCATCTTATTTTCAGAGCATTCCTTAACTTTCCAAAAACCAAAATGAATAAGGAATAAAATCTGTGAATTTAACAAGAAAAACAAATCTGGGTGTATTGACCAGTGGTGGTGATGCCCCTGGTATGAACGCTGCTGTTAGAGCAGTTGTTCGTACCGCATTGGATAGAGATGTTAATGTTTTTGCCATCTATGAAGGATATCAAGGGATGGTTGATGGCGGGGATCGTATCGTTGCGTGCGATTGGGATAGTGTTGGCGGTATTTTACAACGTGGGGGCACAAAGATTGGCACTGCTCGTTGTCCTGATTTTCAAACCAGGGATGGACGACGTCAGGCAGCAAGAAATCTTCTAAAACATGGAATTGACTCCCTGGTTGTAATTGGGGGTGATGGCAGTCTGACAGGCGCAAATGTCTTTTGTCAGGAATGGCCTGAGCTGTTAAAAGAACTTGTTGAAGCCGGTGAAATTAGTAATGAAGAGGCGGCTTCTCGTTCGCAATTCAAGGCTGTTGGCTTGCCTGCATCCATTGATAATGATTTATATGGCAGCGACATGTCCATTGGTACTGATACTGCCCTTCATCGGATCACTGAAGCTGTTGATGCAATATCTACGACAGCAGCCAGTCATCAACGTACATTTGTGATTGAAGTTATGGGAAGAAATTGTGGATACCTTGCGCTGATGAGTGCTTTGGCTTCTGGTGCTGACTGGGTATTTATTCCTGAAATGCCGCCACCATACGAAGATTGGGAAGAAAAAATGTGCTCGGTTCTTAAATCGGGTCGTGATTCCGGTCGTCGGGATACCATTGTCATTGTGGCTGAAGGCGCAATTGATCGTCAAGGCAAACCAATTGTCAGCAGTTATGTAAAAAAAGTTCTTGAAGAACGTTTAAACGAAGATGTTCGGGTCACAATTCTGGGGCATGTACAACGTGGCGGTTCTCCCAGCGCCTATGATCGGATACTTGGTACGCTTCTGGGTTATTCTGCTGTTGATTCGCTTACCTCTGCAAAATCTCAAAGTGAAACATCGTTGATTGGTATGAAAGGCAATAGTACCAAACCATCACCTTTGATGGCGTGTGTTAATATCAGTCATTCAGTTGCAGAATCCATATCAAAAGGTGATTACGAAAAAGCAATGAAACTGAGAGGAAATGTTTTTGTAGAAACGTATAACTCATTGTATACGCTGATGAAAGCGGGCGCTCCCAGGCCAGGGACACAAACAGATGCCTGTAAACCATTACGCATTGCCATTATGAATTGTGATGCTGCTGCACCTGGAATGAATACTGCGGTCCGATCTGCCATTCGAATCGGAATAGATTGCGGTCATACATTTTTAGGTATTGAACATGGATTTCGCGGTTTTATTGAAGGAAAAATTAAAAACCTCGACTGGTTAAGTGTTCGCGGTTGGGCAACAATTGGCGGTGCAGAATTGGGAACCAGTCGAAAAATTCCAAAAAGTGGCGAGTTTTATGCCATTGCGCGTCATATTGAACATCACAAAATTGATGCTATCATTATGATTGGGGGGTGGTCGGGATATGAATCTGCCTATCAATTATATCAGAGACGAGAAAATTATCCCGCATTCAATATTCCCATACTGTGTATTCCTGCAAGCATAGACAACAACCTTCCGGGTAGTGAATACAGCATCGGATGCGACACTGCCCTGAACAACATTATTGAAGCAATCGATAAAATCAAACAGTCTGCCGTGGCAACGAATCGGTGTATTGTCGTGGAGGTCATGGGGTATTATTGTGGTTTTTTGGCCTTGATGAGCGGAATTGCTACTGGCGCTGAACGTGTTTATTTAAATGAAGAAGGTGTTACCCTGAAAAATCTTCAAAAAGATTTATCCCATTTAATTGATGGTTTCCAACGTGGAAAACGTTTATGGCTGATTATATGCAATGAAAAATCGAATCCAGTATACAATACCAATTTTATAAGAGATTTATTGGCAGAGGAAGGCAAACAGCTCAGTACTGCTGAAGGTAGACAGCTCTTTACTGTACGTCGTTCAATTTTGGGTCATTTGCAACAAGGCGGCGATCCCACACCAATGGACAGAATTAACGCCACCCGGTTGGCTATAGCAGGTGTGAAATACCTGATTGAAAAATCCGATAATGACAAACCTATCGCTGCATTTATAGGCTTAAAAGGGGGACGCATCAATTTTTGGAATTTATCCAAATTTACTGACATGACAGAAACAGAATACAACAGATCCACAGATAGATGGTGGTGGCATTTAAGAAAGATTTCAGCTATTCTCGCACAACCTGTACCGCAATCATCATAATTCTTGATCAAAGGAAATTGCTGAAAGTGAAAATACTATTAATTGAAGATGATACGAAAATCAGTTCTTTTATCGAAAAAGGCTTAAAAGAGCATGGATTTATTGTTGATTGCTATAATGATGGAAATCAAGGATATTTAATGGTCTTTGAACCGGGTTACGATTTAGTCATTTTGGATATTATGCTGCCAGGTAAGGATGGTCTCAGTATATTAAGGAGTCTTCGAGATAATAAAAATACAGTTCCAGTTATTCTTTTAACTGCAAGATCTGCACTCAATGAACGTATCGAAGGTCTCAACATGGGCGCTGATGATTATCTATGTAAGCCCTTTTATATCGGGGAATTAATTGCCCGAATTACAGCAATAATCAGAAGAGCCTCTGGCAAGGCACTCAATCTGATTTGTTGCAATGATCTATCAATGAATCTCATTACCAGGGAAGTTAAAATTGCCAGAAATCTCATTACATTGACGAACCGGGAATTCAATCTTCTGGAATTGCTTATGCGTCAGCCTGGAAAAGTATTGACCAGAACACAAATTCTGGAACAGGTTTGGGGCTATGGCTTTGATCCGCAAACCAATATTGTGGATGTTTATATTCGGCGTTTGCGTAATAAAATAAGCGAATATAGCAATAATCCTGAAATTGAGACAGTCAGGGGTGTAGGATATCGACTGAAAAAACAAAAGGAAGATCAGATATGCTGCGATTGAGGATGACATTTTTTACAGTTTTTATGAGTGGTTTGATTCTAATCGTCTTTGGGGGATATTTACTGATTATCATTAATATTATTATAATGGATCTTTGCAATGAATCAATATTTAAAACACTTTTTAAGTATAAAACGATATTAATATTTACGATTCCTGTCGCGCTTTTCTTTCTGACGCTTGGCGGGTGGATCATTTCCCAACGCATATTGAAACCAATCAGAAGCATATGTCAAATAGCAGAGAAAATATCAGTTCGAGACCTGGGACAGCGTATTCCAACGATTCAAACTGACAATGAATTATCTCGTCTGATCAACGTAATCAATAACATGCTGGACCGATTGGAAAAAAGCTTCAATCAAGCCAGCCGATTTACTGCCGATGCCGCACATGAACTTCAAACACCACTTACCATTTTACAGGGTGTTCTGGAGAATGCTATCCAGCAGGCTTTTGAAGATAACCAGGAAACGCAATTGCTGGTCACGCTGCTTGAGGAAGTCCAACGTTTGAAAACCATCGTTCGCAAACTATTGATTCTTGCGCAGGCGGATGTCGGGCAGCTCAATTTACGCCTTGAACAGGTCAATTTAAGCGATCTTATTAGCTTGACAATAGAGGATATTCAGGCGATTGCTCCACATATCACAGTTAATCAACACATCAAGCCTGATATTATGGTTATGGCAGATTATGATCTGATTAATTTGGTCCTTCAAAATTTGTCAACAAATGCCATAAAATATAATACTGAAAATGGAAAAATCGATTGTAACCTGACAATTCAAGATGCCTATGCCATTTTTTCAATCAGCAATACTGGTGTTCCAATTTCAAAAGAAGATCAGGAAAATATTTTCAATCGATTCTTTCGTGTGGATGGATCTCATAGTAAAAGAATACATGGGTCAGGATTGGGATTGAGTTTAGCAAGGGAGATCGTTGTTGCCCATCGCGGGGATTTAATTCTTTCTGAATCTTTGGAGGAATGGACGACCTTTTTGTTAAAACTGCCATGCAAACCCTGGGATTATGTCTGATATTTTTTTTTTCAGGGACAACCTGATCAAACCCACCCGAATCAAATATCAAAATCATCTCACCTGACATTTGAACGTTTGATAAAAAATCTGTTAAGACGTTTGAAATTATTGGCGCAAATGACATCCATTAACTGGACACCCAATTTTTTGTCCATACTGGATCAGGCAAAACAGGTTCAGACTATAGATTCAAAGCTTTACTGGCATCGTTATTCTGTGCGTCAACTAAGTCTGAACATGTTGACT
>Ga0272440_1003450_pt1 | contig 11801 bp, 10 predicted proteins | sample SSMMMBAug17_FD_192440 | JGI IMG/M metagenome (GOLD analysis project Ga0272440, IMG submission 192440) | Marine sediment archaeal communities from Little Sippewissett salt marsh, Falmouth, MA, United States - SSM-MMB-Aug17 | ecosystem: Environmental > Aquatic > Marine > Wetlands > Sediment ... | reverse complement strand
AGGTTCGCCCCTACATTGGACTTGTAAATAAGAAAATGAGGAACTTATTATTCAATCATTCCTTACTGCAGATCTGACACGATAACCTGATTACCGGTTACTGCAATCACTTCAATTGAAGTGCCTTTTTCAATAAATGCCCCACGAGTGACAACATCAACACGCTTATCGTTGATTTCTGCTGTTCCTGATGGCCTCAAAGCAGATGTTGCGATGCCTGTTTGTCCTAAAAATGCATCCAGATCCTTTGATTGAGAAACCACCCCTTCTTCACGTGACAAACGTGTATTTAATGCCATTCTGGATTGTCCCAATCGTTTGAACCCAAAAAGTATAATTATTGGCACAAAAATAAGATCCAAACATAAGGCAAAACTGCCGGCTGTTACAGAAACATTTGAGAACAATAAAAATAGGGAATAGCCAAACAGTCCTGTTGCCAGAGCGGCTAATATCCCGCCTGATGGGATAAATATTTCTGCCAGTACAACAATTCCTGCTGATAGTTGAAGCAGTATGGAAAAAAGTATTGCATTCATATTTGTTTCACAATTATTCTTGCGCCCTTAATATCGACAACACGCACCTCACTCCCTTGTGGAACAAATTCTCCCTGAGTAACGACATCATAGAGATCTTTTCCAACAGTCATCTTTCCAGATGGTCTTAAGATGGTTTGAGCAACGCCTGTGTCACCCATACATGGACGCATGGTTGATTGATCGGTTACATGTGCATCAGAAAGGCTGGTATCTAAGTATGGGCCAGATACAAAATGTGATGTTTTTGGAAGAATCAAACGAAACAACACAATGGACAAGATCCATGCAAGAACTGATGATCCCAGTACTTTGATGCTGTTATTTATCATTAATTGACCTTCCCAGGGCATATTTGGACTGGGAATGACAAAATCCTGAAAGCTGAAAATCAATGCCAATGCAATACATGCAATGGCACTTAAACCTGATAATCCAAATCCAGGAAATACAAATATTTCAAAGCCCATCAAAATGATGGCCATTGCTATGAGAAGTAATTCCAAATGATCAGACAAACCAACAAAGTATTGTGCAAAAAAAACAATACCCAAAACAATAAGTCCGACAATCCCAAAAACACCAAACCCCGGAGATTTTAACTCCATATACATTGCAGCCATCCCGATCAGCAATAAAATGGATGACACAGAATAGATCCATCGCACCATTTGTTCTGACCAGGTTTCTTCAATATTAATCACAGGTTGATCAGATAATGCGAGATCTTGAAGAATGTCTTCAACATCATTTACTGATTTTTTTGAAAATCCCAGTACATGTGCCTCAGTGTCATCCATTGTTAATAGTTCGTTTTTAGGTACAATGGTTTTTTTTTGTTTAATTTCTTTTTTTTGCTGATCATTAAGATCGTTGAAAGCATGTTGGTCCATAAACACAACATCATTTGAGAGATACATAATTTCATACACTGCTTTTTCGGAAGATACCATCGCTTCAGCCAATAATGGCGGATAGCCATTTTTTTTGGCCAATGCACGAAATTTAGCGCGCAGCGGTGATTGAAATTTTTCACCCAGCATTTGCGGACCATCAGAATCATATATAATTGGGGCGCAGTCTCCAATCGTAGTGTGCGGTTTCATATAAATCGAATGACAGGCAAGGGTAATGAGCGCACCCGCAGATATGGCTTTTTGGGTGACAAAGGCAATTGTTTTTGCATGTTTGGTGCGCGTTAAAATATCAACGATATTAAGGGCCGCATCAACACGTCCACCAAAAGTATCCATTTTAAGAATTAAAACAGCGTCAGGTTTATCAGCGATTTCAAGCATTCGTTTGACATATGCTGTCATTGCGGGTTCAACATCACCTGAAATGCAACCCACATACACAGTTGTTTGTCCCCAGGCAATACCAGGACAAATGAGGATCCAGAAAAGGATAATGATAATTTTTTGCATAAGAATAAACCCTTTTGAAATCTCTGATAAGGCAATTATAAAGCATTATCAAACTTATGTCCGACAATGAATGAGAAACATTTTTCTTCGGTCATAGGTTCTTTACCTGATATCTTCCGGTGGCACCCGAATCGTTTGAATACGAACGCCGATCAAGCCACTGTTTAAAATATAGCTTTGTCGGGATCCATTACGAACAAGTACCAATTCGACACGCTGTTTCTCTTTCTTTTTTTTCTTAACAACTGAAACCAATTGAGAGGCCGATTTGATCGGGACTGTGTCATATTCAACAATAATATCATCTTTTTGAAACCCATGAACTTCAGCCTGACTCCCAGGAACGATATCCAGAACTTTTACAGCATTGACAGTTTTGCCTGGCTGTTTTGATTGTGAATACCCCCGATTGATTCCAGGTCGATAATGTCGGGATTTTCCTCTTGAATAAATCAAGACATGGGCCAATCGTTCACCATTGAACTCAAACACGTAGCTTTCAGCATCCAGATAGCGTAACAATCTTTTGATTGATTCTAATATGGGCCCTTTTGTTTTATAAGTAATACGCTGACCCTCTTGAGATTTCAATCCTGCAATTCGAATGCCGCATTCTTGATATAACAGATCTTCAAAATCGCTGAGTAATAAATCCTCTGCATTACAAATCATCATGTCATTTTCACAAAAAATGGGAGCGGGTTGCGTATTGGCGTTTGACTGAAACACCATCAATATTATGAGGACAAATACTGTTATTCCAGTACGTATTATAAAAATGAAATGATTTTTTGGGTTCATCGCATTCATTTTATTTGACTATATCCGAATTTGTTTGATTTCTTATTTTTACATTGTCATCAATTAATCGTTTAAAAATTTTAAGTTTTTTGGGATCTTTAGCTTCTTTCGCAGATTCATTGATCAAAGCACTTAATGGAATATCTTTTGGTGTAACAACACCGATATATTGTCTTTCTGAAAGTTTTTTCTCAAGCATCTGAATTTTTGATAGAAGGCGATCATTTTCACCGAGCAGATGATTCAATTTTTCCTGTAAGGTTTCATTTGACTGTGTGAGTTGATCGTTGATCTCATAAATATTTTCAAGATCTTCATACATATCCAGCTGCGATCGGGGGGCCTTGCTGATTACCTGCTCAAGCGTCGATTGGTTATCCAGACCTGTTGAAGAAAATTTCCAGGAGGTCCTTAATCTTTGGGGCATTGTACCTGTCAATCGTGCTTTTGTTGTCATTCGCAATAATGATGCCCTGACATTTTTGATATGCACATTCCCATATTGTTCTGGAAACTGAATGCTGATGGCACAATCTTGAATCAATTGGGCTGTATCATCTGGGCACAATATTTCGCAGTCCATACTGTCCATGCCGACATTAATCAAATTGGCCCGGTACGTTTGATTTCCAACCTGGATGTCTGCTGTTGTCTTCGGGATAATAAATCGCATATACCGATCTGGCAAGTCCGGATTCAAGACAACCTGTGTAATTTTTCTAAATTGCTGAAATGTGCAGGGTATGGTCAAATAGAACTGAATGCCCCGGTGCTTAAATCGATCTTTTTGACGCAGTGAATCAGTTGCAGACATCATCACAAATGGCGTATTGGAATTGACTTTAGAAACACGCATGTGATCAAATATGTCAAAACCATTTAGCCCTTCCATTTCAAGCCCTGAATAAATTAAATGATATTTTTCTTCAGAAATTTTTTTCAGGGCCTGATCATCAGGAAAAAAGGTATCAATCTCAGATGTGCCATACATCCGCATCAAAAATTTTTTTATAATCTTGAGAATCACTGTCGCATTGTGAATAATTAAAAAACGATAGCGCATGAGAAAAACCTGTTCATTACATGACAGTTAAAAAATCCGAAGATTTTTCTGCTTTTGGTAATAATCAAAAATATCAGTCAAAGAATATCGTGGTTTGAATGAATAAGCATTTTTAAACAGATTGCCATCCAAAACAACAGGATATTTGTAATAATGAAGGAGATAGTCAGGAAATTCTTTGATATTTATTCTCCGAACGATCTGTCTTGACAATGATGGCGGAAAAGGAGGAATTGGAACAGGCACTCCCCCCGCCATCTTTATGGCCTTTTGATAAGGTAACCAGTCCTCAGTAACAACATTATAAACCCCTGGCTGAGGTTTTTCATAAGCCAAAACGACCGCTTCAGCCAAATCATCCACATGGATAAACTGCATAATCGGTGAAAAACCCAACAGGCATGGCACATATTTTCGATTCAGTAACAGACTGACAGAATTTTGAATGCCAGGCCCCAGAATATTGCAAGGTCTCAGAATTGTTGTTTTTAGTTCCGGATATTTCAACATATATAGGGATGACAGGTATTCAAGTTCAACAGCATCTGCCAGATGAGATGAATTATTCGATGCTTTCAAGGGAAACATTTCATCAATTAATGATGGATTATAAGGGTGAGCGCCATAGACATAAAATGTGGATAAAACAATAATATTTTTGACCCCATATTTTAAGCTCAAATCAAAAATCTTTTTGCTTCCAGTCACATTGACATTGTATCTTCGGCTGGGTGTATCATCATACAAGAGTATTCTTCCGAGATGAATGACACTATCCAGTTGATGTTCCCGAAATACCATTTCAAAACCGCGTTTTGAGAAATCAATTCGATAGTTGATAATGGTATCATCAAAATAGGTGCTTTCCTTAAAGCCCACGCCAATAATCTCATATTCGCGTCGCAATTTGAGTTTATTGATAACACGTTGGGCCAATGCCCCCCCCGCGCCTGTAACCAAAACTTTTTTTTTCTTAACGTTGTCCATTACAAAAACCTCTTTCCTCTTTGTTTTAAGCCTTTTTGGATAAGATCGTTAATTTGTTTTTTTACATATTCGACATTTTTGATCATCTCATTTTCATCATCAATATCGCCATCCAGGTAAATAGGTTCGCCAAAATTAATAATAACCTTTGCTGGAAAGGGGAAGGGAACAGCAATGGGAACATAAGGGATGGCCAGTAAACGCGCCAAAGGATCAACAGACCCCATTGATGGCATCGTTTCTTCGCATCCAACAACCCCTACCGGAACAATGGGACTTTTTGTCTGAACAGCAATGCGAACAAAACCAGTCCCCATGTATTGGAGTTGATATCGCATTCGATAGGGTTTTCCTGAACCACGCACGCCTTCAGGAAAAACAATGATGATTTCATCATTTTCAAGCATTTTAATGCAATTAATGGGATCTCCGATTATTGCGCCCACCTGTGTAAGAAACGTATAAACAAAAGGAACTGTGGGAAAAAAACGCTCAATCATGACTCTGGGAGCACGCGGACCATTTGGATTGGTTGCCAATGCTGTAGCAATGAGCGTGCCATCAATAGGGAGCTGACCACTATGGTTAGATATTACAAAAGCACTGCCATCCTTAGGCACATTTTCCAGGCCATAGCTTTCCACACGAAAATAATAATCATAAATTGCTTTTAATACTGACAATCCGATTTCAGCAGTGTCTTGATTGTAACCCCATGGATCATATCCATGATCTCCCATTTTTTTGGGCATCATTCTGACCAATTCTTTAATTTCATCAGATACCAATATATTTCTAAGCATCTCAGGCATCAGTTCGGTTGATTGAACCATTCCCTCACGCATGCGTTGCTCAGCTTTTTGGATCATTGTTAAGGATTGACCCATTGTATTGGTAAGTAATTTTAGTCCTGTTCTGATCATTTTATCTCCTCAATGTTTTGCGAGCGGTCTGTCTGACAGACCGATTAGAAGTTTTGCGAGCGGTCTGTCTGACATAAACAGACCGATTAGAATTGTTGCGGGCGAATGAACAAATTTTGAAAAAAGTGCCATTATATCAATCCCTCAAACAAGAATCGGAATCAAGTCGATATTCAAGAACGTATGGGGATGCTTATTTTCGTCCGAAAAATTATAATGTTTTGCGCAACTATGTCCCAAGGTAAACGTTTATAGTTTATTTTCGGACATGGATTTGATTGCGGTTTTCGCCAGAGAGCGAACTTAAGATACGCAAAACGTTCGTTCTCCTATAGGCGCTTGATTTCGATTCTTATTTGTGGGATCTTTAAAACCTGTTCATACGCCCAATGGTTGCATCTGACCCATTTTGAATATGTTTATCAGATATTTGTGAATATTGCAATTGATATGTGAATGAACAATAAATTATTATGCATGAACCTCGCAACGCATGAGCGGATCGCCGCAAGAAATAGAAGGCCTTAAAAAAAGACAGAATTAACTAAATCTATCAAAATATCAATATTCTTTGAAAACATTTTTTTAAATGTATAATCAAGTGTTAATTTTAAAATTATGGACATTGTAATTTTTCCTTTTTTCAATTTACAGTTTTTCAATATCAATGAACAAACGATGAATTACAAACTTATATATATGAAATAAAAAAACAAAGCAAGATATTAAAAAAATGGATCATATAAATGTATAAATGGGGACGCCCTTAACTTATTAACTTGAAATCAATTTATCATTTTAATAAAGTTAATAAGTTAAGGGCGTCCCATTTTACCATAGGGTAAAAAATAGGGACGTCTATGATTTTATGCTTTTATTGGCAAGAGGTTTAATCTTTCAAAGAAAAGCATAAAATCATAGACGTCCCCTTTTCTTCCCCGGATGTAAACTTCAACATTGACTTTTATACCAGACAATGTTGAGACTAAATTAAAAATGGGGAACTTATTTTCAGAGGATTCCATAAAGAATGCTTTAATTTTATAACAATATATGATAAAAATATCATTTTATCAAAATTATCGGGGTATTCTAAAAAAGGGGGACATATGTTGTCCCAATTTTAAAAACGAATACCAAGCTTAAAACAAAGGAACAATAAATGAATTACAACCAATGTTTAAATGAAATGTATGCCTTAAGACGTTTTGGCATAAAATTAGGTCTTGAAACCATACAGTATATTCTTTCAGAACTTGACAATCCCCATGAAAAATTTGAGACCATTCATGTTGCCGGTACCAATGGCAAAGGTTCTGTGTGTGCAATAATCGCCAATTTATTACAAATTCAAGGATTTCGCGTGGGGATATATACCTCACCTCATTTAATACACTTTAATGAACGTATTGTAATTAATGGAGAACCTATTGATAATGATCAGGTTGTAGATTTGTATCAAAAAGTTAAGAAAGTTCAAAAACAGGATCGTGAACTTACATTCTTTGAATATACCACAGCAATGGCATTTTGTGCATTTGCCGAACAAAAAGTGGAGATTGCAGTAATAGAAACAGGTATGGGCGGGCGTTTGGATGCGACCAATGTTTTGATGCCACGATTATCAATTATTACAAATATTGGACTGGAACATCAGGAATATCTTGGTAAAAAAATGAAAGATATTGCCTCTGAAAAGGCTGGAATCATAAAACCCTGTGTACCAGTGATTACTGATGTTCATAACACATCTGCTATGGAGATTATTTCAGATATTGCCAAACAAAGGTCAGCGCCTTTATATCAATTGGGAAGTCATATGAGAGTTCGTATGAGAAAAACTGGTTTTTCATACTCTGGTTTAATGTTTGAATGGACACGTTTGACTTGTGCTTTAAATGGAAATCATCAAATAAGAAATGCGGGGTTGGCGCTTTGTGCATATGAATATATTTCAGGCAATAAAGCAAACTGGCAAACTGTAAACCAGGGACTTACAACTGTAAAATGGCCAGGGCGCCTGGAAATTATTTCCCAAAATCCACTGATCATACTTGATGGTGCGCATAACATCACTGCAGTAAAAAATCTTTTCAAATATTTAAAAAGTGTCCTGAAAGATCGTTCTTTAACATTGATCGTCTCTGTTTTAGATGACAAACCTTATGAAAGAATGCTGAACACTTTAACAAAACTGGCAAAAACAGTTGTTGTAACCCGGACTAAAATTGAACGCAGCCTTGATCCTGAAATCTTGCGGGATTATATTAAAGAAAAAGTACCGGTTGTCCAAATTATTCAGAATGTTTCTGATGCCTATTTTGAAACTGTTCGTAATGCAGAAGCATCAGATATTATTTGTGTGACCGGCTCTTTATACTTAATTGGTGAAGTAAAGGCGGCGATTAATGAGAATTCCAATGAAATCTTTTTGGCTTGACGAATCCTGTGTGCTGAATTACTATTTATAATTGTCCTCACTTTCCCGCGCTCTCGTGTGCGAATGCATTCCTGGACGCTCCATCCTTTAGATACCAATGCTCTTCTCGGGATGTGTATAACGATAAGCGTGGGTGCGTGGGACCGATAAGGCAAGAACTATGCCAGAAAAAAACATAGTTAAACGATAATATTTTCAACAATCGGAGACAAACCTATGTCCGAAAACGTATGTAGGGGCAAACCTTGTTTTTGCCCTTTCACAAAAACCGGAATCAAACCTAAGACTGAAATCTGAAATCAATTATACTGGTTTCTGAGATAAGAATTTTTCGATTTTTGATACATGTTTTTGCAGATCATACGAAAGAATCACATATATCAAAAAACAAAGATTTATGATAATTACTTAAAACTTTTAACCTGCAACAATTAACTAAATCTTCCATAGAGTAAATCAGGAGGAAAACAATGAACCCAACAAAAAACGAACGTATCCCAAAACCAAATGAATTGGCAAATGAATTAACCAAATTTTTAAGCCAGAAGTTTGGTTCTCATGTAAAAATAATTCCCACCGCTGCAATTTTTCCGGATGAAGATGACACTGTTAGACCACCACCGGAAGAAAAAAACTTTGAAATCAATTTTGATCTCAAACCGGAAGAACTGGTTTCCTACCTTGATCAATACATTGTACGTCAGGATAATGCCAAAGCAATTCTCGCCACAAAAATTTGTACGCATTTTAATAGAATCCAATATCAACGTAAAAACGAGGAAAAGGTCAGTGACACTGTTGGACGTATCAAAAATAATGTACTGATGTTAGGCCCTACTGGTGTTGGAAAAACGTATCTTATCAAACTGATTGCCAATAAGCTCGGGGTGCCATTTGTCAAAGGTGATGCCACGAAATTTACTGAGGCCGGTTATGTGGGCGCAGATGTTGAGGATTTAATTCGGGATCTCATTCGAGAGGCTGATCATAACCTTGAACTGGCACAATATGGCATTGTATACATTGATGAAATTGACAAGATTGCATCCAGTCATAATACCTATGGTCATGACATTTCACGCGCAGGTGTCCAACGTGCCTTATTGAAACCTATGGAAGAAACCGATATCGACCTTAAAGCGAATCATGATCCCATTGGCATGATGGAAGAATTTGAAAGCTACCGAAAAACTGGAAAACGTAAAAAAAGAGGTCTGAATACGCGAAATATCTTATTTATTATGAGTGGTGCTTTTGCTGATATCAAAGATATTATCAAAAAAAGAGTGGCCGCCCAAAAAATTGGCTTTGGCGCCAAATTAAATTCCCCTGAAGAAGATGCCTATATTTTGCAAAAAGTCAGATCTGAAGATTTAATTGAATATGGTTTTGAATCCGAATTTGTCGGTCGTTTACCTGTAAATGCTGTTTTAGACCCCTTGTCAGTGGACGATTTATTTACAATTCTAAAAAATCCAAACAATCCAACCATTCTTGGCAAAAAAATGGATTTTATGGCTTATAATATACGTGTCAAATTTTCTCGACAAGCGCTTCAAATGATGGCTGAAAAAGCTTATGAACAAAAAACTGGCGCACGCGGTCTTGTCAGTGCCATTGAGGAAGTCTTGCTGCCTTTTGAAACCAAGCTTCCATCAACAGAAATTCAAAAGGTTGCCATTACAAAATCTGTAATAGATTCCCCGCAAAAGGTGCTTGATGCGCTTTTGGCCGATCCACATAGTTCTAGATGGACTGAACAATACAACAGTGTTGCGAATGAAGAACTGTTAAATATGAAAAACTACATTGAAGAAAATCGAACGCGTCTTTCAAAACAGTTCAAAATTGATATTACTGAAAATCGGATTGATTTTATTTCTGATTATTGTTGTCAAAATATTATGGACCTGGAAACTTCTTTTCAACGAATTCAAGAAGCTTTTGAAAATGTTACAATGATTGAAACGGATTTCAAAAAGGCCCATAATATTGAAATTATTATGGATATTGATGCACAGGATTATCTGATTGAAAGGCAGTTACAAGATTCACTAAAAATTGATAGTTTTCATGAATGGTTAAACAAGAATTTAGAGTATGGTTTAAAATTGATTCGTGAAAGAACCAATCAATCTTCATTTGTCCTATCTAAGCAGGCGCTCATCGAACCGCATATTTTTTTGGAAGCACTTGTTAAAAATGCATTGAAGGAAGTGGAATCATGATCGGTATTTCCAAATTGTATTGTGGGACAGTGGAATCCTCTGATGCCTTGCGATATGGACGTTCCTCTGGAACAATGCCATCCCACCTGCTTCAATTTTCAAAAGATAAAAGGCCGGTCGTTGTATGGAATCTGACGCAAGGATGTAATCTCAAATGTATACATTGCTATGCCCATGCAACCCAAAACAAAGGCCCTGATGAATTGAACACAGAACAGGGGAAACAAGTGCTGGACGATCTGGCAGAATTTGGTGTGCCGGTTGTCCTTTTTTCAGGCGGAGAGCCTCTGGTTCGTAAAGATTTGCCTCAATTGGCCGATTATGCAGTTTCCAAAGGTATGCGTGCAGTTATTTCAACAAATGGCACGCTGATCAACAGAGATACTGCCAAACGCTTGAAAGATATCGGACTGTCATATGTGGGAATCAGTCTTGATGGCACTGAATCTGTGAATGATCATTTTAGGGGGGTCAAAGGTGCATTCAAGGCTGCAATGAAAGGTGTTGAAAACTGTCAGCATGTCGGTATCAAAGTCGGATTTCGATTTACGATCAATCAGTTGAATGCCAAAGAAATTCCTGCAATCTTTGATATTCTTGAAAAAATGGATGTACCGCGTATTTGTTTTTATCATCTGGTTTATGCGGGCCGAGGATCAAAGCTGCGTGAACAGGATCTTTCCCATGAAGAAACCCGCCGGGTTGTCGACTATATCATGGATCGAACCAGACAAATGCACGACCAGGGAAAAACAAAAGAAGTGTTGACTGTTGATAATCATGCCGATGGCCCTTATGTTTATTTACGTTTATTAAAGGAAGATCCTGAACGTGCTAAGGATGTCCTTGAACTTTTAAAAATGAACGAGGGAAACAATTCTGGTCGGGGCATCGGATGTATTAGTTGGAATGGGGATGTTCATGCAGATCAATTCTTTAGGCACAAAACCTTTGGAAACGTGAGACAAACACCTTTCAGCCAATTGTGGACCAACAATCCGGACCCATTGCTCAATGAGCTCAAAGAAAAGAAAAAACATGTAAAAGGAAGATGTGCGAAATGTCAATGGCTTGACATTTGTGGCGGAAATTTTCGGGTACGTGCTGAAGCTGTTACAGGTGATATTTGGGCGCCTGATCCAGCATGTTATTTAACTGATATGGAAATTGGGTTGTAAGTGCGGACCTTAAGTTCGCTCTTTCAGAGGCTAACAGGGCTTATAAATGCCCCTTTTTTTGAGATGCTTCCGCTTTCGGTTTCTGTTAGAGGGCGAACATAAGGTTCGCCCCTACATCGGGCTGGCACATAAGTAAATGGGGAACTTATTTTTCGAGTTTTCCTAAGGAATGCTCGAAAAATAAATTCCTCATTTACTTATGTGCCAAGAACGTG
>Ga0272440_1003449_pt1 | contig 11802 bp, 8 predicted proteins | sample SSMMMBAug17_FD_192440 | JGI IMG/M metagenome (GOLD analysis project Ga0272440, IMG submission 192440) | Marine sediment archaeal communities from Little Sippewissett salt marsh, Falmouth, MA, United States - SSM-MMB-Aug17 | ecosystem: Environmental > Aquatic > Marine > Wetlands > Sediment ... | reverse complement strand
TGCGTCATTTCGCTACCAAATATTACAATCTCGAATTTATGACATGATTTGGTTTAAAAATGATTTCGTTTTAAAGTATGGCGAAATGACGCATAAAATACATCACATTATACATGCTTTATTAATTTATTAAATTGTTGACAAATATTTGTTAGTTTGTTTAACCTTATTTTAACAAAAAGTTGGCATCTTTAATGCTAAAAATTGGCAAATATGTAATTGATTAAACATGGCCTTAAATTTGCTGTTTGCTTTTTTATTCTTATAAATTGACTGATATGGATATAAAAATATGTATAATTATGATATTTTCGTAAGTTACAAACATAACACATACTATGAAAACTGGATATTTGATTCTTTTCTACCATTGTTAACAAAAATGTTGTTGGAGTCAATAAAAGGAACAGAGCCCCGAATATTCATTGATAAAGATAGTATTATAAAAGGATCAGACTGGAAACAAAAGCTTTCAGAAGCAATAGCTTATTCAAAATGTATGGTTGCTATATGGTCACCATCATATTTTAAATCAGATTTTTGTTTGTTTGAGTACAGTTCAATGCGTGCTAAAAAAAATGATTTAATTATTCCTTTTACAGTTCATGATGGTAAAGACTTTCCAGACGATGCCAAAAACATTCAGCAGATAGAATGCCAGAATTATGCAAGAACTGCTGAATATTTTAAAAAATCAAAAGAATATTATGAATTTGAATGCAAAATGTTAAAATGGTCTGAGCAAATTGCAGATAGAATAGAGTCTGCGCCAAATTTTGACAGAGAATGGTTAAAAATTACAAAACAAAATCTGATAAAACTGAAAGAATTAGAAAACAATTATAAGACAATATTTTAGCAGATCATCAACATCCAACAGAAAAACAACCCATTAAGGATAAGTCATGGGACAAATTATTACATTTTATTCATACAAAGGTGGCACTGGGCGAAGTATGGCATTAGCTAATATTGCTGTATTGCTTGCACAATGGAATTATAAAGTTTTAATTGCAGACTGGGATCTTGATGCACCAGGTCTTGAACATTTCTTCTATAAAATACATGAAGAAAATATTTTTGAAAAATTTACCTTTAGTGCTTTAGAAAAAAAATCAGTAATTAATCAAGTAGGAATTATTGAGATTCTGTATGATATGAAAGAAAATAAAAAAAATACAGGATTATGGGAAAAAGGACTTACAACAATAATTGAAGATGAAACAAAAGCACCTCTTCTATCAATTTTAACTGCTGGCAAAAAAAACAAGTTTTATCATGATAAAGTTAAAAAATTTGATTTTTATGATTTTTATGATTCATACAATGGTGGAGAATCCATAGAATCTCTTAGAAACGAGTGGAAAAAAGAATTTGATTTTGTCCTTATCGACAGCCGAACAGGTTTTACTGATATTGGCGGAATTTGTACAATTCAGCTTCCGGATTTGGAATTTTTGTTTTTTACACCTATGGATCAATCACTGGATGGAATAATAACCATTGCTAATAATGCAGATAAAAAACAAAAACTTTTTCCAGATGATCGTCTCAGACTTGAGTTTATCCCCATTATGTCAAGAGTTGAAAGATCTGAAGATATTTTAACTAAAAAATGGTTAACCCATGCTTCACAAAAGCTATCAGATATCTATAAAACCTGGTGTCCTGGAACCATTGAACCAAAAGAAATGCTTCAGGTTACAAAGATACCTTACAAACCTTATTATAGTTTTGGAGAATCATTGCCGGTTTTAAACGATTCTTTCAGCGATAAGAATGCATTGATACATAGCTATCTTAGATTAGCAGCAATTATTGCAAATAAATTAGATCATCTTGAACTAATTGTTCATGAGACAGACAGGTTTATTCAAAAAGCACAACCTGCACCTAAGAAAAGAAATCTTCCATCACCACTTGGCGTTATGATGCCTGATGCTGAAACTTACATCGAAAGAGAGGCTGATAGAAAGATATGGAATTTACTGGACCAGGACAAATCTGTTACAATTACCTTAGAAGGATGCAAACATACTGGAAAAAGTTCTTTAATTCAAAGGATGATAAAAAGAATCAAAGATGAAAAAAGCATTAAAACAGCCTATATTAATTTTAAGGAGTTTTCTGAAGAGTCATTTACAGATGAAAAACTGTTTATTATCGAATTTAGTTCAAAATTTGCTAAAGATTTAGAACTTGACTTTAGAATAGAAAAGCAATGGAATCAAAAGTTACCAGCTTTAACAATTCTTGATCAATCTATTTTAGATTTTATCCAAAAATTTAATAAACACTTTATATTATTTTTGGATGAGCCCCAATTGATCATTAATGATCAATTGCGTAATAATTTTTTTGGAATACTGAGGACTTGGCATAACAATAGATCAAAACAATCTGGATATGAAAAGATGTCAATTGTTATGATCACTCCAAGAAAACCAAATTATTATATAGAGAATCTAAATATGTCTCCATTTAATGTTGCAGAACAGATACAATTAGATGATTTTACTATAGAAAAAGTCAGAGAGCTTAATCATATTTATAGAAATCCTCTAAATTCTTCTCAAATTTTTATTTTATATGATCTTCTCAATGGACATCCATATTTAACACATCTATCTTTGTATTTAGTTTGTCAAGGAAAAGATTTTGATTCTCTTTTGTCAAAAGCATTTTCTAATGATGGCCCTTTTCAAACTCACTTTGGAGAATTGTTAGAAAAAAAAATATCGCCAGAAAATAATCATTTAATTCAATCTTTTACTGAATTTTTAGAAAACCGGGGTATAGACACGAATGTAAAGGATAGTTTAATTGCTAATGGTTTAATTCGTGAAGATGGAAACATCAGAAATAAACTTTATAAAAAGTATTTTACAATGATGGATAAAAAATGAGTGATAATCATCAATTTAAATTTGTGATTGGCGGTGATGTTCAGGCTTCAAATGGGACATATTTAAAACGTCCTGCAGATGACCAATTATTAACAAATTGCCAGAACGCCAAATATTCATATGTTCTTTCTTGTAGGCAAATTGGAAAATCAAGCTTAAAAAATGCTGTAGCTAATCAGATAAGAGAACAAAATATAAGAGAATGCAGGATAGATCTTAATGAAATTGGAAGGTCAAAAGATCCTATTCATTTTTATTTTGGTTTTATTAATAAAATTCATCAAGAACTATCCCTTAAAATAGATATAAATAAATGGTGGGAAGAGCAGGACAAGTTAAGCCTTAATTCAAAATTTTGTAATTTTTTTAGTGAGATACTTTTACAAGAAATAATAGAACCTGTTGCTATTTTTGTTGACGAAATAGATGTTACACTGGATATGGATTTTACTGATGACTTTTTTGCAGCCATCAGAACGATGAATAATGAACGTTCAAAAAAAATTGATTTTAAACGTTTAACGTTTGTTTTATTGGGGGTTGCGATACCAAACGATCTTATTAGAGATACCAACAGAACACCTTTTAATATTGGGGAAGAAGTCATAATAAGGGATTTTACTAAAGAGGAAGCTAAAAGCTTTAAGTCCGCCCTAAAAGAACAGTATCCAACTGAATGTGATTTATTATTTAACAAAGTTTATGATTGGACAAATGGACATCCATACTTAACACAAAAACTGATTAAAAGTATCGCGGAATCAAAAAAATTATTTTCTGAAAATATGGTAGATGATCTGGTTCATTATATATTTTTGAATAATAGGGATGAATATAATCTTAAATTTGTTAATGATTTTATTACAAAGGATCCCAACAAAGCTAAAATGCTTAAAATTTACAGTCGTATTCTGAATGATCAATCTGCTGCTGATGATAAAAGTTCAATACCTGTTTCAAAACTGAAACTATCTGGAATTGTATCTGCTAACAATGGTCAATTATTTGTTCGAAATAAGATTTATCAGAATTTTTTTGATCTTAACTGGGTAGAAAAAAATTTGCCTGTAAAATTCATTGTTGATACTCCTTTAATATCAAACGCACTATCTTATATAAAACGAACTGATGATGATATTTTATTTGATACTGTTTTAAAAAAACATCTTTGTTTTGTTCACGCAGGGAGTCAAATGGGAAAAACCAGCCTTTTGAATTCAACAGAATCACGCTTGTCTGAAAAAGGGATTACAACTGTTCGTATAGATTTTTCTGAAATTTGTGATAGTGTGGAAACAAAGCAATGGATTAACAATTTATGTACAAAACTGAAAGACGGCTTGAATATTGAAGTGGATGTTCCTGAATGGCTTAACAGACATTATGGGAAAGATCAAACGAACGCCTTAGTTACTTTTTTTAATAGTACTATTGTTAAGACTATTAAGACCAGATTGGTAGTTTTATTCGATAATATTGATCAACTTTTATCAAAAAATTATGAAAAAATATTTTTTGAAAGCATTCATAAAATATATACTCGAATTCATCGTTCAACGTTAAACAGCATTACATTTGTTTTGTTTAGTTCCATTCCTTATAATGATTATGATAATGCCCCTGATATTCAAATAAACAAAATTGAATTGAACCTTTTCACACGAGCAGAAACAACTATATTTGAGCGGTCATTAGAAGATATTTATCAGGGTCAGGGAAAACAATTATTTGATCATGTTTATAGCTATACAGGTGGTCATCCTTACCTGACACAAAGACTTTGTCTGGCAATAGTGAATACGAATGATATTCTACAATGGGATAAAGATGGGATTCACAAAATCGTAAATACATTGTTTTTGGGTAAAAATTCAAACAGAAAACATAAAATGATAATTCAGGAACAAATGAAACTGTCAAAGATAAAAATTAATAGACAGCCAGAAAAACCAGAATATGGAAACGATATTATCTTACTTGCTGGTTATGGTGTTTCAAGATATATTGGTTATCCAAATGTTGAGCAGTTATTAAAAGCTACGATGAAACGATTGCCCAAAAATCATAAAGAAGCTGTCTTTGATCTTATTGAAAGTACCTATAAGGAAATAGGCGGCCGTCAAAGAGAAAACAATTCAGTAAATTTTGAGAAATTGATTGAAAAGTTAATGTGGTACCAGGAAATATCAACTTCACTTCGAGAAGATTCTGTTATTGAAAAAGAACTTGGCGATCAGTTATTTTATTTAAATACAAAAAGATTTGAACGCAAACTGAATTTGGCACTTTTTACATGTTATCAAACTCTTTATCATGAACTTGGAATGGATAATTTATTAAACACATCAACAGATGAATGTTCAAATACTTTAGACTTTTTAGAACAATTATCACGTTTAAATGACAATACGCTCCATATATACACAACTGGACATGATTGCTCATATCAGGCCTTTGCAAAAATGACTGACAGAATAGCATTTCTAAGCCACATTGATCACTTAAATAATTATAGTGATCAATGGTATTTTATCCAATCAAAAAAGAAAGAACAATTTGTGCCGTGGGTATATGTACATAGGCTACATGGATGTGTGTCGTGGTTTGCAAATAATAAGAATCAAATTTCAGAAAAATTACAATCAAACAATATTTCATTTCAGGAATTAGAAAAAATGTGCATTGCACATATCACCAATAATGAAATAGATAAAGGCTTTACATCTGCTTTTGAAGAATTTCAAGAGCATCTTTTATCAGCAAAAGCTCTTCTAATTTGGGGGTATAGCTTTAAAGATTTAGAAGTTTTAAGGGCAATTAATGATTCTTTAAATTACCGGGAAAAACCTTTTCCTATTTATTATATCAATCCATACATTGATGAGAATAATGCGAAACATGTCATAAAAGAAAAATTAAAGACCGCACCTGTCAGACTATCAAACTATCTAATTCCCAAACAATTAACTTTCAAACAGCAAATATATAAGCAGTGTTTAAAAAACACTTTTGATTTTTTAAAGGAGACAATAAAATGAGTCATAAGTTTGAAAAAAATTTTTTAAATCCAGAACGATCGTCGCTTCCCAGAGGACGCTATTTTCAAGCCAAGATGGGATCATGGACTGAAGAAAAACTCCAAATAGCTTCATTCATTGTTGATAAGTATGTCAAAGATTTTGATTCTGTTATTATTGATTCAGGAACAACATTAGAACTTGTTGCCGAAAAAATGTTTGCTCGAAAACGATTTCTATCTGTTTTAACGAACAACATGGGTGCATATGCTTCTTATACACGAGCACAAGATTTGGCAACAGGTGAAACAACAGTAAAAGGTGGATCTCTGAACGGCAATGAACTTTTGATTACAGGTGGTCGATATGTTGATGTATATGAAGCTTTATTAGGGAATGATACAGCAAAAAGCATGGAGCAATTCACTTCAAATGTAACAATTATCGGTATCAGTGGGCTTAGATGTGAAGAAGGGGTTTTCTGTCATGGTGAGGAAGAAGCTATTGTCAAAAGAATATTATGGGAAAAACCAACTGATATTCGTGTTATTGCAGCGGATTGGAGCAAAATAGGAAAAAGAGATGCTCATGTATTTGGTAAATTAAAAGATTTTAAAAATGATATTAATAAAAATGCTGTCGTTGTTACGTGTAATCCTCCTGATAATGAAGTGGACTCCAGTGAAAGAAAAGAATATGATTTACAAGTGGATACAATGAGAAGACTTGGTATAGAAGTTATTCCTTTACCTGAAACAGTATCATAAAATTTGATTTGGGTTAAAGTTAGTAAAAATTTTCTTAATCACCAATTTTAGGATACTATTCAGACTCAATACAGTGCTGTATATCAAGAATTTGCTTTAGTGTTTTATGATCTTTAATACCACAAATGTTGATCAATAAGTCTTTCATGAAAAAGTTCTCTCGCATTTGATTAAAAGAATTTTTTTTATCAGTACAGCCTGTATACTTTAGAGCAGCGTTGATGCCAATATAAAATGGAATAGGATTTAATCCCGCTTTTTGAATAATTGAAAGTCCTTTTATCAATCTGTTTTCTGAACTAAGTTTTCTTATTGGATCGCGGGCAACTCTTGATATTGGATCAAACAGTAATGGATTCCTAAAACGCTTTATTTCTTTCTTCATATAATCATCAGCAATTTTTTCGGGTATGATATTTAATCGAATAAGTGCTTTTGATATTGAAGTCATAGCATCAATGACAACGTTCTCAATAGTTTGATCGGCCATAGCTTGATGAATGTATGCATATTTTTTTTGAAAACCGAGGTAGGCAATGATAGCATGGGGCGCATTATGAATGTAAAATTTACAGTTCCAGTTCGTCCATAATTCTTGTTTATTTACTATGTTAATATATTGACTTGTTGGAAATTGATAGCTGCTTTTCTCTAAAATTAATTGACCTTGTTCTGATACAACACATAAAGGATCAATGGATAATAAATTATTAGAAGCGGTATTCGAAGTAATGACATCAGGTATGCCAAAATATATTTGATTGTTACTTGATAATTGCTTAATGTTTTGAATGATGTTGATATCATTTTCAAGTATATACACAATTTTTGCTTCTTTAAATCGGTTAGCAATATCAAGACAACTGTTGACACCTACAGCAATTAAAACAAGATCGTATTTTGAAATGTTACAATCATCAATTGTTTTATAGACTTCATTATAATAAACTGTATGTAAGAAATGCCTTTTTGAATCTGTTGTTGCTGTTTGAAATGAACGCTTTTTTGATAGTTCCGAATAAATTGTTTGATTGTTTTCCACAAAGGAAATGGAGAATCCAGCTTTTTGAAAAATATTTGACACAAATCCTCTCCCAATAGCACCTGCACCAACTATAAGAATTCTTGGATTGTCATTTTTTTTTGGGCCTGTCTCCTTTGCAATATATCCCATATAAATATCCATTTAAATTTAATTAAAAATATCATCAAAATTTACTTTATCATAATCAATAATTCTATCTGGAGGGTAATTTTTTAATGTTTTCGATGCAGCATCTTTATCAACCGGCACAATTAAATTGTTATGTTTTTTTAATATACTCGCAGCAAAATCAGATGCATCATGTTCTCCCAAAACAAATCTTTTAAAAATTTTAGATTTTTGGCTTCCAGAAAAAGGAATGAATAGATACCTTATATTTTCTATAAAATTTTTAGTTCCTATTGTTATCACTAAAGGACTCTTTGGTGTAGGTTTTAAATGCTTGGAAGTTTCAGGAGAAATGGACATTACTTTTGCACTAAATTCTCTAATTTTCAAGTTTTTATAGCTGCTAGGGCAAATACCGGCAAATTCACCTTTTGGAGATAAAGGTTGTATTGCAATGAATGGTTTCATTGTTTGAAATTTGAAATCAATAATATCATATAAGGTATCTAAAGATTTCTCGCTATCGGTTACAATACCTGGAATATAGAAAATTTCATTTTTTTCAGTAAAAGCTTTACCTTCAATCCTTTCAATTTTTGAGACAAAGAGTTCTTTAAAGTGGCTTTGTCGACTTAAAGTGTTACTACCAGAAACGCCAAAATACTCAAAATTGGTAATAACTTGAATTTTTTCTATTTCTTTGATTATTTTTTCATAATTGTCAAACATAGTTGCATATATTTGTGAATTAGTTCTTCCACCGCTTAGTAACAATGATTTTTGACTTGCATTTTTTAAAACCCATATCAAAGATTGAGCACAACAATTATATAATTCGCTATCAGTATTACATTTAATAATTAATGGATATTTTTTATCTACAGGAAATCTATATTTATTATTAATTAATTGTGATAAAAGATTAGCAATGTCAGGTTGTATTCTTTTTTCCAATTCATTGATATCTTTAAAATTTGAAATATAGTTTCCTCTAAAAAAATCTCTTACTTCATCAATAAAAACTTGTTGTTTATTTTCATAGTGATTAAGATCTTTTATATAAATGAGCATTGGGATATTGTTCTGTTTTGCTATTTTATACTCTAAATGAGTTACAGATATGTCTCCATTATATGGAGTACCATCAATTTTCGTAGGAACGTGACCATACCTTCTTCCAAGAAGAAGAATAATAAAGTCTGCTTTTTGAATACTATTCTTACAAATTTCAAATGGTGTGTTATGGTTAGAACCTTCATATTCAGAAAGAAAAACATCAAACAAATCTTTATTAATTGATTTCTTAAAAAAAGTTCGCTCATCAATCAAATCTACTATTGAAGAACTCACGAAAACAGAAACTTTTGAAGCCATTCCATTAATCCTTAAATTAAATACGATAAATTTTCTATTGTAAGAAAAAAATGAGGTAAAGAAATCTGTTACACATTTTAGCTGTTGTTTGATTTCATTTTCAAATATGCTTTTATCAACCCATTTGTTGAACTATCATGGTTTAAGTTTTTTTCCTTATGATCAAGCTCTTTTATTATTTTTTGTGCAAGCTCTTTTCCAAGTTCAACCCCCCATTGATCAAAGCTAAAAATGTTCCAAATTACACCTTGTACAAATATCTTATGTTCAAACATAGCAATTAATTGACCGAGCATTTTAGGTGTGAGTTTTTTATAAAGGATAGAATTAGAAGGTTTATTTCCTTGAAATATTTTGTATGGAACAATTTTAAGTGTTTCAGAATCGCTTATTTGTTGACTTTGTAATTCATTTCGAACATCATCTTCTGTTTTTCCTTTCATAAGTGCTTCAGTTTGAGAAAAGAAATTTGATATAAGTATGTTCTGATGATTTCCTACCTCATTTAATGCGATAGCCGAAGCTATGAAAGTTGCAGGTATGAGTTTAGTTCCTTGATGGAGTAGTTGAAAAAAAGCATGTTGCCCATTTGTTCCTGATTCTCCCCAAATAATTGGGCATGTTTGATAAGAAACCTGATTCCCAGTTCTGTCTATGTTTTTTCCATTACTCTCCATATGTGCCTGTTGCAAATATGCTGGGAATCGATGTAAATCATAGCTGTATGGGAAAATAGCTTCTGTTTCTGCGCCAAAAAAGTTATTATACCATATTCCTATCAAGGCAAGTATTACTGGTATATTTTGATCAAATGGAGTTGTTCTGAAATGGACATCCATTTCAAAAGCACCGCTCAGAAATTCTGTAAAATTGTCATATCCAATGTAGCAGGCTATGGGTAATCCTATAGCAGACCATATGGAGTAGCGTCCACCAACAAAATCCCAAAATTTAAAAATATTTTGAGAATCAATACCAAATGCTTTAACCTTTGCATCATTGGAAGAAAGTGCAACAAAATGTTTTGCTATATTTTTTTTATCTTTGGCTTTTTTTAAAAACCATCTCCTGGCCGTCATAGCATTTGTAATCGTTTCATGCGTTGTAAATGACTTTGAGGCAATCATAAACAAACTTGTTTCCTGATTAATACGTTGTAAAACATCGTGAATATTTATTCCATCAATATTTGATATAAAATGAATATTCAGATTTTTATTTTTATAGTGTTTTAATGCGTCTGCAACCATTAATGGTCCAAGATCAGATCCTCCAATTCCTATATTAACAATATCAGTTATTGGCTTCCCTGAATATCCCTTCCATTCTCCAGATCTAATTTTATCAGAGAATGACTTCATTTGATTTAAAACAGCATGTATTTTTGGAATAGTATTCTTTTCATCAATAATTATTGCAGCATTTGGAGGTAATCTTAAAGCTGTATGCAACACAGCTCTATTTTCTGTTTCATTGATTTTTTCTCCGATAAACATTGATTCTATAGCACTTTTTAACCCGACTTCCTTTGCAAGATTTAGTAAGAGATTGATTGTTTCTTCTGTAATAATATTTTTTGAATAATCAAGAAGAATATCATTCCATTGAATATGAAATTTATCAAACCGACTACTATCTTGAGCAAACAGATTTCTCATATGAACATTTTTTTTTTGTTCATAGTGTTTTTGTAATTGTTTCCAGACCACTGTTTTGGTAGGATCAATTTTTTTCATTGTTATTCATCCTTAAATATATGGACTTTACATGCCTACAGTCTTCATGATATTAAATCTAAATTTGATATCATGAAGTTTCAGCAGAGTCAATAAGTAAGGTCAAGTATGACAGTCGCATAAGAATCAGAAAAAGAAAAAATACGTCACCTGATAATAAACAAGAAAAAATTGACAAAGCCTTTTTGGCTGTAATGGGAAATTACAAGGCAGGCGATCCGATGAAAGATGGTCAATTGTGGACAAATTTTGTCAGGCCAGTAATTGCCCAAAAAATATATGAAAAAGTGAATCTTCATGTCAGTGATCACTGTGTAAAAATATTGATAAAAAAACATAGAATTCCGTGGACAGGCAGAATTCCGAATTCCGGGGACACCTTACTTTACTTGGAATTCCGGGGACACCTTACTTAATTATTCATAAATCGGGGGGACACCAGCTTTTTTTAATTTCAAAGTCCGGTTTAATAGGATTACAATCTTTTCAATAAACTGTTCCTTTTCCAATGGTAGGTCTATTCTTTCGTGTTTTTGAAATAATTCTATATCAACTCCCCTGAATTGCGTGGATGCTCAGCCTCGGTTTCCAGGCACTTAGGTTGCAGGTTCTGTTTTTGCTCAGCGTTTAGTCTAAACGTACTTGGGTCTATTTCAGTAATTTTGCCGATTCTGATCTTGCTCAGCGTTAGGTCTCAAGGCACTTGGGTCGATTTCAGCAATTTTGCCGATTCTTTTTTTGCTCAGCGTTTGGCCACAAAGCACTTTTTGTTAAGGTCTGTTATTTAACCGATTGCGTTGAGGCTCAGCGAACTGACCCATTATGGTAATCATTATAATCAGACGAATC
>Ga0272440_1003448_pt1 | contig 11805 bp, 7 predicted proteins | sample SSMMMBAug17_FD_192440 | JGI IMG/M metagenome (GOLD analysis project Ga0272440, IMG submission 192440) | Marine sediment archaeal communities from Little Sippewissett salt marsh, Falmouth, MA, United States - SSM-MMB-Aug17 | ecosystem: Environmental > Aquatic > Marine > Wetlands > Sediment ... | reverse complement strand
ATTCATACGCTTGAAAGTTTACTCAATTATATCAAAACACAAGTCACTCAAAAAAATGAATTATTTAATGAATAATCCTTTGTGATTATTTTTAATTAAATTGATTTTTGCCTTTTTATAATCAAAATGATATTGAATTATTTTATTGGCTTTTTTTGATATAAATTTTTGTGTACAGCTGCAGTTCGTCGATGTTACTTTAGGGTGCAATCTAATTTTTTTATCATCATGTTCATGCCACTAAATTGGATTGTGCCCCATTATAACTATCTTCTAACGCCGTTTACAATTTGGAAAATCAATCGCACTATAAATAATCAATCGTTGAAAAATAATATACACCCAAAAATTGCAATCGACATCTTTAAATTTTGGTAACACCTTGTTATTGTTATCTATAAAAATGTTTCAATGAATGAATTCACGTTTTTCATGAATTCATTCATTGAGGCATTTTTATAGATAACAAGGTGTTACCAAAAATTTAAAGATGTCGATTGCAATTTTTAAGTACAAAAAGACTTGAAATTAAATATTAATTAATACTATGGGTATAAAAAATGTTTTATGTATTTAATCCAGAAGGGGTTAAGTTACATGGTCCAATGGAGACCATTACACCCCAACGTAAAATCGAAAAAATTCCGGTAGATGTTAGTCATGGTCTTTCTACACATACAAAAAAAGATAATTACTTAAAATCATTAAATAAAAACTCAGTCTTGGCTGGGCGGAAAGCATATGACAAAGTAAATTATCAAAAATCATCTGGAAAAGGCACACTTTTTGCGCATCATATTATGAGCCAGCCTGTTAAAACGCTTAAACCTGAGGTGACTATTCTTGAGGCATGGCATATATTTCAAAAAGAAACGATTCATCATATGCCAGTAGTTTCATCAGAAAATAAAATTATTGGAATTGTTTCTGACCGAGATTTATTAAAACATATCAAAATTATTAATGATGAAATTCAATATGTAACTGATACGATTGTATCTGATGAAATGACAACTGAGGTTATTACTTCTCATCCCATGACGAATATAAAACATATTGCAATGGTACTGTGTGAACGAAAAATTGGCGCAATGCCAATTGTGGATGAAAAAGGGATGCCTATTGGTATTGTATCCAGAACCGATATTCTAAAAGCAATTATTAACCATCCAATGTTAACGATCCGTGTATAAATGTGGTCTGATTAATGAATACCATTGATAATCAAATAATAAACTATAATTCACTTTCAAAAGAACAGTTGATCAAAAGACTTTTACAAGCAGAATCGATTATACATGCCATGAAAAATGGTGAGTTAGATGCAATTGTTTTAAATGATAAAGTCTCTTTGATTCGAACTGAATCATCTGTTCGTCAAACTGAAACCTTTTTAACAGAATCGCTCAATTATATTGATATCTTATTGAATTCTATAGATGATTTGATTTTTATACTGAATGACCAGGGAACCATTATGAAAGTGAATCCTGCTGTGATGAACCAATTATCATTTGCAGAAAAGGAACTTATTGGAAAACCTTTTGCTGACCTTTTTATGGATCAGTCTTCTATTCACGTTGTTTTATCAGATATATTTTTAAGTAAACGCACTTTATTTAGCAGCCAAATGCTCACGAAATTTGGTAAAACTATTTATATGGAAACACGCTTATCTCAAAGCATGATATCCAATCATCAATCATGGCTTGCTATTTCAAGAGATATCACCGAACGAAAACAATATGAATATTCATTAAAACAAGCAAGGAAAGCTGCTGAGTCTGCAAATAAAGCCAAAAGTGAATTTCTTGCAAATATGAGTCATGAGCTAAGAACCCCATTGAATAGCATTATGGGATATGCTCAATTTTTAAATAACAATTCAAATTTAACAGAAAAACAACAACATGCTGTATCTATTATTAATACAAGCAGTGACTATCTTTTAACGCTTATTAATGATATTCTTGATTTATCTAAAATCGAAGCGGGTAAAATGGAATTATCTTGTGCGCCTTTTAATTTAGTGGATTGTATTAAAATGATAGCTGATATATCAGGAATTCAAGCAAAACAAAAAGATATTGATTTTCAATACACCATTTTATCTAATGTGCCGATGAGAGCTGTTGGTGATGAAAAGAGACTCCGGCAAGTCCTACTGAATTTATTAGGTAATGCCATTAAATTTACAGACAATGGATGTGTTTATTTTTCTGTTGAAACAGTCAGTCATCGTAAAACGCGCTTTACAGTCAAAGACACAGGACAAGGTATTCCAAAAGAAAAGCTGGAGCAAATTTTTTTACCATTTTATCAAATCAGATCATCTTTTTCAAAATCTATGGGAACAGGTTTGGGATTATCAATTAGTCAAGAATTAGTTAAAATGATGGGCGGTGAACTTAAAGTCGATAGTATTGAAAATCAAGGCACTGTTGTAAGTTTTTATATTGATTTAGCCACAGATGAACAGAGTATTTCACAAAATTATTCAAATCAAGTGCTTATGTCTGACAGACAAACTCACATGACTAATAAATCAGCATATCCAATACCATCGTGGAATGTATTGCAAGAGCTTTATCATATGACACTGTCTGGGGATGTGTCTGATATACATGAATGGATTAAAACCATTCACATAATGTCTCCTGAATACGATCAATTTACAGCTCAAATTACACATTTACTTGATCGACTTCAGATAACACAAATTCAGCTTTATCTTGAACAACTTAAAATGACTCAACAATCACATGAATGATTGTAATGACAATAAAGAAAGTTCATATTATGAATACAATTAATACGTTAATTATAGAAGATGATTTATTATTTAGAACAATTCTTACCCAAGAGGTACAAGATAGAAATCATGTGACAACTTCATGCCAAAACGCTGAAGAGGGCCTAAAACATATTACGACCAATGACTATCAGTTGATTCTTCTTGATATTCATTTACCTGGGATGAATGGACTTGAATTTTGTCATAAAATTAGACAGATGCCAGAAGGACAGGATTGCTATGTTATTGTCATTACAGGTGTTTCAGATAATGATGTTTTTACACACTCTTTAAAAGTTGGGGCAGATGATTTTATTAACAAACCCATTCAAGGGGTATTGCTGGATGTGCGTTTGACGATTGCTGAAAAACATATTCAAACCCGACGTGAAAGAAGATTGTATATTAATGAATTAAAAGCCGCTCAGCATACACTGTCTTATTATAATGAAAAACTTGAACAAAGCGTTACACAAAAAACGACTGATTTACAAAAAGAAATTAAAATCACTAAAGCATTATCAGATTTATCAAACGCAATCATTAAAATGCATCATATTAATGATATTTGTTCATTGATTGCCAATTATGCCAAAGAATTAACAGGCAGCCAGTATTCATTTTCATGTTATATTGAAGATGAAACTGGAAATATCATTATCCCTTTTACAACAATGCCATGTCAAAAAATGGCAAAGCAAGATTTATATATATCTAAGAATAGTAGTGAATTCTGTAAAATTTCAATGCATAATACCCAAACAATTCTCTTCAATAATGTCCGAGAGGATAAAACGCCCTGTCATGCAGACATTACTCGTTTTATTAGAGAACCTGTCATATTCAATAATTCAGTCATCGGACAAATTGGGGTTGCTAATGCATTTCATGAATATACAAAAGAAGATCAAGATGTGATGAAAAAATTGGCTGTATTATTTGCAATAGCGATTGAACGAGAGCATCATATTAAAGAAAACGCTATGAAACAGGCAATGTTAACACATTCTGCACGTTTAATGGCACTTGGTGAGATGAGTGCGGCATTAGCTCATGAATTAGGGCAACCCCTCCAATTAATCCAATCTGCTTCTGATATTATTGAACAAAGTATTGAGTCTTCAGATATAATTAGTATTAAAGACATGCAATCGTTGATCAATCAACAAATTCAACGTGCCACGAATATCATTTTTAATATTCGTAGTTTTGCGCGTCAAGATGACACAATGGAAAAAATAATTACAGATATTAAAGCTTCAACAGAAACAGCCATTTCTTTTTTTAAACAACAATTATATCAAAGAAATATCCAACTTAATCTTGAAATCAATGAATCCGCACAATTAGTTTATGCCAATGATACAAAGTGTCAACAAATTATTGTTAATTTACTGTCTAATGCCAAATACGCGCTTGAAGAACGAAAAAAACTAAATGAAGACGATTATATAGCAAATCTTTGGATTAGACTCTATCCATTAAATGAGACAAAGCAGGTTGTTTTTGAAATAGAAGATAATGGTATTGGTATGAATGCAACAACACGAACAAAATGCATGGAACCTTTTTTTACGACTAAAAAAATAAATGAAGGGACAGGCTTGGGTTTATCCATTGTATATGGTATAGTGAATGAATTTAATGGAATAATAGATATTGATAGCCATGCAAACAAGGGTACATTAATTCGAATTACTTTTCCAGCTTATGATTATAATGATAATGATAATGATAATGATAATGATAATGATAATGATAATGATAATGATAATGATAAAAATTCTAACAATTAGAGATAATATCAATGCACTCTGGTTTTTCTGAGTTCGCCCGTGTCAGTCCAGAATTAAGACCCCAGAATTAAATGGGGAACTTATTTTTCGAGAGTTCCTAAATAAATTCGTTTTTGGAGTGATAATGAAAAAATATTTTATAATCTGTCTTGGGCTTATTATTTCTGTGATACTTACAGGCCAGGTCTATTCAGATACGTTTTCTGGTCGAGCCTATTTTGACTTAGGTGTATTTGCCTACGAAGATGGTGATTATGATGCAGCGTTATCTAATTTTAAAACTGCTTTGAAACTTTCTCCCAAAAACGCACTGTATATTCAATATTTAGGAAAAACATATTTAAAACAAAAAAAATATAAACTTGCTCAAACATCATTACTCCAAGCAGAATCCCTTCAACCTGACCTTTCAGAATTACAATATGACATAGGCTTATTATATTATTATTTAAACCAATATTCAAAAGCTGTTGATCGATTTGAAAAGGTTTATGCGCATCATCCAAATAATGTACTTTCTGCCTATTTTGCAGGTGTATGCTTTTTTCAAATGAAACAGTATCAAAAAGCAATTCCTTACTTTTTAGTGAGTGCCCAAAAATGTGTAACCATTAAAGATAAATCACATTATTACGCGGGTATGTGCTATCAATACAGTGGCGATTCATTGAATGCAATTAAAATGTTTGAATATGTAAAAGGTCAAGCGGGTCATCTTGCATCTCAAGCACAACGTTGGCTTTCTGCGATTGAAAGTCAAGTGCGACATCAAAAAAAATGGTCTATATCCTGGATTGGCGGTCTTCGTTATGATGATAACGTTATTCTTGCATCACCAGATGAGGATCAAGATACAGATGCATTTCATTCCAGTAATTTACTGTCAATGAAATATGAATGGTTACAACATAAACATTATTCAACCGGATTTCAATTGACTTATTTTCAAACAGTATTTGATAAGCGGAGTGATTATGATTCATCGATTAATATAATGGATGTATATTTTCACCTGATGACCGATGAAATTTCCCTTAAAATAGCTTATCGACCTTGGTATTGTTGGTTTAATGATGAGAGCTATCAAGCACGCCATCAATTTAAATTGAATACGTCATGGAAAATTGACAATAATTTTTATGGTACCATTGATTATACTTTTAGCAGAAATAATTATTTTTTGGATCAAACCAGAGATGGCCATACGCATGATTTAACAACAGATTTAACATATCAAGTTACGCCCTATCATATTTCTATTACTGGCGGAATGGATATATCAGATAACTCTGCATCTCGTGATGATGCCCAATATGAACAAATTGGTGTCCATTTTAATGGTATATGGCAAGTTAATGCTATATTCGCTATTCATTCAACACTTTCATATCAAACCCGAAATTATGAAAGAGTTATGATTTCAAGTACCGACAATCGAAAAGATACGCGTTATTTTGCTGAAATAGGCATGTCGCAAAACATTTATAAAGACTGGATATCTATTTATGCTGACCTAACATACACAAAACGCGATGCTAATTTCCATTTATATGATTATCGTAAACATACTGCAGAAGCCGGAATTAAAATGACGTATTAAATCATATGATCGAATTAAGGATTATTTTATGACAGTAATAAAATATACTCATATATTCATAATACTTTGTCTCCTATGTGTTCATGTGGTTTTAGCTCAGGATGATGACTTGATACCACAAGGTCTTATTATTGAAGATCATTATATGCCAGGAATGGGAACACCCATTGGTCAAGTAATGATTGTACAGGGAGAGGTTATTATTATTCATGAATCCATATTAAAAGGATATCGTGCCACAAATCAAATGAAGTTGTATAAAGGCGATACGCTTATTGCTCGTTCAAAAGGTCGTTTAAGTATTCAATTAAATGATAATAGCATATTAAGTCTTGGATCTGAATCTAAATTGACTTTAAATAAAGTTATGATAGACCCTGTGAGTAAAACACGATCGTCATTTATGAATTTGCCATCTGGAAGAGTAAGATTTGGCGTAAAACGAATGAAAAATTATAAATCATCAGACTTTAAAGTTAAAACGCCAACAGCTTTAGTGGGTGTTCGAGGATCTGATTTTGTAATATATTCAACAGCTCAAAAAACAGAAGTGACCACATTTGAGGATACACGCTTGGAATTGATTAGTCTTGCTGCACCTGATGCTAAGCCAACCTTTCTTGAAAATTTTGAACGTGTTGTGGTTGAGCAGGGTCAACTCCCCTCAGAGATTGAAAAAGTGTCTCATGAAGAAATAAAAACTATGAAAGAATCATTTTTGTTTGATATTCAAGGAACTAAGCTTGTTCCGACTATAAAAGAACCTAAAAAAGACGACGCAACCAACACCCATGATACACAGCCTCAATCCAAAGATCACTTGATTGAATCGAAAACCAAAGAATCGGATCAACGAAACCATGATCATCAAAAACCGATATCCACAGACTTTGAAAACAATCAAAAAGGGCAACAGGATGGTACTATAAAACCCCAAACAGAGCCTTTTTTAACAGATCAACCATTCCAAGATAGGCCACCAATTGATGATATGCAAGATAGGCCACCAATTCATGATTTTAATGATGAACCGATTGTATTACCATCAGAATCTATTTATGAACCCGATTCGTTTAAAACAGATTATTTCATAAAAAGCGAAGAAGATGCTATTATGCCTGCATCAGAGCCATTAATCCCTCACAAGCCTTTAGATGACCAATTATTAACGATTCCTGAAGAAAAACGTGATGATATTCTACAATTGCCAGATTTTCCAGAAAAACCATCAATTAATCCATAAAAATATTTATTTTCAATCAATCATAATAATAATGACGATGTCGAAATTTTGAAAGAAAAATTAACATCATTACATGATTTCAATCTCACAATTAACTGTATTTAAAAATAATTCCGCATTTAAAATGGTCATTAATGAGTTTTGTAATTTGCAAACACCTGTTTCCAGGACTGACATTGCTGTTCGATAGTTTTTTACGATGGGTGTTTCCTCAGTTATTCTATATTCAATTTGTTTTTCATCCACTTCAACCATATGGCCAATTTGATCAACTAACACCCCAAAGGATTCACCCACAGAAGAATTGAATAATAAGACACGACTGGTTTCATCAATTGCTTTTTTTTCAAAATTTAAAATTAATCGCAAATCTAAAATTAAATGAACTTGTCCGCGAATATTAATAAATCCAAGGATTGAATCTGGTGCGTGATATATGGGCGTTAATCTAATTTCATCAATTATTTCTCTTACATACAGAATATTAACGCCAAATAAACGATTTGATATATAAAAAGTACAAAATTGCTTTTTATGTCCTTGCATGCGATACCTTCTCATGAGATTAAATCATGTGTCCTTTGGTTAGGGTTCGGAAAAAAATATTGGCATTTTCTACATCCCAACTTCAGGCTATATTTGGACCTTGACAATTGCTTCGACCGAACCCTTAACTTGACAAAAGGACATGATCACTAAATCATAACTCAATTATGTTGTTGTTTTATACTTTGATTGGATCAGCACGGATATTTTTTCAATTAATTTATCTCGATCAATTTTAATTTCATATGCATCAAATCCAGCTTTAATACCTTTTTCAATATCTTCTGGGGAGTCCATACTGGATAACGCTAACATTGGAATATGTTTAAACTGATCCATCGTTTTTACGCGTCGAATAAAAGTTAATCCATCCATTTCTGGCATTTCAATATCTGAAACAATCAAATCAAATGGTTCTTTTTCCATAATTTCCAACGCTTTCAAACCATTATCCGCAAGACTCACTTGATATCCTGCTGAGTCTAAATATCCTTTGATGAGTCTTTGAAAAAAATTGGTGTCCTCTATCAATAATATTTTTTTATGAGTGAGAAGATTTCTTTGCTTTTGTTTTGATGACCCATTTAAACTATATTGTTTTTCAACTTTATCAATAAGTTGATAAATATCTAAAAACAATGTGATATGTCCATTAATAATGGTTGTTCCCAGCAATCCTTCATCAAGGTAACTATTTTTATTTAATTCTAATGGCATATTTACAACATCTAAAAGGTTTGAAATAAGAATACCAATTGGGTGATGGGATTGTTTGGGAAGCAAAATAAACATTTCATGTTGATCAACGCACAATGAAACAGCTAATATGTTATTTAATCGAACGATAAGGGTAGGATTATTATCAATGGAAATAAATTCTCTTTCTCCAACTTTTTCAATCTGGTCTAGTGTTATAAGTTCAACTCTTCTTAATAAAATTAAAGGCAGTGCAAAACGTTCATGATTACCGCTTTGAAAAATGAGAACACGATGATTATCTGTATTACTTGATTGTTGGGTTTCTGGCACTTTTTGATCATGCTCAGATGTAAATTTGATGCCCGCGTGTCCTGCAATCCCATTGACATCTAAAATTAAAGCAACTGAGCCATCACCCATGATTGTTGTACCAGAATATATTTTAAGGGGTTTAATTTTATGATGAATTGGATTAACAACAATTTCTTCAGTGCCAATTACTTTATCCACAATCAGCCCAAACTGTAATATTCCAATTTTAATGACTGCAAATACAAGTAATTCTTGTTCTATGGTTTTTTCTTTTAAACGCGCGCTATGAAGCTTTTGATAATGTTCAGTAATGATTAATCGATCAGTTTCAGATAATGGTTTTTTATTTCGTAGTACTTCATTTAAACGAACAATGGGTAAAAGAAGATTTCTCAATCGGAATACTTCTTGATCATTATTATTTTCAATTTTAGAACATATTTCATCATCATATAACGAGACTAACTCTTCAATATTTACTTCTGGGATGGCGTATTTTTCATTACCAGATTGAACAATTAAGCAAGGAATAATTGCTAATGTTAAAGGTAATCTTATTTGAATCATGGTTCCTTCATTAACCCTTGACTCCAAATCAATGGTTCCTCCAAGCTGTTCAATTGTTGATTTTACTACATCCATTCCAACACCACGTCCAGATATATCGTTTGCATGGTCAATCGTAGAAAATCCTGGCAGCATAATATATGATAAAAGTTCCTTATCTGACATGCTATTGATATCGTCTTTTGATTTCAATTTTTTTTCAATTATTTTCTGTTTAATTCTTTGAGGATCAATACCTTTCCCATCGTCCTCAATGATAATATGAATTTGTCCAGCTTCATGATATGCATTGACTTTAATATATCCTGTTTCACTTTTACCATTTTTTTTTCGTTCTGCGGGTGTTTCAATGCCATGGTCACAGCAATTTCGAATAATATGCATTAATGGATTGGGTAATGATTCAAGGATGGTTTTATCTAACTCAACATCATGGCCTGTAATAACAATCATGATTGATTTATTAAAACGTTTTGACAAATCTCTTGTAATACGAGGTAATCGACTAAACAGATTGCCAATAGGTTGCATTCTGAGTCTCATGATTGATTCTTGTATTTCAGATGTCACCAAATCTAAACGTTGAGTGATATCAATTTGTTTGGAATTTGAGCGATCAACAACAGTTAATTGTTGATTTCTTACTAAAACTAATTCACCCGCAAGATTCATAATTTTATCTAATAAATCAATATTAATTCGAATAGAGTCAGAAGAATCTCTTCGCGAGCCAGAGCTTGTTTGCACATTTTCTGGTAAGGATTCAGATTTGTCAGTGGATTCAACCCTTATTAATTCATTGTCTTGAGTTTTTGTCAAAGCTTGGGTTGGTTGAGATGGTATTGTGTATTCTTGCATCATTGGAATTTCAACCGGTAAGACTTCATTTTCCTGAATTCTTATCTCGTCATCTGACGCATCATTATTGATTAACTGACTTAAATCAATCGCTATCATTCGATCTTTGGGTAAATCTATGATGGATTGAAGCATTTCTTCATCCATTGAAGTAGAAAACAAAAATTTGCATCGAAAAATTAAGTCATTAAAATCATTATTGATATCACTTACATTCAAATTTATACTTGAATCAATAATATCTCCCATACACAATAGATCTTTCACCAAGATTACTGGAGAAATGTGTTCATTATTTTGAAGGGCACACAATTCAAAATCCAGAATATACAAATATTCAAAAGACAAGGTTTGAATCACTGACTCTGAAATTGAAAAGGGAAAACGTTCTTGTGACGTATTCAATGGCATGGGGGGATACATGGGTTGTTCTGTATTGGATGAATATTTTTCCATAATCGTCACAATACGATCGTAGACCTCTTTAATACTTACATCATGGCTTTTGCGCACATCAATAAGCATCGAGTTTAACAAATCGCATCCAGTTAGTAAGCAATCAATAATGTCGGATTGGGGTTTAATTTCTTTTGTACGAATTTTTTCGAGTAAGGTTTCCATAACATGGGACAACTCAGAAATGTTTGGTAATTGAACAAAACCTGCGCCACCTTTAATTGAATGAATGGCTCTAAATACTTTATCAATCAGTTCTTTATCAACATCAGCCGCTTGTGATTCAAGTTTTAAAAAATCTTCCTCAATATTTTCAAGATGTTCTTTGGCCTCAAGTGTAAAATCATCCAATAATGAAGATTCTTCTTTCATAAATACCCCATTATGTTACATTAAACCATAGCGTTTAAATCTTTTATAATGTTTTGAATTTATATGTTAAATAGTTGATTATATAGGCATCCAACATTGGTTTTTCATGGCACAATTATTGCCCTGTATGAAAGGTCTGATTTTTGACTTGTTTAAAGTCAAAATTTCAGGTTTTTCATGCAGGGCAATGATTGTGCCATGAAAAACCAAAGTTGGATTATAATAGTTTGTTTAACACTTAGAAGTGACAATAAAAGTTTGCATGAAATGTGCCATTTTGCATAGGTTTAAAAGTTTTGGTCTTTGGGATATATTTCCATTTTTTTACCACTAAATCCGATGAAGTCTATTATAATCCAACTTTGGTTTTTCATGGTACAATCATTGCCCTGCATGAAAAATCTGAATTCATACAGGGCAATGATTGTGCCATGAAAAACCAAAGTTGGATGCTATAATATATTTTTTGTATGTATAAAAAATTATAGGAAAAATTTGCTATGATATGAATATCTTTAGCCATTTGAGTTTCATAAATGACATGGATTGACTTTTAATATTG
>Ga0272440_1003447_pt1 | contig 11806 bp, 7 predicted proteins | sample SSMMMBAug17_FD_192440 | JGI IMG/M metagenome (GOLD analysis project Ga0272440, IMG submission 192440) | Marine sediment archaeal communities from Little Sippewissett salt marsh, Falmouth, MA, United States - SSM-MMB-Aug17 | ecosystem: Environmental > Aquatic > Marine > Wetlands > Sediment ... | reverse complement strand
GTATGTGGTGAAAGTCACATGTACGGTTCTTAGGGGAGCGTGTAGACTGGTAACAGTTTTGTGGGCTGGCAACAGCCCCCGCTTACCCGACTATACTCGTAAACTTGGGACGTAGAATACTGTAACTTTATTTATTTATTGATATCGATTTTGTTTTTTCAATATTTGTCAAAAGGCTTGAAAGCTGCAATAAAGCATACTGTTTTAAATTGGATTCTCACACAAAAATGAGATTGGATTACTGAACAGCCACGTATACGATTTTAGATTTTTACCCAAGATATTGACAGATAGCTGAGCAACAAGCAATCGGTTAATTGGTGTACTTTGACTGACCGAAATATAAAGCACTAACGCGATGAGCTTACACGAAATTGGTTAATTTCTCAGTCATCGACACAACCGTATTTATTTTTTTAATTAAAACTATTTTATCCTTGTCAACGAAAAATTTTAGTGATATTATTATTCAATATATCAAAATAATTATTTTTAACGAGACGCCAAATGATGGTAAACTAAATCTTTATTCAGAAATAATAACAGGCCTCGGAATAACAAGCAAAATTTGTTGAAAAAATTTGGACGCTAATATTGATTACTATCACAATATATGGCTCAAGTAGTAAATATAAGAACTATATATTGTGGTGTATTGACGATTTCAAATTTTGAGTGTCCAATAAATCATTGCAATGTTTTCAACAAACTGAAATGAATTATATTTCAACCGTTTTAACAAGAGAAGTATTCCGAAGTCTGAATAATACTATTTATAAATATATGTATACTTGTTAAATGACATTTAAACGTATAAAATAAATCCCAAAGGGCATTCTTAGTAATTTTCCAATTTTCCAGTTAATGAAGTTTAAATTTTTCTTAAGTTATTGTTGTTACATTATTTAACAATTAGAAAACTATAAAATAAAATACCTGTTACTTTGCATTTCTATCTTTAATTTTAATTAATTGACTATAATTGATGATAGTGATGGTGGTGACAAAATCATTAGGAGGACAAATGCCAATCAAAAATTTGCTTATGTTAACTACTGGTGGAACACTAGCAGGAAACGTAGCAGGAAAAAGCGAAAAAAGAAATGATGAAGAAATTAGTGTAGAAGAACAAATCTATGTGACTGTTAAACCAACTCTAAAAGCAATAAAGAAGGAGTGGAATACTGACATACAAATTCATCATTACCCTGTGGATAATATTGATAGCTCTGATATATTGCCTATACATTGGGTGAAAATTTCAAAGACTATAAAGGAAAAATATGACGAGTACGATGCTTTTATTGTAACTCATGGTACAAATACTATGGGTTACACTTGTTCAGCACTTGTTTTTGCACTTGAAAATATAAATAAACCTGTTGTAGTTACTGGTTCTCAAATTCCTTTTGGTGAACCAGGTTCAGATGCTTTATTAAATCTAGATAATGCTATAAGAGTAGCCGTTTACCCTGTTCACGAAATAAAAGGAATTGTATGTGTATTTGGAAGTCATATTATTTCAGGAGCAAGGACTAAAAAAAGTACAGAGTTTGATTATGATGCATTTCAATCCTTTTCTACTGCAAGTCTCGGTAGAATAGGAAGGATAATTGATGCGAATAAAGAAAACATTGATAGACATAATTCTTACTTAAACAAACATTCCCCACTTGCTTTCACTTCGAATAAAATAGAACTAAAAAATACATTTGATATGAGAATAGCGTCAATAACAGAATTTCCAGGTATGAGTACTAATATTATTGAAACTTTAAGTGAAAAAAATAAAGGAATTGTTTTTAGATCTTTTGGAGCTGGTGATGTAAGTACTAATTTACACAATGCTTTCGAGAAGTTAAAAGAACAAAAGATACCAATTGTGGTTACAACTCAGGCACCAAACGGGTATAGTAATTTTAGAGTCAATGAACCAGGTGAGCAGTTACTAAAAAAAGAATTGGCAATCCCTGCATATGATATGAGTATAGAAGCAATGACGATAAAGTTAAGTTGGATGTTGGGACAGAATTGGGACTATAATAAAATTTGTACAGAGATGACTGAAGATTATCATGGTGAAATTCATAAGCGTACAGAAAACAAATGATTTGGTTTATTTTTATTACAGAATTCAAATAAGATTAAATAGTAACTTTTTTAGCACCATATCTTTGACTGTTAACCAAGAGCAAAAAATGTTGTATTAATTAATATTGCAAACAAAAAAAGTTACGGAACTTATTTCCAAATAATAATTAGTTTTTTTTGTGCTTCTTCTTTGTTGGAGATAGCAATAATTGTGGCTACCGACCATAAGGCTGAACAGTCTGCTATATCAGGATTATTCTTTATTCAGTCGAAAATAGATGTATCACTAAGCAATATCAATAGGTATTCTGATCTGAAAAAGAACTAAGCTTATTCCTATATATTGTATACATTTCTGCCTTATGGTCGGTAGCCATAATTCTTTAATGGAAGAGGATAAATGAAAGAAATTTTTTTTAACTACGCAAGATTTGATAATAATAAAAGTGAGGTTATAACTAATGAGGCAGACCAGATTATTACACGATTCAAAATAATTTTTGAAGAAATATATGGTCGAATAAATGGGGCTGAAAATTTGTCTGATCTTATTTTTATGGATATAACTGATTTAGAAGACGGACAAATGATAACTAGTTCAATTATAGATGAGATAAAACATTGTTCAGCTATGTTTTCTTTTTTTTCCCCAACGTACTTTCAAAGAGAATTTTGTTATGAAGAATGGAAGACATTTAATTCCTATAAAGAAAAGCATCGCCAAAAAAGAAAAATATTGATACCAATTGAAGTGAGTCCTGTTTCTGAAATAAATGAAAATGCATTTCCGGAAGGAAAAAAATGGTTTGAAGAACTTGTCACAGCAAATGGACTGCATAGAAATATTACAGCCTTTGATATGCGTGATAAAGATACAGATAATTTATGTAAGAAGATAGAAAAATTAGTTAAAAATATAAATAATCAAATTAGAATAAATAAAGGTATTTTAGAAAATAAAGAATTCTCCTCTAACATTTTGATTATTGAAAAAAAACTAAAAGGTTCCATAGAAGTTCCAGAAATAAAAAAACAAATTGCAGAAGAATCTTCTAAATTAAAATACAATAGCAAACCAGTATGCATTATTTATACTGGTGGCACTATAGGTATGATAAAAGATGGTGCATCAGATGACTTACACGCTGATTACCTAATAGCCGAGCATGTTAATGATATTGTTACCCCTCTTAGAACAAAACTATCTTCACTTCCATTTAATATGCATTTTTTTGGAATGGAACCTACAATTGATTCTTCAAATATAAAAATACAAGATTGGTACAAATTAGGTAAAATTATTGAAGAACAAATTCAAAATTACCAAGGTTTTGTAATACTTCATGGGACAAATACTTTGGCATATTCCTCAAGTATGCTTTCCTTTTTATTAAATGATTTTTTAACAGTTCCAGTTATTTTTACTGGTTCAGAAGTTCCATTAACAATGCCAAACTCAGATGCTGAACATAACATTCTAAATGCTATTAGGGCTGCTGCACATGATTCTCATAATGGTCCTATGCTTGTACCTGAGGTAACTGTTTTTTGGAATACCAAGTTGTTCCGTGGTAATCGAGTTACTAAAAAATATGCGTCTGACAGAACTAATAGTTTTCATTCACCTAACATGCCAAGACCTATAGGTACTCTATCTCAAGATAAACTTAATGTTGATAGTTCATTGGTATATAGGCGTCGATCACTTTATGCCTACGAAAATTCACGTCGCGATTCTTTAGTGAAATTAGATGCCAAAATAAGTATACTATTAATTCATCCTGAAATGGATATAAATTTTTTAAAAGCCTCAGAAAAAGATGTTGATGGCTTAATTCTATTATCGTACGGCCCCGGAAATTCTCCCGATCATAAAGAGTTTACTCAATTGATTAAAGAAATATTAGAAAGGGGAACAATAGTAGTAAATGTAACTCAATGTCCTTATGGAAAGGTTGAACTTAAATTATTCGAAACCAGTGCAGTTTTGTTTGATCTTGGTGTTATTGATGCGGGTGATATGACATTAGAAGCTGCATATTGTAAACTTTTGTGGGCTTTATCAAAAAAAAAGGATAATAGAAAGTTAAATAGAACGATAGAAAGCATAAAAAACAATTTTCAAAGAAATGTTGCAGGCGAAATGAGTGTAAGCATTCATACCCTAAAGATAGGTAGTTCTGACAAATTTCATAAAAATGAAGAAATACAATGGTTGATTTCAGATACAGTAATATTTGAAAAAAAATTTAATCCTTACGATATCGTTGATGTCTTTTTGCGTATAGAACATATTGAATTGGAAGTAAATAAAGAACTTGATGAAGAGAAATTCTTAGTTTTATTTGGAGCTCCTGATAAAATTCCAAAAGATTCCACTAAATCAAGTAAATTGCTTGCAAGTTTTAAAAAAAGAATAGAAAAAAATTCTTACGATGATAAACAAATCTTTAATAAAAATTTAGAGGTGACTCATATATTTAGAAAATGTTTTCGAAATGAAGATTTTGAATTATCATTTTGTAATTTATCAGAATCTGACTTCTGTTTCAATTCCTTGCAGCTTATTGTATATACAAGAGAAAGTATTATTGATAATATATAGTCAGATAGTTTTTTTGATATTTGGGAGGTTCTTTAATATACTATGTGAAAATCAATAATTCATTAACGTTAAAATTTGTTTTTTTAATCATAAATTGTCTGTCATGTTTTTCAATCTTTTTAATGCTTCTTTGCAATCCAAATAGAGAAAGTTTTGTTTCATGATACACCAAAATTGAACAATAAAAATTAAAAACATTGATTTTTCAATGATCAAAGGCAAGTTTAAAAACGTACAACACTGAAAAATAATCGTATTCAAAAATATAGAATTTTTGTAAAGGAAAAAGGAAATTATAGATGCTTAAAATTCCAAACGAAGTATTAGATTTAAAAAAAAAATTAAACAAAATAAAGATTTGGTATAATATTACCAATAATGATCAAAATCAACCCGCTTTTGGGTGCGTGGATGCTTCAAATAAAAGAGTTAGGCTTGGACATTCCAAAATACCAATTTTTTGTGAACTTAAATCCTGTTTCGGTTATTACTACGTTGGAAAAACAAAACATTATTTGCTAATACATTGTAGAGGAAACCAACTTTTGGATTATGATAAAATTAACAAAATTATTGGGGCTAAATTTCAAAGAATTGACGAGAAAGAGGAATCACAAAATATTTCGTATCCATTATTTGGCCTAGTAAATCCTTTTAGATGGTATGAAAAGGATGAAATTCTACAATTGTTTGATAATTCTTTAATAAGTCAAAACTTTATTCCTTTCACTATGATGACAAATGCATCTCATGCAAGGTGGGGAATAGAATTTAGACCAAAAGAATTAATTGAAGCACTTCCAAATACACAAATAAATGATGTTATTCTTGAAGAAACAAAATATAAAATACAAAAGCACAAAATAGGAATATTAACTGGAAATTCACCTGAATCAGGAATTCTTCTATGGGAAAAAATTAATGAAAAAATCAGAGAATGCGGAGGAGATAAATTTTTAGGCGATATTTCCTTTCCTGAATTAATTATTGAATCACACCCTGAAATGGGATTGTCAATGGAACTTGACCTTAGGTTTGAGGAGGTTCAAAAGACTGTAAAAAAAGGAATTACAAATCTTTGTAAACGTGGAGCAACTATTGTATGCATAGCATGTAATACCACTCAATATTTTTCTGATGAGTTGGCAAAAATATGCAAAAAATACAATTCGGAATATATTCGTTTATCTGAAATTACTTATCAATATTTGAAAAAAAAAAACATTACGAGTTTCGATTTTCTAGGAATTAATTATGTTTCAGACTTTAAAAGATGGAGTGATTTTAAATGTCTAAAAAGAGATTTTGATTTGCATTTGCCTAATCAGAGAGACATTGATAAAATTAATAAAATTGCGTTTGATGTAAAAAAGAATGTTAAATCACCAAAAAGCATAAATTATTTAATGGATGTCATCCACCAAGCAACCCATACCAAACACATTGTTATAGCGTTAACAGAGCTTTCAATTCTTTTTAAAGTACTTAAAAATAATAAACGAAAAACAAAGGAAAAATCAAATAAAAATTACATTGACACAATGGATTTACTCTCTGAGGTAATTGCCTACAAGTATACAATTGAATATACTTATAAAATTAATGATACTGGCATAGCAAAAAATTTCGAAGAATAATCTATCGTTATAATATAATCTCATATAGTGATAGTTTAAAGTAATTTTAAGACGAACGTGCCTTCTAAATTCTAAATGTTTAATTATTATATTATTATAAATAAATACATTGCCTTATTTCCAATAAGATAAGATATAATATAATATAATATAATATAATATAATATAATATAATATGATATGATATGATATGATATGATATGATATGATATGATATGATATGATATGATATACAGATTTTAAGATAATTATGTTGGAGTTGAACAAAATTTAAGCAATAATATCAACATGATAATAAAAATATTAATGTAGTATTTTAATTCATTGCAAAGCCTTTAATATCAACACTTAAATTTCTAAATTAAAATTTATTAATATTTTTAATTAATTAAAAAACCATAATCTATTGGGGGTCAAAGCTAATGATATCAACGATGTCTAAAATATATTTCATGAAGAAAAACAAAATGTATTTTGTATATTTTTAATTATATCAAGCAAATATCGTTTGAAACTCCAAAATAGTTTTCTTAGATTCTGTAGTTAAAATTTCGATTTTGGTATAAGTCTACTCGAGACCACTTATGTTTAATTTAACGAAAAAAATTTTGAAAAGGCCTAATAATGGAAACAAAAAAAATATTATTTTTAAATGGAGAATTCATAGAATTTAATAAAGCCCAAATATCAATCCACGACTATGGGTTTAATTTTGCTTGTGGAATTTACGAGGTTATCCGCATATATAATGATATTCCTTTTCAATTATATGAGCATCTAAAAAGATTTGAAGAAAGTGCTAAATTAATTGGATTAGAAATCTCTGTTGATGAATTAAAGAAAGTATGTATGCACCTCATTAAAGTTAATTTGCAGAAAAATGGTACAATTTATATACAGGCAACATTCGGAAACTACAATGTTCGATCACATAAATTACCAGAAAAAATTATTCCAACATTGTTAGTTTATACAAATGATTTTTCTGATTATTCAAAAAATTATTATGTTTCTGGTGTGCGTTTAAAAACAGTGATAGATGATCGATGGGAAAACTGTCATATAAAATCAATAGCTTTATTACCCAATTTGATTTCTCTTAATAAATCAATCGCAGATGGATATAATGAATGCATAATGATTGATCGCGATAATAGAAATGTATACGAAGGAGCTACAAGTAATGTTTTTTGTGTTAAAGATAAAGAATTGTATACTCCTCCAAAATCAAATAAAACGCTCTCAGGGATCACAAGGTCTGTAGTAATTGAAGTGGCAAAGTCTTTAGGTATTTCTATTAAAGAAGTTCAATTTGATGAATTTTTTTTAAAATCATCAGATGAAATTTTTATTACTAGCACGACAAAAGAGGTTATGCCTGCTAATTGCATTGATGATGTCAAATTGCTTATTTCAAATTCAGATAGTATAGTAAAACAAATAATGAAAGGTTTTTTACAAAGGGTAGAAGATCAGACAATGTCAATGCATTGGAAAAGATCTCTTTTCGAATTATAATGAGAATAACAATATTAAATAAATAGATTTTATTAGGTTATCGTGTTATCCTAATTTCATAGTATCCTGTCCCAGAAGTTTTGAATAAATTTTTGGCAATTTTGCTCATTTAGTATACATAATTATTATTGCCTATTCGATTTTTCTAACCAATTTAAACAATTTAATATTATACTATTGTGATCGCCATATGACTTGATACAAAAATTTGACCAAGCAATTTTGAAAGACCTACAACTTTATGATTAGAATGTAAAAAAAATAATATAAAAAAACGTATCAAGTCATATGGCGATCACATAATTTTGTTAAACAGATATAGAAATTGTTAGTTTTGAACCTATTTTTTTATATTTATCAATATTTAATTTAGTTAAACCATTTAATTTATTAATTTAGTTAATATTCATATATCTAAATTGATTCAATATCAAACAATTTTACAGAGAATTAAATTGCCAAGAAACTATTCAATACTTCTGGGACAGGATACTATGTTTGAGGGTAACCTTAATCTTTCTGAAAACACATTAATTTCTTTAATCAATAATTTCAAAACTAAGGAAAGTTAAATATTTATGAAAGAATTCCGCTATGAGTTATTAATGTCTGTGTGTGTTATAATTCTATCCACACCACCATATTTTTATAAAATTAATGCAGAAATATATATGCCCTTTTCAGTAGGCATAATCATAATAATAGTTTCATTGCTTAATAAAATTCAATTTACTCAATTACTTGAAGAAATAAAATTATTAAATAAACGTAGTAATCAATACCTATTAGCTTTCAAAAAAATTATTGAGTCTGACGATCCAATTTTCTCAAATTTAGCTTTTACCGAAATTAATTACTGTGAAAAACAACTTACTAGTATTATTTCTGGAAGTGTGGATTATAGTTATTTGTTACGAAGAGAAATAATTACAAAATCGACAGAACTATCAACAAAATATGTGTATGTTACACATTATTTAGGAAAAAAAGAACTTCTACAAATGTGGATAGATGATTCTGTTCAGAGGAAATATTTACAAAGCAATATTTCATGTGTTAAACGGAATATTGAGTTTGAAAGAGTATTTGTTGTAAATAGTTCAATGACTCATAATGATACTGTGAAAGCACTAAAAATTTTTGAAGAACAAAGCAAAAATGAAATAAAAATTTATGTTCTTTTTGAAAATGATTTAGCTTATGGATGGGCTGAAGATATTGTAATTATAGATGATAGGCGGATGCACCTTTATAAAAGAGGTAATGCCATGCTTTTTGAAAACGTAAGTTTAATCATAAATCAAGATATTATTAAGCATTATAGTCAAATTTATTCTGATTTAAAATTAAGAGCATTGTCATGGATTGATGATAAAGAAATAATAGAAAAAAAATTATCTGTAAAAAAAGTAGATGAATGAGATATAACAAAAATCAAATGCTATTAGTTATTGCATCTGCACTATGGGGACTTGCACCTGTACTTGTAAAATTACTTTCATGTAGTTTGAATGTAATTTTTATTGTTTTTATTAGATTTTTTATTGCTTTTGTACTTATTTGGATAATCTGTATTGTTCGTAGACGAAAAATTTGGCCATATAATATATCTATATACCAAAAAGATATTTTATTGCCTGGATTTATTGGAATAGGTTTAGGTTTTGGCGCTTATGGATTAGCAATTGTTTCAACTGATGTGGTTAATGCTACATTTACCTTTTATGTTTATCCCATTATAATATCATTATACAATAAAGAATCTCGTCAACTATTAACTAAGTTGAAAATTTTAGGGATGTTCATTGCTTTATTAGGCGTCTTTATACTTTTTTGCTTCCTTGATAATAATCAAGAACAATACTTTTCAATATTTTCTTTTATATATCCTCTTTTAGCTGCAATGTGCTGGTCATTTTATTCAGTTTCTCTTAGAAACAGACATTTATCTAATTTAGATTCTCAAATTGTTAGCTATATTCCAGGATTTATGTTTTTATTCTGTTCTCTTAGCATTGTAGGCTATGATCATATTACTATACAACTAAATCACATAGGCATAAAAGAGTACTTTATGTTATTAGTTCTTGGCGTATTTTCAACATCATTAGCATTTTGGCTATATTTTATAGCAATAAGAGAATCAATTGATCCATCAATTTTGGTTGTATCATATCTAACGCCTATCTTTACTGTAATGTATAGTTATTTATTTTTAAAAGAAAATTTAAACATTTTTCAATTTGTAGGAGGAGTATTTATTGGCACTGGAATTTTATTATCACAAAAAAATTTATATCAAAAAAACTAATAGTTTAACTAAAGTCGGCTCAGCCGGCAATTCAAATATAGAACATTTTTTTATTATAGAGAAGTATAACTCTCTCTATTTATGTGATTAATTGAATTACTTATTTTTCAAACAAGATAAATAAATAATCTTTAAGATAAAAAATTAAATCATAAATTCTTATCATATCGCAATAAAAAATTAGTCAAAATACCACCTGCATAGCCGGTGGCTTGAATTATTAACCGCTCAAATCGGTGTGAAATTGGCGCCGCCAAAGGCGGCATAGTTCGTTAGTTTAAACTATCAATGTAATTTCTTACTATACTATTTCATCTTATATTCTTTGTTTATCCTTATTACAGTGTATCATCTAATTCATTTTCAAATGCAAACAAAGAAAGAGAAGAATATTGAAATAACAAAACTATTTCGAGGTCTTAAATATATGAATAAATACTTTGGATAGCGTGAATTTTCATTGAATATTCATATTTTTCTTATATCCAGGTTCTCAAAGATTGGCATATTCTTCATAATCCCTGAAATGTCAAACTTTGGGAGCCCCCCTGCAAAGCCGGGGGTTTATACATTATTATTAAATATGACAAACAAGAGAACTATTGTTAATAATAACATATCTAATAGATATAGAATAAACGATTTAATTATTAACCTAAGACATAACCCTTTTGTGTGGCAACCAAGCGAATACGCAAATACTTTTTTGAAAATATTAGACTCAATTGACTTGTTTGGGCTAAAAATATGTGACGTAGGTTGTGGTTCAGGTATTCTTGCAATTTTTTGTGCTTTACGTGGCGGAAAAGTAACTGCCTTAGACCTTAATCCTTATGCAATTAAGTTATGCCGAGAGAATGCTATATTAAATAATGTAAGTATAAACTGTATTCAAAGTAATGTTTTTTCTGCAATATCTAAAGATAATGAAAAATTTGATCTAATAGTTTGCAATCCACCAACTTTTCCGATTACTAATTTAATATCAAAACAAACTGCATTATATTGGAATCAAAATATAGATAGCAGAGAAGTTCTAGATGAAGTCTTAAATACAGGAAAACTCTACTTAAATTCAGATGGCAAAATTTTAATTTCTTCTAGTAGTGAGCAGATTTGGGATAAAACAAAAGAAGCATTAAGCTCATGTGAATATTGGAAAATTCACAAAAAAATTACATTTAAATTGAACGAGTCCTATAAATTTTTTGTTGATGAATGGTACAAATTTAATTTGATAAAAAAAATCAAAGGTGTTTATACACATGAAGTGCATTTTATTGAAGCCAAATTTTAGTTGTCCCAATTGTTCGTCAAAACTATGGACTTTTATCCGAAGCTTTAAGAAAAAAATGAAAATATGATTCATGGGATCAATTAAAAAATTGTAGCATGCAGCAGTTGTGATTTCAATGTTTTATCTCATATGGATCTAAACAAGTGCGTTGGATAACGATCTGGGCTTCTACACTCCCTGCTCAATATTTTATTTACATTAAAGCACTAAAAGCAATTACACAAGTAAACTCTGCATTGTTTAAATCGCTAATATTTAATAACAAATCAATCCAGCGGGCTATCGCCGCTGATTTTAGCGTTATCCTCGTAAACTTGGGATGTTGAGGACTGAAACAAAAATATTTG
>Ga0272440_1003446_pt1 | contig 11806 bp, 9 predicted proteins | sample SSMMMBAug17_FD_192440 | JGI IMG/M metagenome (GOLD analysis project Ga0272440, IMG submission 192440) | Marine sediment archaeal communities from Little Sippewissett salt marsh, Falmouth, MA, United States - SSM-MMB-Aug17 | ecosystem: Environmental > Aquatic > Marine > Wetlands > Sediment ... | reverse complement strand
AATGATCCGGCATAATTATAAGGAAAAACAAGGAGGTAAGCATATGATACGTGCTTTGGATGAATTAAGAATGGAAGGTAGAATGGAAGGTAGAATGGAAGGTAGAATGGAAGGTAGAATGGAAGGTAGAATGGAAGGTGAACTTAAATCCAAAATCGCAATTGTTGAGAATATGCGTAATAACAACTATGATTGGCAATCAATCTACCAGGTAACTGGCATTGATAGTGATCGGCTTGAGGAAATGAAAGCAGAACTTTTAAGGATTCAGACATTATCATTAGTTGCGGCTGATGCAATGAATCAACCTATATATTCTCAGCAACATGCGAAGTAAGTAAGCGATCATAAGTTTTCGAGTAGAAAAAAATTTTACTGATGTCTAAAAATAATAAGCGTCAAACAACAAAATGAACGATCTCGACAATTTCAAGAACAGCGTAGCGCTAAAGCTGGCTTCAGCCGGCTTTACCTATGAAAAGTGAATATTTCCAAGCTATCAATTATATCAAACGATCCATAACCATTTCCAGTTTGGAAACATCCCCAATAATCTTTCTCATGGGTGAAGGTGATATCTTGACCAGTGTTGGTGTCATGCAAATATTATCCTTAACAGCCTCATCCGGTTGTTCCACAACATTGATTACTTTTAAAAGATAGTTTTTATTCAAAGTTTTGGATAAAATACAATGTAAGGCCTTGATATCCGATTCGACCCTGGCTGTTGCTTTTGATACATACAGTTTAAATTCATACATGACGACTCCTTTTATTCAATTAGTTGCGGTTCAATAAAAACACTTTTGGTAAGTGCAATCAGATTTTCACTGTCAATGGGCTTTTTTAGCAATTCAAAGGAGATGTTTTTATCGGTCAACCGCTCCAGATCAGACAGATATTCCTCGTGAAAGGCAGTGATGATGTACACAGGAATGTCTGGATTAATTTTTCTGATCTGAAATAATGTTTCACATCCATTCATTCCTGGCATCTTTAAATCCAGAAAGATCAGGTCATATGAATGCTGTTGCAAGCATTCAAGACCCTGTGTACCGGATGCCGCAAGATCCACATGGAAACCAGCATCGCGTAATGTTAATGCGAATGATTTTCGGATGGCTTCATCATCATCAATTAGCAATATTTTCATATTCATATATACTCCTATATATTAATTATTATACACTGAAGCTATAGGGGGTGAACAGGTTGAGGAATTCCTCAAACAAGAAACGCAATCAAGCCCATATTCGCTCTTTCTCTTTCTCTTACTCTTTACTCTTAATCCCAAAAAAAGAGTAAGAAAAACATGTTTCCGCAACGAAAAACAATGCCGGGTTTGAACTTTTCCCCCAGCTTTTACAATTTTACATACATCCATCTACAGGTAGAACAACAGTAAACATTGTTCCACCTTGCAGCACTTGTTCATACGCTATCTGTCCAAAATGGTTATCTATAATACTTTTACTAATCGAAAGTCCCAGTCCAGTCCCTTTACCCACAGGTTTACTGGTAAAAAAGGGGTCATAAATTTCGTTTTGGATGTCTTCACGAATACCGCATCCATTATCGATAAAGGAAATGCGTATTTGGTTGTCTTCATATACTGTTTTTATTTGAATTTCTTTATGCAAAACGTCCTGAACTGCATCAATGGCATTGTTCAACAGATTCATAAACACCTGTTGCATACTGCTCACATGAATTCTTATGTCAGGTATTTTTTTTGCTTTATCAACAATAAGTTGAATTTTTTCCTTTTCCACGCGATATGACAGCAATTTCAATACACGATCAAGAACGAGATGAATATTTGTTTTGACTGGCGCTTGTTTTTTATTTCCCTGCCGAGAAAAGGTTAACAGATTATCAACAATTTCAATGCAACGCTTTGTTTCGTTTTTTATATCTTTTAACACCGGATAAATCTTATTTGATTTTTCAGTATATTTAAGGCAGTATTGGACATATTGAATAATCCCTGTCATGGGATTGTTTAATTCATGGGCAACACCGGCAGTCATTGTGCCCAATGCTTTCAGCTTTTCCGACTCAATCAGGGATGCCTGGGATTTTTTCAATTGTTCGAGTGTGGTCTGTAATTGACTGGCTGTTTCTTTCAGATCTTTTTCTAACAAATAGTGATTCGTGATATCATGAAACAGCAGAATATGCGCTTTTTGATTCTTGAAAAATGTTTCAACAACGCGCATTTCAGCAATCACTTGTTGCGCATTTTTGCCAATAATATTGATTTCACTGGTATGATCAGACATCAAGGGAATACCAAATAACAAATCCTTAAAGTCCTTTTGAGATCGATCAAAGAGTGCTTCAAAAGCCGGATTGTTAAACAATACACTTCCCTGCTCATTGACGACAAGAATGGCATAGGGATTTTTTTCAATTAACATGCGAAAACGTGCTTCACTGTCGCGTAATCGTTGTTCTGCTTTTTTTCGATCAATGGCATATCGAATGGCACGTGCAAGATTTTCTGGATGAACAGCACCTTTGATCAGGTAATCCTGGGCCCCTTTCGAAATGATATCTCCAATAATAAGTTCATCATCAAGACCTGTCAGTGCAATAATGGGAATATGAGACGAACAGGAATAAATTTGCTCAAATGTAAACATACCATGGCCATCAGGTAAATTTAAATCCAGTAGAATAACATCAAAGTTCGCATTTTTTTTCAAACGCGTTTTTGCTTCCTGTATACGCGCCACACATTGAACAGAAATTACATTCAAAGTGCTGTCTTCAATATGTTCCTGGATCAGAAAAGCATCACCGGGATTATCTTCAATTAAAAGTATTGTAATCGGTGCTGAAATAGCGGTTATGTTCATGGTGAATTCCCTTATGATTCAAGGAGATGTTTTTCGATTTCGCCTTTTGTTTTTTTTAGGCATGCCTCAAGATCATCTATTCTTTCAGATGTCAGTTTTTCCTTCTTCGCATCATTTTCAGCAAGATATGATATGTCGCGCAATTGCATAGCACCGATCGTCGCAGCATCACTTTTGATATTGTGCGCGTAAAGCACCATATTATATTGATGTTTCTTTTGATATGAATCCCTTAACTTTTTAATTTCACCTTGAATACGATGAATTGATTTATAACCAACCTGTTTCCATAATTTCATATCATGATCCATATAATGCATTGCTTTATCAATATCCAACAAAGGGACTTCATTGCTTTGCTGAGATATTACTTCCATACTGCTTTGTTCTTCATATCTCGGCAACAGATATTTTTCAATGAGATTCAATAACTGTTTGGGTTTAAATGGCTTGGCAATGTAGTCATTCATTCCTGCATTCAGGCATTTTTCTTTATCATCAGACATGGCATTGGCAGTCATTGCAATAATGGTGACGCGATTATCTATGATATCAGACCCTGGATCTCGAATCTGCTTTGTTGTTTCAAAACCATCCATTTGGGGCATTTGAACATCCATAAAAACCAGATCCATGCATCTCCTTTTGAGAATTTCCAGGGCCTCAAAACCATTATTGGCAAAACAGGGCTGGTATGATGCTTTTTTCAGGATCGAACTTGAAACAGCCTGATTCGTAGGATTGTCATCAACAATCAAAATTTTTGCCTGCTGTTTTTGTTTTTTTGTCAGCTTATGTGTCTGATTCAAAGATAATTCTTGAGACATGACATCTTTGTGAGCGCCTGGAATTTGTTTTTGAAGAACCAATGTAAACCAGAAAGTAGATCCCTTTCCTGGTTCACTGTCAACGCCGATGTCACCATTCATTAATTTGACAAAATTTTTGGAGATAGACAGCCCAAGTCCTGTTCCGCCATATCTTTTTGACGATGTGGATTCCACCTGGGAAAACGATTGAAACAATATGTCCAGATTATCACGAGAAATGCCAATACCGGTATCTGATATACGAAAATGAAATCGTTCATGCGTGACATCCACAGACTCAGAATGGACTTGAACAATAATACGTCCTTTTTCAGTAAACTTGATGGCATTATTGATTAAATTGATCAGAATTTGTCTGATTCGAATGGGATCACCATTGATAAAAGTGGCAATCGTATCAGAAATAGTCAGCGAAAGATCCAATCCTTTTTGCTGGCAGATCACATCAAACATATTGACAGTATTTTGAACCAGTCTGACAATATTCATATCCATACATTGAATTTTCATTTTTCCAGCTTCAATTTTAGATAAGTCAAGCACATCATTAATGAGAACCAGCAAGGCTTCAGATGATGAAATGATGGTCTTGACATAATGTTCCTGTTCATCATTCAAATCAGTATCACCAAGTAATTCAGACATAGCAATGATAGCGTTCATAGGGGTTCGTATTTCGTGACTCATATTGGCAAGGAATTGACTTTTTGTTGCACTGGCATATTGTGCTTTTTCAGCCATTTCGTTTGCATAGGCAGAAGTTTCCTCAAGTTGTGCAACCTTATTTTCCAGCTCTTGATTCAATTCATTAATTCTATTTTCTGCATTGATACGCTCTTCAATTTCTTTTTCCAGTGCATTTTTTTTATCTTTTAATCTACTGGTATAGTTTTCAAGTGTTTGGTGCGCCTTTTTTCTGTCAGTAATATCTCGAATGGTCAATAGATAAGCGGGGCAGCCTTCCCAGGTATTTCCAATAACAGCCATTTCTCCTGTGCCTGTTTCATCTTTTCCAATAATAATATCAATTTCAATACATCCCTTTTCAATGAGCGGTAAACCAAAGTATTGTCCAACAAAAGATGATTTCTCTTTGCCAAGAATTTTTTCCGCAGCATTGTTCATAAACAAGACCAGACCTTCGATATCAATTACAAGGATGGCATCCATACTCTTTTCAACCACATTTTTAAAGCTCTCCCGACTTTTGCTGAGTTCTTCGGTACGTTTGTCAACTGTTTCTTCAAGATCGCTTTCAATAGACTTTCGATGTTCAATCTCATGAAGTAGTTTTTCATTTAATTCTTCAAGGGCATTTTTTTGAGAAATTAATTTTGAAAGGAAATTCATCTTTGATATTAACATATTACCATCAAAGGGCTTGTGAAGAAAGTCAATTGGACCGAACAGGTTGTTTTGAAAAACAGTTTCAATTTCGTAGAGATAGCCAGAAACAAAGACAATGGGTGTTTCTTTGTAATGGGGTTCCTTTCTTATTTTTTCAGCAAGTTGAATGCCACTCATGTTGGACATTCGGATATCCAGGATAAAAATGTCGTAAACATTGACTTTGATCATGTCTAAAGCGACCATTCCAGAGTCAGCGATTGAAATATCATACAGTGAATTATTGAAAATGCATTGATATAATTCCAAAAGGGCAGTTTCATCATCAACTGCCAAAATCTTAACTTTTTTGGGATTTTTTTCCATTGAGCGTTTTTTTCCTTTCTAATCGCTCGCCAGGATGTTCTTTCAATTGCCGAGATAATACGCTTCTCGTTTCCATGCTTTGAGTTATTTACTGCAACAACTATGCCCATATCAAAGGATTTGCCAGTCATTATGTTTTCCTTTGCAAGAAACCTTTTTTGTTGTGTCCTTTCGCTAACGCGCGCGGCTCTGATTCAAATCAGTTGATCGGGATGGATTCAAGATTAAAGTAAATGCTTAGGAAAACTCGAAAAATAAGTTCCCCATTTACTTATGTGCCAGCCCGATGTAGGGGCGAACCTTATGTTCGCCCTCGAACTAATAACGCTTTCGTTCCTATGTACGATGGGCGAACATAAGGTTCGCCCCTACATTGCTTTCGGACATTGGTTGGATTTCGATTACTGCGATCTACCCGAAAATTTATGATCGCTTACTTAATGATTTCACTAAAAAATTGTTTCCAGGGTAGAACCTTAATATTGCCTGCCATGTAAGGGGTATCAGATGTGCATACACAAACAGGTCGTGCATCTGAATAGTCTTCAATAAATGATTTCAATCCTTTTAAATTTTTAGATTTTACTGTCCGGGCTGATTTGATTTCAATTGCCCACAAAGCATCTGATGTTTTTACAATTAAATCAACTTCAGCACCATTGGCAGAGCGCCAATGATATAATCGATATGCTTTTTCATAATAGTGGATCAATCGAAAAGTCTCCAGAATAATAAAATGTTCAAACAAAAGCCCATAGATTGTTGTTCCTTGAACTGGCAAAGCACCAAACCTGCCACAACAGGCGTTAATGACACCCATATCAAAAAGAAAATATTTGGGGTGTTTGACAATTCTTTTTCGCGCGCTTTTTAAATAAGGTTCAAGTTTAATGGCAACCAACGTGTCAACAAGGATTTGATAGTAGCCTTTTATTGTTTTACTACTCACACCTGTATCTCGGGCAAGGGTCGAATAATTGACAATTTGACCACTTTGATCAGCGGCGATGTCAAAAAATTGGGAAAATGCACTGATATTTCTCGTGATCGCTTCATCAAGAATTTCTTCTTTAAGATAGGTCTGAACATAAGCACGTAATGTGCGATAGGCATGTTCTTTGGATTCATTTATTATTGGGGGAAGCGTTCCTTTCAATAATGCCCTTTCCAGTTGAAAGGAATCTCCTAATTCCTCATGGGTCAATGGGAATAAAAAAAACTGCCACGCTCGTCCGCCAAGCATGTTAACAGATGAACGTTTTAATTTTCTCGCACTGGATCCTGTTAAAACAAAAAATAAGCGCCCTTTGAAAGCTTCCAGCAAATAGTGAATTTCATCCAATAGTTTTGGACATTTTTGAATTTCATCAATGAAAATATAATATTTATCATTGGTTTGAAGAATATATTCCACTTCAGATATGAGTATGTCAGGATTTGAAGAATATTTTATCAAGGTTTGATTCCTGAGTAAATCAATCTCCAGATATTTCTCATTGGCTAATAAGTGGCGCACATATGTGCTTTTGCCAACCTGACGCGGTCCAAATAAAAAGATACTTTTTCTGGTATATGGTAATTTTATGTGACGTTCAATCATAAACCAATATTACTTTGTAAATTTGAAATGTCAAGTTAATTTTACCATGTATTTTTGGATTAAGGAATGCTTGAATAATAAGGTCCTCATTTTCTTATTTACAAGTCCAATGTAGGGGTGAACCTTATGTTCGCCCATCGTACATAGGAACGTTTGCGTTATTCGTTCGAGGGCGAACATAAGGTTCGCCCCTACACGTTCTTGGCACATAAGTAAATGAGGAATTTATTTTTCGAGCATTCCTAAGGGATTAAAATTCTGTTAAAACGACATGTATATACTTCATTTGTAGCGAGGCACACAAATTGCTAGTATTATCATAGTTAACTAAGGAAAACTCGAAAAATAAGTTCCCCATTTACTTATGTGCCAGCCCGATGTAGGGGCGAACCTTATGTTCGCCCTCGAACGAATAACGCATTCGTTCCTATGTACGATGGGCGAACACAAGGTTCGCCCCTACACGTTCTTGGCACATAAGAAAATGAGGAATTTATTTTTCGAGCATTCCTAAGGAATGCCCTGAAAATAACATGCTCATTTTTCTTGATCGTACATAAAAATAAGGTCGTGTAGAGACGTAGCATGCTACGTCTCTACAGTACAATTACCTCAAAACGAACAATATGTTGTTTTATGTTGTCGCCCTTCCATGACGAACAATAAACCTGAATCAATAAGGAAATAATAACATGACCCCAAAAAATAATCAACACTACACATTCAGTGAGCTCGTTGACACAAAAACATTTCAGGATTTAATGGAAAAATTCTATGCATGCACAGATATCCCCTGTGCATTATTGGATAACAGTGGAAATGTCCTTGTTGCTATCGGATGGCAGGAAATCTGTGTTTGTTTTCATCGCAAACATCCAGAAACCCTTGCAAAATGCAAGGAAAGCGATATGGAAATTGCCAGACACCTTCATGAAAAAAAAGCGACCTTTTTTTCTTACAAATGTGCCAATGGTCTAAATGATGTTGCCATCCCGATAATTATTGAAAACCAGCATCTGGGTTCATTTTTTTTCGGACAATTCTTTTATGACGATGATAGCATTGATATCGAATTCTTTCGTAAGCAGGCATTGATTTATGGTTTTGATGAAAAAAAATATCTTGAGGCATATCAAAAAATTCCAACCTACAGCCATGATCATGTGGATAAAATTATGCAGTTTTATTCAGGTCTGGCCAATTTTTTAATCTATATGGGCATTGAAAATATAAAACACAGAAAATCCGCCCATGATGCAACATTGTTTCGTCAATTTGCTGAAGCTGCCGGACAGGGATTTGGGATGGGGACGTTTGATGCTGAAATTACTTATGTCAATCCCGCGTTATGCAAGATGGTTGGTGAAACAGAACCAGACAATTTGATCGGCAACTCTTTCATTGATGTTTATTCGTCAGAAAACCAGGAATATTTAAAAAATGTCATTATGCCGACTGTTTTAAAAGAAGGTCAATGGACAGGCGAACTGTCATTCAGCTTACCTGATGGTCGTCATGTTGAAACCCTGGAAAACTATTTTCTTTTAACTGATGAAAACAATCAACCCAGATATATCGCCGATTTAGTGACTGATTTTACAGAATATAAAAAAATGGAGCGTGAACTGAAACGCTATCAGGAGGAACTGGAAGAACGTGTTAAGGAAAGAACTGCTCAACTGGCCCAGTCAAATGAAGACCTTCAAAAAGAAATTGGGGAGCGCCGGAAAGTAGAATCCGCCTTGCGTGAAAAAACTGAGGCGCTCAAGATTTCGAATCGGGAGCTTGAAGAATTTGCCTATGTGGCCTCACATGACCTTCGCGAACCCCTTCGTAAAATATCTACCTTTGCAGATCTATTGTCTAAAAAATATCAGTCGCATCTGGATGAAAAAGGAGAACGTTACATTTACTATATGGTCGATGCGGCCAATCGCTTACAGGAAATGATTGATGCCCTGCTTCATTTTTCTCGAGTAAGCAGAAAAGCGTTTGGCATTGAATCTCTGGATCTGAATACAATAATCAATCATGTTCTTAATGATCTTGAAATGGTCATACAAGAATCAAAGGCAACAATTAACTATTCTGATTTGCCTGTCATTCAAGGCAATCAAAAGCTGATTCGCATGCTGTTTCAAAATCTGATCTCCAATGCCATTAAATATCGAAAAGATAACGCACCTTCTATTAAAATCTCTGCCATTAAAGAATCCCATACATGGCATTTTACTGTAACAGACAATGGGATTGGCATTGCCCCCAATTTTTCAGAAAGAATTTTTGGGATATTTCAACGCCTGCATACGCATGATGAATATCCTGGGAGTGGCATTGGACTTTCGATTTGCCGAAAAATTATCAATCAATACAATGGAAAAATATGGGTTGAATCTGATGTTGGTCAGGGGGCCACATTTCATATTGTACTTCCCCAAATCATTAACAGGTCGTCATGATAAGAATCAGTATTCAAAACCAGTTAAAACTGACCATTATTTTTGTTTCAGTTTTACCCATTCTTATACTGGGAACTGTATTTACCTGGCAAAGCTATCAGGATCAAGTAAAAGCATCCATTCGTTATCAACAGGAAATTCTGAACCGGGCCTGTTTTCAAGTTTCTTCTTTTCTAAACAGTACAGCCGATCATTTGTATCTGTTTTCATCATTCGTGAATATCATTCATCTGAACCCCAAAAAACTGAATCATGCATTACACTATATGTTGAAACATACTTCAAAAACACATAAAATGTTGTTTGAGAACATTGCAATGTATGACGCCAACTTTCAACGAATTGATTATGTTTCTGATACAAATAACAATGAAAAACCTTTTATTACTCAATCGATACTTGAAAAAGCCTTTGAAAGCCAGGACGTCATCTTCGGCAATATTGATTTTGATAAAGACAATCAAATAAAAGCATTGCAAGTCGCCATTCCTGTTTTCGACTCCCATGTAAGGCTTGTAAAAGGTGTTCTGGCAGCAAGGATTCATATGAAATCATTACAGGAAATCCTGCACCACATTCAAATAAATACTGGCCTGTATTGCTATATTGTAAATTCAAATGGGATGGTTCTGGCCCATTCAAATGACGCAAGAATGATGACAAATCATAAATTATTGCACCCCGAACAAACCGGAATAAGAAAAGGACTTTTTCATAAACCTGCGATACTTCAGGGACAAAACATCACAATCGGTAATCAATCAATTATACTGATCACTGAAAGGCCTCTTAAGAACGCGCTTGCTTTTACAATAAATTCCATGATCCAGATATTGATTTTCATTGCTGGTGCATTAATAATGAGTATTATCATTTCAGTGATGATCGGAAAAAAGTTCAGTGTGCCAGTTAAAATACTTATCAGTAAGGCCGATCAGGTTTGTCGTGGGGATTTTCTTCAACCTGTTGCCATGCATCGCACAGATGAATTTGGCACATTGGCATATGCATTTAACCGCATGAGCGAAACAATTGAATCCCAAATATCTTCATTAAAAACCGCCCTGGCAGAACGAGATAAGGCGCTTCATTCCTTATCCTATTCTTATAATGAAATGTCACAACTGACTTATATTTCAGCACATCATTTGCAGGAACCTGTCCGAGTGATGATTAACTATTCGGATTTACTTGAAAGAAAGTATTTTCATATCATGGATCAAAATGGACAAAAATATATATCAGTTATCAGAAATAAATGTCAGTTTTTTAAAAATTTGCTAGATGATATTCTAGAATACTTATCCTTAAATTCAATTATTATCAAAAAAGTTGAATGCGATTCCCGACAGGTGGTGGATGAAATTATCGCATCATATAGAGAGGAATTGAACAGTTGTGATGCAACGATTCGGATTTCTGATTTGCCTGTCATATATACAGATAAGAGCCTGTTAAAAAAAATCATTACCCAGCTTATTCGGAATTCAATCAAATTTCGAAATCAATCACCTTTGGTCATAGAAATTGATGCAACCGAAGACGAAAGTGTCTGGAGATTTTCAATAAAAGATAATGGCATCGGCATTGAGATGGACTATGCACAAAAAATATTTGAACTATTCTATAAGCATCATCAACAAGAACAATACTCAGGAACCGGCTTTGGACTGGCCTTATGTAAAAAAATCCTCGTTAAATTAAATGGATCTATTTATTTGAAGCAAGTCGATCAAGGCACTCATATGGAATTTTTTATTCCAAAAGGAGAAAAAAATGAGCAAATTTAAAAGAAAAGCGCGCATTCTGCTTGTTGAAGATGATCTGGCAGATGTCGAATTAACCATTGAAACCCTCAACGATTCGAAAATACAGATTGATCTTGATGTTGTCAATAATGGGGTTGAAGCAATGGCCTATTTGAATCAGCAAGGCATCTATCAAAATGTCAATCGACCTGATTTGATTCTTCTGGACTTAAATATGCCCAAAAAAGATGGGCGTGAAGTACTTAAAGAAATCAGAGCAGACAAGAATCTTAAAACCCTGCCTGTCGTTATTTTGACAACGTCTTCTTCTGAAGAAGACATCATGAAAAGTTATGATGTTGGTGCGAATTGCTATATTTCAAAGCCTGTCGGGCTTGAGCAATTTAATAAAGTGGTTCAGGCTATTGAAGAATTCTGGTTTACGATTGTCAAATTGCCTTCGGAGGCAGGTTCTTAGGAATATCCGAAAAATAAGGAATGCTCGGAAAATAAGTTCCTCATTTACCTATGTGCCAAGAACGTGTAGGGGCGAACCTTGTGTTCGCCCATCGTACATAGGAACGAAAGCGTTATT
>Ga0272440_1003445_pt1 | contig 11807 bp, 6 predicted proteins | sample SSMMMBAug17_FD_192440 | JGI IMG/M metagenome (GOLD analysis project Ga0272440, IMG submission 192440) | Marine sediment archaeal communities from Little Sippewissett salt marsh, Falmouth, MA, United States - SSM-MMB-Aug17 | ecosystem: Environmental > Aquatic > Marine > Wetlands > Sediment ... | reverse complement strand
GCAATGAATACTTTATTGTTATCCGCAGCAATGCCCGCAGGATAATTCAGCTTTGATTCCAGTTTTTGTAAAATGATTTCTTGATCTGCCAGGCGGGTACCATCTAACGTAAATGTAAGAAGGTTATCATTTCCGCTATCTGAAACCATGATTATTTCGTTTTTTTCCAATTTTATAATAGCGATACCAGTTGGTTTAGAAAATTGACTTGATGTTTCAGTTCTCCAGGTATGAATCATTTTACCATTGTTTGAAAATTTAATCACACTTTGGCTTTCTGAATCAATGACATAGACCTGATCAGATTGGTCAATTGCCACGGCACATGGAGATAGCATCATGCCGCGTGTATTTCTCTCGGATGTCCATTCTTGATACCATTCTCCTGAAGCAGTAAATTTTTGAATTCGACTGTTACCGGTATCTGCCACATAAACAAATCCATCTTTATCAACAGAAATGCCTGATGGTGATTTAAATTGTCCCTTGTTTGTCCCATAGGATCCCCAGGATTGAATAAATTCACCAGTATCAGTAAATTTTTGGATCCGATGATTATATTGATCCACAACAAAGATATAGATCTGCATAGTATCCTGATATGCCGCAATACTTATAGGCGTTTGAAATTGCGCCTCATCTGATCCATTGAGACCCCACTTAGTGACAAACTGACCTGTATTGGTTAGTTTCTGAATTTGATCATTCCATGTATCAGCCACATATACAAATCCCTGTGGATCCACTTCAACATCCATTGGATGATAGAAATACCAGGGTTGTTTCAGTACCGGCCATAATTGATTGAATTGATAGCAAAGATTTTGGTTTGTTGGATCGGTTTCATCAAGTGAACTAAATATGCCGTTTTGAATCTGCCAGTTACCAATATCATCTTTGGGACGAACAAGTTCAATGTCTGATGTACCATAGTCTACAACATAAAATGTCACGTACATCAAGTCCCCACTTTGATGGGGTTTGATATTCATATTATGCTCTAAAGCCCCCATACGAAGGCAGTCATCATGAACCTGATTGACATGAAACATAGCGTATTTTTCAAGAAGCGGCCCGGGTGAAAAATCAATAAATTCTAGAATATTAGGGTCGTATAGAATATCAAAGCCCATAGCAGAAACATTATTTGCTGCATTTGAAACACTAAATGTAATCGTAATGTCATCTCCTACATGACCCTTTTGGTTGTGAACAATCATCATTTCTGCCTGAAGCACATTTGTAAATACAAAGTGAATACAGGCAAATGCCAGGCATATAAGAAAACTTGAAAGTTTCATCATGATTTCCCTTTAATATATATTATTTCATTTATACAAATCGGCAGCATGATTCTTTCACTGAATAAATAGATATTCGACACATGGCATTTCACTTACAAAAAAAACTTTCACAACAATCAAATTCAATGAAACTTGTTACTTGAAATTCATGTTAATGTATAGTAAATATTATCGGTAAGATTGCTTAAAAAAAATTTGAATGAACTGTTTTTTTTTCATTATTTTCACCCTCAACTTAAATAAGGATTTCAACCCATGAAAAAGACACAAGAATCTGAATTGCTAATTATAAAATTGGCTATAAAATATGGTATTGCGGACAAAGATGAATTGATATCCGCCTTGCCTGAATATAGAAAACAAAAATCAGAAAATGCCAACCTGGATATCGGGTCATATTTTATTCAATCAAAACTGATTACCGATAAACAATTTCAATTTTTACAGTCTGTCTTGAAAATGTCGGAGATGACCGATCAGGACAGAAACTTTGGTATTATTGCGATAAAGAATAATTTTACCAGCCAGTTTCATGTCAAGAAAGCCCTTCAACAACAATCACGCCTGTTTAAGAAATCATACGAAATTAGATTGATTGGCGATCTTCTCGTGGAGTGGGATCAACTTTTACCAGAACAAAGGGATGCCATTTTATCTCGACAAAATCGCTTTGATACATTAGAACATATGCAGTTTGGTCAAATTGCCCTTGAAAAAAAATTTATTGATGAGAACACGCTTGAAGATGCATTAAAAGAGCAATGGCGTGATTTTAAACGAGAAAAGAAAATCAGGTTGTTGGGAGAGGTTCTTGTTGATAGCGAAAACCTGACTTTATCCCAACGAGACAGTATTCTTGGGACACAACGGGATTATCGTATTCAACACAATAAAGAACAAAAAGACAAACAAAGTAAAAAATCGGAACCGGTCATCATGCAATCAGATGATGATTCCGACTCATCAGTAGAATCCTTATCAAATATCTCAGATCAAGAAAAATATTTTGCGGCCATTGCCATTAAAAATGGCCTTATTTCTATAGAGCAAGTCAAAAAAGCATTTAAAAAACAATCTCATATTTATCGGACATCAAGTTCTGTGAAGCTTATCGGGGATATATTGGCTGATGACGACATGTTAGATAAAAAATATCGTGATGCCATATTATCGCGTCAAAAAAGACTGGAAATAAAAGATGAGGATGTGCAATTTGGTACCATTGCTGTTCGGGAGGGACATGTTTCACAGGAATCCGTTGATCAGGCCCTTGAAATTCAAATAAAGGAGTTTGAACAAAAAAAACAAATTACATTGCTTGGAGATATTCTTGTCGCAGCAGGTGATCTCACACACGAACAACTAAAAGCCATCTTGAAAAGACAACGAGAACTCAAAGACCTGTTAGTGGGCAGCAACGACAAAGAAATGCTCAAAGATTCTTCACCTGATGATAAGGAATTACTATCTGAACTAGATCAAATTAGCGAATCAACTGAAGCTGATATCAGTCAAAAAGAAGACGTAACAGAGGTTCAACAAGATGAACCTGCTGATTTAGATTCGCCTGAAACGACTACATCTCCTCAGCTAGAACAAGATTCTGATATGACAATGGAAGCGGAGGAGGAACCTGATCATGATGATGAATCTGATGATACTGTTGATTCAGAAGATGACAAAACTGAAGAGGCGCATGATTCTGAAGAAGAACATGAAGTCTCTCAGCCATCTGAAACGGAAACTGAAGACACTGAAAATGAAAATGCTGAAAATGAAGATGCTGAGAATGAAGACACTGAAAATGAAGATGCTGAATCAGCTTCTGATGAACCAGAACCAGAACCAGAACCAGAACCTGAGCCTGAGCCGGAGCCGGAACCACCGCCCCCACCAAAGCCTAAGAGATATAGCTTTCCAATGATACGTGTGGTGCAGAACAAAATGGAAGCCTATATTTTTGTGAAACATAACCTGAGACCATCAACAACAGTTGAAGATATCAAATCAATGCTGGCCCAGAGAGATATCACATATGGAATTATCCCGGATGAAGAAATAAAAAAATACATTGAAACACCAGAACTTCACTCAGAAAACTTCTTGGTTGCCAAAGGTGATGAAACCATTCAACCCAAAGATGACGAAATAGTCTATCATTTTGAAACAGAAAGAAAATCCGGCACTGAAAAAGAAGATGGTGCAATTGATTATAAAGATCGTGGCGAAACACCGCATGTTGTTGCCGGTCAACTTGTTGCTGAGCGTATTCCAGGCAATCAAGGACAGGAAGGTAAAACAATATTTGGTGATACCGAACGTATCGACAAATACGAACGAAAAAGTCTTCTTTGTGGAAAAGGAATTCAATTATCGCCCGATCGAAACAAGGCATATGCAAAATTGAGCGGTTTGCCTTTTGTATCCCAGAGAGATCAGTTATCCATTGAAAGTGAACTGATGGTTCATGGTGATGTTGACATGAAAACGGGTCATATTAAATATGAAGGTTTTGTCAATGTCAGAGGTGTCGTTGAAAGCAATTTTTTTGTACGTGCGCAGCGCCTGGCTGCCCAAGGAATTATGGCTGCAAAGATTGAAACCACTGGCGAAATAAAAGTTAAGGGCGGAATCATTGGTGCGACAATCAATACAAAAGGCCAGGTACATGCCAAATTTATAAAAGGTGCCGACATCCATGCAACTGGTAATGTTTATGCTGAAAAGGAAATTCTGGACAGCACAATTATCACACGTGGAGAATGTGTCATCGAGCGCGGCCGTGTGATGGCATCAGATATCTCCGCTGCCAAAGGAATCATTGCCAAAAGTGTTGGTTCTGATACATCGCCGGAATGTCAGCTTACCATCGGAACAGACACGACCAGTCTCGATAATCTATTATACTCCAAGCGAAAACTTGCAAAAAATAATCGAGATATAAATGAACTTGAATCACCAATAAACCATCTCAAAAAACTCCTTCAGGAAATTGACGAACAAATTCAAGATTTAAATATTCTCATAGATCGAATCGAGGATGCCAGACCTGGCGCTGAAAAACGATTGAAACTGCTTCGGCAAACAACAAAGAGAAAAGAAATAAAGCTGTACGAAGAAAAATTGCTCAATATGGAAACGAAAATCTCTTCAGCAAAGGATAGTCAACGCTTGTATCAAAGGGAATGGGATGATGTCAACAAACAAATAAACGAGTATGATCCACAATTACTTGCTAAAATTGATGCAATGAAAGAAGAAAATGTGGAGCTGGAAGAAAAAATAAAAAAACTTCAAGCTGAAATTCGTAAGAATAAAGGTAAATTTTCTATTGTCATTCATGGTTTTGTCGCACGTGGAACATCAATCAGCGGACCTGAAGCCTCACTGGTTCTGAAAAAAGACATGAATAATGTTACGATTCAGGAAGTCAGTCAGATTAAGAACAATCAGGAAGAAAAATTGATGGTGGTTAAAACGAACGAAGAACAGCATGGTCGTCGCAAGCGATGGTTTGGTTCATAATTATAATGGCTCCACTTAATCAATTATTTTATTTTACTCGATGTTCAAGTTTTTTTTCAAACAAGTGCCGAAGCTCGTTCCCACGCAGAGCGTGGGAACGAGCTTCGGCACTTGTTTGTAAAAAACTTGAATATCGAGTTTTAACATCTTTTTTATATGGAGTAAAAAAATGATTGCATATGTTTTTCCCGGACAAGGCTCTCAAAAAAAAGGCATGGGAAAAGATTTATTTGATTCGCATGCTGAGCTGATAGATCGGGCTGACGAGATTCTCGGATATAGTACCAAAACCCTTTGTCTGGATGATCCAGATAATCAATTGGGTCTTACCCAATTTACACAACCTGCATTGTTCGTGGTCAATGCCCTCATGTGGCTGGATGAAAAAAAAGAATGTGAACAAATGCCGAACTTTTTTGCCGGACATAGCCTTGGTGAATATAATGCATTATTTGCAGCAGAGGTATTTGATTTTGAAACAGGCTTAAAGCTGGTTCAAAAACGGGGCCAATTGATGGCTCAAGCAAAATCTGGCGGAATGGCTGCATTGATTGGCTTTGATGAAGATCAGGTTCAGAAAGTGCTTCAAGATAATCAACTGGATAACATTTTTCTTGCCAACTATAATTCACCTGCGCAAATTGTTATTTCAGGCCTTCAGTCTGAAATTGACAGCGCCGAACCTTTATTTAAAGATGCTGGCCTTAAATTATTTGTGAAACTTAATGTGAGCGGGGCATTTCATACAAAATTCATGAATGATGCGGCAAAAACGTTTGCTGAATTCATGGATGAATTCTCGTTCAATGATGCTTCAATTCCTGTTATTTCCAATGTTACCGGACTGCCACACGAAAATGGAAAAATAAAAGAAGGCCTGTATAAGCAAATAATATCACCTGTAATGTGGACAAACTCTATTTGTTATTTGATGGGACAATCAGTTGAAACGTTCAAAGAGATCGGGCCTGGTAATGTTCTCAAAGGTTTGATAAAAAAAATCAAAAAAGATGCCGCACCCATCTACCCGGATGATCTCCACAAATAAAAGCGCAAAACTGGAGGAAAGTTCGATTCATACAATGAATAGAAATCGAAGCAGTTTGTTGTAAATAAATAATCAGCATTTAAGAGGTAAGCAATATGACCTATTCAAAACACAAGCGATGGATTTTTTTCAGATCGTTGTTGTTACTCCTTTTTGTCAATGGTGTTGTTTGTACTGCATTAATATACTTCAGTATTTATCAGCATCGCTATTACGAGACTCAGTTTGCAAAAGAACATGCCCTGTACTTGAGTGATCTATGCAAGGGATATTTACGACAGAATAAAGAATTTGATTTAAAGAATCATCTGGCAACTGTTCTGAAAAATGATCAATCTGTTCTTTATCTTTGGATTGCCCATGAAGGGAAACCCCTTGTTCAGATTTTTTCAGACGAAGCCTCTCGTGATGTGGTAGGTTCTCAACTTAATTCTGAAGAATCTTTATCCGTGCATCGCGCAAAAGATGGTAATGGCAATACCTTTTTAGATGTTGCCGTTACCATTGGAAAAACACGATCGGTTCTTCATATGGGAATATCTCATAAAGTCATGAATAAACGCCTGTTTTACGTTATTAGATTTATTGCAGGATTTTTTGTGCTGATGTTCGCCATTTCAATTTATTTGAGCAGTCGCCTGTCCAAACGTGCTTTTATCGAAATCAAGCATTTGTCTGCCCAACTTGATACAATCAAACCTGAGTTACAACGCGCAAGACAGGAGGCTGATGTTTCCCAAAAAGCCAAAAAACAATTTTTATCCAATATGAGCCATGAAATAAGAACACCCATGAATGGCGTGATTGGCATGTCAAATCTACTCATTGACACACCTTTATCTGCTGAACAACGTGAATATGTTGAAATCATACGATCATCAAGCGAAATGCTCATGGGCGTTTTAAATGACATTTTGGAATTCTCCAGTACGCAAACCAGTAAAATTGAACTAGACACATCTGCATTCAATCTAAAACAAACCATAGATCAAAGTATACAACGCATAGAGAAAAAAGCATTTCAAAAAGAACTGGAATTAAGTCACCTGATTTACAGAAATGTACCGCAATGTGTGAAAGGTGACGCAGGACGACTCAGACAGGTGCTGGTTTATCTTTTGGATAATGCGGTTAAATTTACAGATCAGGGTGAAATTATATTGCGTGTTCGGATTGAAGAAAATATTGGGCAAAAAATACGTATCAAATTCACCATAACAGATACAGGCATAGGTATTCCGAGGAATCGGATTGATTATTTGTTTAAATCCTTTTCTCAAGTTGATGATTCCATGTCTCGCAAACACAGCGGTTCTGGTCTTGGATTGGCCATGAGCAAACAAATTGTCGAGTTGATGAAAGGAAAGATTGGTGTTCAAAGTGTTGAAAATGAAGGCTCAACTTTCTGGTTTACTGCTCTGTTTGAAATGGTATCGGAAAATGAGTGTGAGGATCTCTTGCAACAAGAGATTGAAGACGTTTCAACTTCGAAAGCACCTGAAATAAAAGAGGTTGAAGTTGAAAAAACTGCTATTCGACGTCGCGTCCTTATTGTTGAAGAAAATATGGTCAACCAACGTTTGGCTGTTCATACACTGAAAAACGCCGGCTTTCGTGCGGATGCTGTATCTTCGGCAGAAGATGCCATGTCAACGATGGACTTGATTGATTTTGATCTTTTGTTTATCAGCAGTATGCTCCCCAATGATGATTGCAACAAGCTTGTTTCTAAGTTACGAACAGATTCTCCAGAAAATTCATATATAAATACTCCCATTGTAATTATGTATGAAAAAGAAAACAGACCGACTCTCATGCACCCAGTGAATGGATATGTAAGCAAACCGTTGAATCCCGATTCATTGTCAAACTTCTTTTTGGAATTAAAAAAGGATAGAAGCGGAGAATAGTAGGCATGGAAAAATTTATTGTTAAAGGTCAATGTCGCCTGTCCGGCCAAATTGAGCCATCAGGCAATAAAAATGAGTCTCTTCCTGTATTGGCAGCAATATTATTATCATCATCTCAGGTCACGCTGACGAATCTGCCCAACATCGGTGATATCAACACGATGAAACTTATCCTAGAACGTCTTGGCGTTGGAATTCAGTTCAAGAACAAAAATACATATGTGTTTGACGTCAAAAATCTAATTTCAAGCACACCTGATATTGATTTATGCCGAAAAATAAGAGGCTCCTTCTTGATGGCATCCCCATTGTTATATCGTTTTGGTGAAACCCGTCTGCCAGTTCCCGGAGGAGATATTATTGGTCGACGACGTTTAGACACTCACTTTAAAGTACTTACAGAGCTTGGTGCAACGATAGAACAGGATGGCGACACCTTTTATTTTCGGTGTGACAATGGATTCAAAGGCACACATCTGTTTTTGGATGAAGCCAGTGTCATGGCCACTGAAAATGCAATCATGGCTGCATCAGTGGCTGATGGTGTTACGACAATCTATAATGCAGCTTGTGAACCGCATATTCAGGGTTTATGTAATTTATTGAATGCCATGGGTGCAAAAATTGAAGGGATTGGTTCCAACTCTCTTACAATTGAAGGTGTGACGAGTTTGAACACCTGTACCCACGAAATCCAGCCGGATCATATTGAAGTTGGTTCTCTGATTGGACTTGCAGCGGTTACACGAAGTGAACTTACCATTACAAATCCCGGACTGACCAATCTGGGGTTAATCATACATTTTTTCAAGCGATTGGGCGTTACTGCAGAAGTTCGCGGTCAGGATTTGTACATTCCGCCGGACCAGGAAATGCGGATCATTCACGATATGGATAAATCCATTCCAAAAATTGATGATGCCCCATGGCCCGGTTTTCCTGCCGATTTAACCAGTATAATGACTGTTGTGGCAACGCAATGTCAGGGCACAATTTTGATATTTGAAAAATTATTTGAAAGTCGCTTGTTTTGGGTAGATAAGCTTATCAGCATGGGGGCACAAATTGTACTGTGCGATCCCCATCGTGCAGTTGTTGTTGGACCTTCTAATCTCTCTGGCATGAAATTGAATAGCCCAGATATTCGTGCTGGCATGGCATTGTTGATTGCTGCCTTATGTGCCAATGGTACCAGTGAAATATATGATATTCAACAAATCGATCGGGGATATGAAAAAATTGATCAGCGATTGAATGCACTTGGGGCGGAAATTCAACGAGCATAAGGATGTAGAATATGTCTTAAACGTATCTTCTTTAAATTTTGGGGCAACCAAGCACTGGAGTCCCAAATCTTTAGATTTGGACGTTCGTTCTTTTTTTGTGACTCCCAATTCTAAAGACTTGGGACTCCATCCTTACCTGAAATTGAAAGAAGATGCTCTTAAATTTTTTTGAAATCTTTATGATAAGGAAAGCTCTTAAAATAAGTTCCTCATTAAATAATTGTTCATTTTGTTTTTGAACCAGGATTACACTGAAAAAGATGAATAAGATGAATGAAAAGTGTTTTTTTCATCTTATTCATCTTCTTCAGTGTAATCCTGGTTCAGAAACAAAAATGAAAAGTTTAGTACGCATATGCTTGATTTTAAATTGTTGAACAGTCAAGCATTTTTAAATGGGGAACTGATTTTTCGAACATTCCTAAGTAAATATGATTGGAACAAACATGAAACAACAACTTGAAAATATTATTCTATCAGCTTTTAACAAAGCGATTGAAAAAGGTGATCTAAAATCACCCAACAAAGCTCAACCTGTTATTGAGAAACCCCGACAGGAATCTCATGGCGATTTTTCAACCAATATCGCAATGGCATCAGCATCGATACAAAAAATGGCACCAGGCAAAATTGCTGGTATTCTGGTGGAAAACATCGATGATCCGAATCGTATTATCGAAAAAACTGAAATTGCAGGTCCTGGTTTTATCAATTTTTACCTCACATCGGATGCCTGGTTATCAAAGCTTAATAGCATTCACAAACAAAGAGAGCGCTATGGAAGTTCCAACCTGGGAAACAATGAACCCGTATTGGTTGAATTTGTTTCTGCAAATCCAACTGGGCCATTGCATATCGGACATGGTCGTGGGGCTGCTGTTGGAGATTCCATTGCAAGTATTCTTTCATTTAGTGGTTATGATGTCAAAAGAGAATATTATATCAATGACTCTGGTCGACAAATACATACACTTGGTCGTTCAGTATATCTCAGGTATTGCGAATTGTTGGGACAATCCATTGAATATCCTACAGACTGCTATCAAGGAGATTATATTCGAGAACTGGCACAACAAGAAAAAGATGCCTTGCAAAACATGGAAGCTGATGAAGCAATACCAGCTTGTGCGAAAAAGGCTGCACATCAGATTCTTGACGGGATCAAGTCCGATTTGATAGATTTTCGCGTTACCTTTGATAACTGGTTCAGTGAGCAGAGTCTTTATGATAGCGGTAAAATCAAGAATACCTTTCAATGGGCGCGCAAAAATGATCTTACATATGATAAAGATGGTGCGGTCTGGTTTCGGACAGAATCATGGGGTGATGAAAAGGATCGGGTCATATGCAAGAAGGATGGACAGAATACGTATTTTGCATCAGATATCGCTTATCACAAAGACAAATTTGACCGGGGCTTTCGCCGTCTGATTGAAGTTTGGGGCGCTGACCATCATGGATATATTGAACGATTATCTGCAGCCATTGAATCCTTTGGGAAAAAGAGAGATCAATTCGACGTTGTTCTTGTACAACTCGTCAATTTACTTCGCAATGGTGAACCTGTCGCCATGTCAACACGCGCTGGCGAGTTTGTAACACTTAAAGATGTCGTTGAGGAAGTCGGCACTGATGCCTGTCGATTTTTGTTTCTTATGCGTCATCATGATAGTCCGCTTGATTTTGACCTTGAGCTTGCAAAAAAACAAAGCAATGACAATCCAGTTTATTATGTTCAATATGTACATGCCAGAATTTCGAGTATCTTGAAAAAAGCATCCCAGGAAAATATGGATAATACCTGTGATACTTTAAATGCACTAAATACAAGCGATGATTTACGCCTGATCAAATCATTGACAGAATTTCCCGAAACTGTAAAGACAAGCGCCATTCGCCTGGAACCACACAGGGTCGCATATTATTTGACACATCTGGCATCGTTATTTCATACTTATTATAATCAAAACAGAGTCTTGTCTGACGATCAATCCCTGACCAATGCACGGCTTTTTTTAGTAAAAGCAGTCCAAACTGTTATTCGAAATGGTCTGACGCTTCTGGGAGTTAATGCCCCTGAAAGCATGTAGTAAAAACTGAATCATTATTCTGCCAGGGCAGAATCAACATTTCTGCAACTGTTTTTTTGAATCGTTGTTTGATGAAGTATTCAGCCATAAATTGCTGTTCCAAACGGGCCATACGTGTATAATGCGGTGTTCGATCAAGCGTATAATAATCATTTAAATTTAGCACTTTGAAATGTTGAGAAAAAGCATCACAACCTGGTGTATATTGAACAGGCTTACCTGGAAACTTCAACTCATGGGCAATGCCGTGAAGACGACAAATCATGGGGCGGTAGTCATAGAGCAAACATTTTCCATGTTCATTTAGTGGACACATAAGCCAAACACGTTTATTCAACGTCAATAATTTTTGTGATTTTTCACAAACCTGATGTGCAGTTTCAATTACTCGATCCTGCTGGGGAACAGACAATTGTTGTAATCCTTCAACAAGGTAACCAAACTCAATATGCGTATGATGAAAAAAATGCGTATTGCAGCAATTGTCTTCACAACCATTGCAAACAAAATCATAGGCATCAGCTGATTTACAATATGCCTGATCCATCTGATTATAGATATCAGCCACCTGATGCGAATATTTTTCAGAAAATGTTTTCATTGTGAAGCACCTGATATCCAGGCAATTCTATCATGCCCTGCAT
>Ga0272440_1003444_pt1 | contig 11810 bp, 7 predicted proteins | sample SSMMMBAug17_FD_192440 | JGI IMG/M metagenome (GOLD analysis project Ga0272440, IMG submission 192440) | Marine sediment archaeal communities from Little Sippewissett salt marsh, Falmouth, MA, United States - SSM-MMB-Aug17 | ecosystem: Environmental > Aquatic > Marine > Wetlands > Sediment ... | reverse complement strand
AACGAACCGGTCCCGGAAGCCATTGTCAAAATTGAGTTATCAGGACAAGCAGATGAAGATATTGAAACAAATTACAGGGGAATCAAGAGATTGCGGGTAAAAAAAGGCATTACGCCAAAACCAGTAAAAGTTATTGTTAATGGCCAGTCAAAACTCTTTGATGTTGAACAGGAGGGGACAAATTTTTTTATATTTATCTATGATCAAGGTGTCTGCAATCAGATAAACTATAGATTTCTCAACAATTCTCCATCGGCGAATAATGATAACCGAGATTACATGATCTTAAGAGACGATGGCAGTATCTATGCGTATAACTTTACTGAAAAACAAGTTAAATGGACGCTATCAAATAATAATTTTGGACAGGATTTTCAACCCAAATATTTAAGGATGGATGATACATCAAAGTATTTTTATATTCTGGATCGTTTTAAACATATTATTCAGATTAGAAACAAAGAGAATCATAAACATAAGATGTTCATAGATATTCCTAAAAAAAGGATAAATGAAGATTTGTTTGGCTTTAATGAAACCAGAGACACCCTTTTAGAAGAACCCGACATTATTATTGGTTTACCTTTTGAGGATACAAAAGAAATCAGTATGTTATCACTGAATGTACAGAATGAATTTAAAGATTGTATTTCCTATCCACTGCCGGATAAACCTGTCAAGTTCACCAGTTCCCTCGCCATTTACAGAGATTTATATGCCTATATTGGTTTATTGATTAACGATCAGCCCTTAATTCTTAAAATAGATATTAAAAATAAAGAGACCGAACGTGTTGAAATGCATGAAAAAGTCAGGAAAATTATTATTCACGATCAAAAAGTACTGGTGATATCAAATAATGATGTGGCACTTTTTAATTATAATTTGACAAAGAAACTTCATCAGTGGCAACCGGGTAATATGAGTCAATTGTTTTTTCATTTTGTAGATTATAAAGGAAATTATTACTGGGGAGGTCTTGTAAAAAAACGCATGGGGCATAACTGGAATGTTTATTCCTTTAAAGGAAAAAGATCATTTCGATCTGCAAGGGAACAACCTGATATATCAATAATAACATTTAATTATCAACCCCATGCCGGAATACTGACAACAAAGGACAGTCTATATGCTGTATTTATTCATGGAAAGGATTTGAGCTGTTTTATCAAAGCGGTTACAGGCACTGAACAATGGAAATTAAACAAACATTTTTCTCTAACTGAAGAATGCTCTCGTTTAAATGTTTTTCCTTCTTACAAAGGTGGCGGTCTGTTTGTGATTGAATTGATGGATCGCACGACAAGAGTATATAGTGTTGATTCTAATGGATTTAATGAGTTAAGTATTACTCAATAACAACGATTCTTGAAGGTCTTATTATGGAAGATTACAACATTGTTTGTTATAATGTAAAGAATACATATGCAAAAAAAATTGTGTTTTGTCTGTCCTTTTTATTATTAATCATCTTTTTTGTTTATATGAATTATTATCCAACGCCAAAAATGGTTCAAAAGAAATCTACTTATGCAAAAGTTGATTCTCAAATGAAAGATATTCACAAACTTGATACGCGAAAGTTGTATCATGAAATATATGGAAATAGTATACGCGAACAAAAAACGTATATTGTGAGAAAATGTTATGTTATACCTTACCGACCGAAATATATGATTAGTTGTCGTAAAGCAGTATGGAATTCAAATGGAACCTATCTGGCCTTATTTGTGGATTCAAGAAGAGATTCCCGGCTTTTTATAATTGGAGTATTAAAAGGCAAACCTGCGGATATCATACCTGTTGCCCCACATTTAGCAAGGAAACATGCTCGTCCATTATTGATGACCTGGGGAGAGCCTGATAAAAATGATTTTCTCGTTTTTTACTCAAATAACGAATTATATAAAGGCACAATTTCTGTCAATCAGACAATCTCTTTTAAGCTTATTCATAAATTTAACACAAAGATTACATCCCTGAAATGGATTGGCACGTATGTTTTTGTTATTAAAAATGGACTGATATATACACTTGATCCAGAGCCAGGCGCACGGCCGGAAATGCTGTCCAATATTTCAGAAGACCGGACGTTTAATTATTGTGATTTAACATTACATCCCAATGGAAAAACCATTGTTTATGAAAAATGGTTTAATGATAACAGTAGAAAGATCTGGATTCGGAATCGGTTTAATAATAAAGGAAAAGAATTAATTGCATGGAAAAATACAATACAGCACACACCGGTGTTTTCGCCTGATGGTCATTATCTGGCATTTTTATGTAATGGGAGTATCAATCAAACACAACCTGTAACGTCAAATAATTCATGGAAAATTTATATTTGGGATATGGAACAAAATGCTTTGATACAAAATGAAGTATTGTTTGAAAAAAATGAGGATGATGCCAATAAGTTCTGCTGGATAAATAATGAGACCTTACTTTACATGTCGAAATCAGATCCAGTCAATTTCGTTTTTCATAAGTGGAATGCCAAAAACAACATGATAAAAAAACTGAATATCCCCAAAAGGGTTCAATATAAATTACCATTTATATGTATTGATAATAAGGATAAATTGTGTCATCAAACCAGACAGAACTATTGTAAAGTGGGGCACCAGGAAACAGTGAGTAAATCGTTGGGTTCTATCCGCTATTTTGATTATTTTAACGATTTTTTTGCAATTAGTGTTCTGGAACCTGGAACTGGTGCAAATCGACTTTATATTGGAAAAGATTCTATGTAAGGAAATACAATGAATAATTTTTTTAGATTATTAATGATAATTCTGACGCTCATGATCATCGTCATGATCTGGCATTTTTTTTCAAAACCAGAGAAATCTGGACAGCCAACACAAATAAATGAATTCAATGAATTTCTTTCAGATCCAAAGCTCTGCCAATCAGGATTAGACCAACACTCAGGAATCTCTCTGTTTCAAAAAGGTTTGTTCTATCGGAAGACAGCATTACTAAATGCGAAAATCCAGGAAAAATACTTAAAGGCATTGTATAAAGATGTAAAAAATGATTTAAAAAACCATAGCAAAATATATTACTATCTTGGACTTGCACTTTATGCCCAGAAAAGATGGAATGATGCTTTTGTAAACTTTGAAAAATCAACAGAAGGTGAATTCACCAATCTGATGAAAGCTGCATGTTTAAAACATATGAACAATGAAACAGCATTTCTGAAACGATACAATCAACTGTCGGAATATTATAAACAATTATGCCACCTCAGAATCAATTTTGAACATCCCCTGTCAACAAAGATCACGCTATCTCCCAAAGATTTAAGCCCAATTGAAAACAAAGTTTGGAGTTCCTGTTTAAATAACAATCTTGATTCTGTTTATAAGGATACAGACTTGCAAGAAAGCGGTGAACATCAGATACAAGGTCATATGAACATCTCGTATTATAATCCTATCAATTTTTATTATCTTTCCAGTTTATTTCTGGAAAAATCAAAAGAAATGATCCTACAAGATTTTGATATGTATAAAAGAGAATCATATGTGAAAGAAAAACTGTCTGACAATAAGAAACGTGCTGTTTTTGATTGTGTGTGTATGTCTCATATGCTTTTACATTTTAAGGATTATGAGAATGCACTGATATTATTAGACAATCTAAAACACCATATACCCGACCCTTTTGTTTTGCAATATCTTTCATTATTTCAGGCCAGGATCAAGGCACGTTGTAATCATATTGAATGGGTCAAACAAACCCTTTTAGATCTGAAACAAACAAATAATTTTTATATTATGGTTCAAGTAGCAAAGATAGAAACAGAATACCAGTTGCAGCCCCTTTCATCAATACAGGATTTTTTGTTATCCATTCGGCCTGAAGATTGTAAAATTCCACATTCTCAACAATGGGGAATTTTTTGCAATGGCGATTGTGTGCAATGGAATCATGCAATGGGAAGAACTTTTATAAACCAGAAGGATTTCACAACAGCACTGCTTTACTTTCAGGAAGCATATAGTTCTGAAAATAAAAATGATAAACTTTACTGTCACAGCATAGATTATATTATAGATTTGCTCAGGGTTGAATTTGAATGTGGTAATGAAGATTTAATACTGGAATATATCTTAAATGCATCCAGGCTGGAAAAACTGGTTCCAGAAATATCGCAAATGCGGTTTTCATTAGCAATGATAGAACGATACAAATAAGTAATGGAGAAAGTGATTTATGAAAAAAATTGTATTTATTGTTCTTTTTCTTATGACAGTAAGTTATACTTTTTATTCATGGTTTGATAAAGAGCCAGATAATTATGTACCAGACAAATTAAAAGTTGGGGAATCTGTTTTTCCGCTGACCTTAAATCCATTTAATATCAAAAGAGATATTGAGTATCGGCTGGCCGGTCTTGTCTTTGAAAAATTGATCAAGTTTGATTGGCATTCAGATGTAGTAAACGTTCTTTGCCATGAATACAAGTATGTTGGATATAATAATAATAACGCATGGCTTTTTTCGATTGATGAAAAAGCAAGGTGGTCTGATAATTCACCGGTCACAAATCTTGATTTATTATATACCTTTAAAAGAATAGGATGCTCAAGACACAGATACGCCACTATTTTTAAACAATCGAATTTTGAATTAAATAATAACAATGCTGTATTAATTACCTTGCCTCAAAGTATAAACAGGAGTTTTGAAAATATCCAGTATTTTACCATTCCTGTAATTAAAGATAATACCCTTGAGCAATGCAACCAGTCAAAGCATCTGATGAGCGAGAGCCGGCATTTCTTTTCAACAGGTTTAAAAAATATATTCATTGGAACCGGACCATACATTTTTGATGCGTATGATGAAGCAACCGGTAAAATTCTGTTTATTGAAAACCTGAATTATTACAGAAACAGACATAAAAACTCATTTAAAGGAATAGAAGTCTTAATATTGATTAATGAGTTCAAGCTGGCAAAAGATGGTTTCAGTAATTTACGCGGGAAGAATAAACCATACCTGGATATTGATCCAACTGTACCATTTTCATTTTTAAAATATATGCCGAATAACGTTCGAACATTTTCTAATATTACGAATGAAGTATTTTTGATTGGTTTTAATTATAACGACACCCCGGGCAATCCACGCACTCTTTTTAATTCAAAATTCTTTAGAATGGCCTTAATTCGTGGAATAAAAGTCTCTAAAATATTAAAACAAAGTACTTTTCAATATTATTCAGGTTATTTGAAACCACGTTCCGGCCCACTGGGAAAAGATGATTCCATCAAAAATGTAATGCATGAGGATCTTTATGTCTATGATGATACTAAAGCCAAAAATTGTCTTGAAAAGTGTGCCAGTACATGGAGTGGTTTTGATTATAATAAAAAGAATAAACAATTGAAATATATGGGAAAGCAATTTGAATATACCTTAATATATCCAAAATGGTTGCCTGATGCACAACCTGTTGTTGAAGAAATTAAATTGCAGCTTAAATCCACAATCGGTTTATCTATTAAACTAAAGGGATGTTTACAGAATAACTGGAAATCGATTATTGAAAATAGAGACTTTGATCTGATATATACCAGTATCCATTTAGGACGAGAAAAAAACTTTTTTCCTTACTTTACAAGCGATCACAGCAATGCCTTTCAAGATAGTCTAAACATTTTTAGCTATCCACATAATACACAGTTACAAACGATTTATCAGGATTATTTGAATTCAAATATCACTGCAAAAACATCATTATTGGCACAGGCGCACAATGCTTTAAGAGAAGATGCTGCTGCGATTTTTTTATGGAAGCGTTATTATCTAGGGATTAAACGTGAGGATATCTATACAGGGAAAGATAACAAACTTGAAGCGCGTAATCTATATGAAAATGTAAATGAATGGCATTTGCATTCAAAGAACTAATTAACAAAACAGATTATATTATGAAATCAACAAACTTAATTCAGGCGTATCTCTTTCGTATTGTTATTTATTGTATTTTACTCGCAGGTTTCTACATCGCTCTTTACTATATTACAGATCAGGGGCCCAATTGTACTTCTGACTGGAACAGGTTAATTGATCGTTTCTGGACAACGACCAGACTTGTTTTTGTTTCTTTTATTCTTTTACTCTTATTGTCAATTCTACTGGCGGCTGGACAGAGCTTTTGTGATTATTGGCGAAAAATTAACAGGATCGACACAATTTATGTATTTATTGTTGGTATTGGCATAAAATTCTTTTTGTTTTTATTGGTTTTGCTGGGTATTATCCCCATTTTTTTGACAGCCAAAGGGTTTAATATATTGCTTCCGAATGTTGGCGCGTATTTATCATTAATATTTGCAAATGCAATGATTTTGCAAATATATCCGCATATCTACAATGAGCTGTCCTCTGAATTACAATCCGCACATATCTATGGCGCCATGTCTGGTGGTATTCCACCTGTTAAAACATTTGTCAAACGTATTTGCATTTCATCTCTTGATATTTCAAAATCTCTATATATTAATCTTCTGGGATTTTCAATATTTGTAGAGTATCAGTTTAAAGAGGCGGGATCATCTTTTCAAGGTCTTGCGTATGACTTTATTTCAGCCCTGTACGATCATGAAAATGACTGGTGTATGGCCTTCCAGGCTTTCTGTGGAATAATTATTATGATTTTGATTGTAGATACAATCTGGACATTTGCTAAAATAATCGTTACGAGGAAAAGTTGATGGACAAAATTTCAACCCATTATTTTAACGATCCTTTATTAAAGTTTATTCAAAGAATACAATGGATACCTGCCATTGTCCCTGTTCTATATTTAATTTGCTTTTTCAATCCATTCGTTTTTAATACGATATTTGTACCATTGTGCAATACACATCCAGAATACATTGAAAAATTTATTAATGGCGGGGTTGTATATATTCTGCCCTGTTTTTGTGCCATTACAATCACATTGTGTTTATGTATCTTCTTTGCCAGCTTAACATTTTTTTTTCAAAATCATTATTTTATCAGTTCAGCAATTTCGAGATTGCCAAATCTATTATTAGAAACTTTTCCACAGATTTTCTGGTTATATATTATCAGTTTTACAATAGATACATCAAACAATGAATACTACATCAAATGGTATATCATTATCGCAATAACATATAGTCCAATCATCATTGATCAACTCAATTCTCGAATCAATGATTTACGTGAAAAGAATTTTATACTGGCAGAAACAATGGTTGGTCAGAATCGGTTTGTTATTTTTTTCAGGGATATTGTCTGGTACTATTGCATTGATATTATGGTCGTACAGTCGGTTTATTTAATCAGTAGTATTATTTCGATGGAAGCATGCATGGCTTTTCTTATGCGTATTTCACCTGATAACAGTTCTTCACTGGGTACCCTTCTCAATACGCTTTATTTTGCAGATATTGAAAATAAATGGACAGATAGTTTTTTGGCTATGATAACAAACATTTCAACCTTGTTCTGGTTGACATTGATTGTTATTATATCAACCATATTTACACTGAATAAAATTGCATCATCATTGGAACAAAAATGGACATTAAAATAAACAATCTCAGAGTTTATTTTGAAATTAAGGAATCAAAACGTTTTTTGGGGCTGTCTTCAAAAAAAGAAGATATGGCTGAAAGAGCAATTGATGAAGTGAATTGTGTAATCAAAGCCGGTCATCTCACTGCAATTATTGGACGATCTGGCTCAGGAAAATCTGTCCTTGCTAAAGCAATTGCTCGGATTATCCAAGGGAAACCTGGCATTGTTACAGGTAATATTGCGTATGGTAATATACCACTGATTGATCAACAACCAAATATGGGAAGTTTTTCTGTAAAAGAACGTATATGGAGTGAAAGCATTTCAAATGCCCATCGATCGCTTCTATGTGATAGTTTATTAGAACCCACACAAGATTATCCCAAATTTGTATTACGTCCGCCTAAAATTGGGATGGTTTATCAAGATCCTTCAGAATATATCCACTCAATGTTTTCGTACTATGATCAGTTAAAACAGGCCGTTGCAGTGGGAGAAAATGGAAAAGAACCCTATGAACCCATAATGGAAAACTACTTAGTAAAAGTTCAATTACCTGATGATGTGATTGATGATATCATGCGTCAGAAAAACATTGAATTAAGTGGTGGACAAAAACAACGATTTTCTTTTGCATTATCATTGGCCATTCATCCAGCTTTTATTGTTGCAGATGAACCCATTACTGACCTGGATGTTGTGAATGCATATTATATTAAAGATTTGATTCGTCAGGAAAAACAAGATGGAAAGATGATCATTCTCATCAGTCATGACCTTGACATGGTTTTTGACCTGGCAGATAGAATTATTGTCATGCATCAGGGGCGAATTATTGAAACAATAAATAATCAGAAAAAACAAAGTATTGGCACACATCTTGAAAATGTTCACCATCCCTATACACTGTCACTGATTCAGTCATTTTTAAAAATATATCATAGAGATTTTCGTACTCAGGATGTAAACAACAAGTATATTTTATTTGAAAATCATCTATCATGTCGCTACAAGAAATGCGAGCTTTGGCCGAAACATTATGATGATTGCCATCGGATCAATCCAGAGAATTTTAATCAGGAGATTTATTGTGCGCTTTATTCAAAAAAAATGAATTCAGACTTTAAGAAATATAAACCCGAAATAATAAAAACAATTAAAAGTTCACCTGAATTATTAACAAAACACCAACAAAAAAAATCAAAGGTAAATAAGAAAATATACTTTGAAATTATTCAGCAAATGAAAATTAATAACCATCTCAATGACTGGATTCAATTTTCGAAATTTAATAAAAATGATCATTCAATAATAAATGATCATTTGCGTGAAAGACATCTATTGCTGGATATCAGCAATTTAACTGTTCAGTATTCAAAAAATGCATTTCCTATTCTACGAAATATCAGTCTGGAATTTTTTATGTTTCATAACGCGACTTCAAATATCGGAATTATTGGGGAAAGTGGCGCAGGAAAAACGTCGCTGGCTTTGACATTGATGAAAGCTATACATAAAAAAAATTACATTGCTGATCATATTAAAATCAGGTTACCTGCTGGCGGACAATCACATTTCGTAGAATTGGAAGATACGCGCAACAATTTTCACAAGTATGTTCAATATATTTTTCAGGATTGTGGTCAGGCACTGCATCCCAATAAAACAATCCGAAAAGTTTTGAATGAAACAGCACAAATTTCCGGCCAATCAGAACATACTTATGAGCGATTATGGGCAACCCTTGATTTGAAATCAAGCGATTTAAATAAGCGGCCCGGCGAACTTAGTGGCGGTATGAAAAGAAGGGCTTATATTGTCAGAGCTTTTACAGCATTATCGCCAGATAATACCTTTCCAAAAATGATCATTACTGATGAAGCTGTTAAAGGCATAGATACTATTGCTCAGGAAGAAATTCTGACCTTTTTCAGAGAAGAAGCCAGGCAAAACAATATTAACTATATCAATATTTCCCATAACCTCAGTCTTGTGCGTGCATTAAGTGATGTTATTTATGTTATGCTTAAAGGAAGAATTGTTGAGATATGCAATACGATTGACTTTTTTGAAGAACAAGATTATAGTCCCTCATTTTTTCATCCATATAGTCGTTCCTTAAAGTACTGTTCAAAAGAATACAAAAGTGAGGATCATATAATTAAGCCTGTGCCTGCAGATCCAAATAAACAAAAGATATTTGATATGCATGACAGAATCGGATGTCCTTATTATGCCGCCTGTTTTATAAAAAAAAAGGACAATAAATGTTTAAAGCGTTTTCCACCATTCTTTTTAATCAAGGATATAAACAAACAAAAAGCTGCACGTTATCATTTAGTTGCATGCCACCATGTGCCAGAAGACTGTCGTTTCTGTGATAACAACTGATAAATTGCAGCTGAAAAAAAAAGAGGTTTTTATGAAAAAACGAATTTTTGTTTCTATTATATTCATCTTATCAGGATTTTATCAGTTTTGTTATGCTTCCTGTTATGAAGAAATTAACAGAAAAGTATCCATTCATTATATGTGGATTGGGAGAAGTAAATTAATTCATTCTCCTGAAGATGCATCTCAATTAATCGGTATAACATCTGAATCATCATTTGAGATCAATAATCGCAACATTGATGTTTATTTTAAACAAATAAACCCAAAGGATAACAAGGCTGCGAGTAATATCCATAATATAATGGATAGATATATCCTGAGTGCATTACACAATAAAGCTGGCTATCCATCTGATCTGATCCTGTCAGTACAGGAATTATTCAACAGGATAAAAATGGATTATTTTATTCTATATGCATGTCTGGATGATGATTATTTGATTCAGGCACTTTTATTTAAAAACTATACACAAAACCCAATAAATATGCCGTATGTTAACACTCAAAACAGAAGTGAAATCAAAAATGATTTTCAATCCAAAGTGAAAATCAGCCTGATAAAACAAATGGAAGAAGATTTTCCAATTGTGCGATGTGATGTAGACATCAGATTGTTTTCAGAAGAATATACGAACTATCCAATGCCGTCAATTAAGATAGCAACATACGTAGATGGGGAAGTGAAGCGGGAAACGACATCGAACCAATATGGCCATGCAAAACTAAAACAAATTCCAGTGGCAACTAAAAACAGCCAATTGACACTGTCTTCCAAGAATGGTAATCATACGTACATGAAAATACCAATGAATGAATCTTTCTGGCAGACATTAACCCCGGAAGGAATAAAAAATATTAAAATACGTTCTTACAATGGCAATCGTTCGCCAAATTATGTATCTCGAAAAATTCTTATCCTGTATAAGAAAATGAATACCTCAGAGAAAATTACCAGTTTGGACGCTACATACAAAAAACATCAATTTAAATTAACAAGTAGCAATAGTATTAAGCGGCTCCGCGAAACAGATGAAGAATGGATGTTAAAACTTCCTGATGATATAGATTTAGACCTGTTTATGATCAGTGAATGGTCTGCAAAGATTGAGTTTAATTCAAATATGGACCTGCCAATTGTAATTCCTTTTAATTGGTCTTATTTCCTGAAGAAAAAAGTTCATCAGACGAATAAACGCATCCAGATTATTTCACAATTATTGCAGCTTAATCCACCATATAGTGGTGGGCCGTCAGTTACCATTAGTTCATTACAAAATATCTTTGATGTTATAAAGACAACAATTAAATTTGATCAGTCAAAGGATGCATGTTATATATCAAAACTGGCATTAGGTCCAAAGATTACAAACGACATCATTAAACCAATAGAACAGTTGATACTGAATAGACATCTGGCCTGTGAATGTAATAAACATTTTTCTGTTGGTCAATATAAAACTGATGCGCTGGAATTGCTGCATTCATTAAAATCCGAAGGTAAATTGAGAAATATCAAGCAATCATTCGACTGTTTATACAAATAGCAATGGTGAAGCTGATAATTTTTTTGTAAGGGTGGATAAACATGAATGCTGATTATTATGAAAGACTCAGACAGGAACAACTGTATCAAGAAAAAGAAAAAGAAAGAAAAAGACAAAGATATTAAAATGAGATTCATGAAAGATAAAGGCCTGCTTTATCGGATTTCTATTTGATTTAAACAACAAACCATTCCAACTTTTTATGGTGAACTATTATAAAAAAAATTACAGGAGGATGAATATGCGAAAACACAGTAAACGATATATGTTACTGTTTATTTATCTTTTGATGTCACTTTCA
>Ga0272440_1003443_pt1 | contig 11812 bp, 11 predicted proteins | sample SSMMMBAug17_FD_192440 | JGI IMG/M metagenome (GOLD analysis project Ga0272440, IMG submission 192440) | Marine sediment archaeal communities from Little Sippewissett salt marsh, Falmouth, MA, United States - SSM-MMB-Aug17 | ecosystem: Environmental > Aquatic > Marine > Wetlands > Sediment ... | reverse complement strand
GAATCCTGGGAATGCAACTGTTCATCAGTCTGTGAAGGCTCTGAATCATGACCCTCCATCAAAGCTTTCAATTCTCGCTGACGTTTCAAGATGGCTTTAAGCTGCTCAGTCGTGATGTCGCCAGCGGCCACAAGAATATCGCCTAATAACGTAATTTGTTTTTTTAGATCAAATTCTTTCAATTGCACTTCCAATGCTTGGTCCACAGCTTCTTGCGATGTATATCCCTCACGAACAGCAATGGTGCCAAATTGAACATCCTCATCCTTGATTTCCAATCTTTTTTGACGTGACAGGATGGCATCACGATAAATAACGTCCAGTGCATCGTCATCCGCCAAAATATCGCCAATGAGCCGGACAGAACTGGAAGTCTTATAAATTTGAGATTGTTTCTTAAACGCCTCTTTGACCTGTTCCAGGGAAACCAAGCTGTTTTTTATGGCAATTGCTGCAAAGAATCTTTCTTGTGATGAAATATTGGTCAGTGATTCCAGTGAATCAGTATCATCATCAGTAACCGTTTCCATTTTTTTGGATTTTTCATCATCTTTCTGCTGAATCCGAAAATCGCGCTGTGCAGTAAGAACGGTGTCGCGTTGAGATAGTGTCAAGTGTTCATTTTCAACAAGAATTTCACCCAGTAGTTTAATTTTATTATCTCTTTTAAAAATTCGCCATTGATATTTTAATGAGGTTTCAAGTGTGTCTTTATCTATAAATTTTTTATTCAGGGCAATTTGACCAAATAGCATGTATTCTTCTGTATCATGTCTATTTTGACGAGAGAGGATGGCATCTCGTTGTTCAGGCAGTAATTGGTCCCATTCGACTAAAAAGTCGCCAATATACCGGATATTATAGGATTTTTTAAACAGCCGAGACTGCTGTTGCAGGGCTTTCTTGATATGATATTGACTGGTAAAATTATTTTTTACTGCAATCGTACCAAAATTTCTGTCTCGATCTGTCACTTCTGACATTTTGATTACAGATTGTAAAAACTGATATTGTTTGTCTGTTATCAATTTTAATTGGATTAAATAGGTGCCAATATCCAGATCTTGATTGTCTGCTTTTTGTTTTTTATATCCAGGAACGGCAGATAATAACTGGTCTTTATCAGCAATTCCATACTTAATAGCCAGTTTAATAATCAGCAACTCAGAATCTTTTGTCTGGGTCTTTTTCATGGTTGAATTCCTTTATAGGTTGAGTGTCAAAAAAAAATCACATAAACATGCAACTAATTTATAAATTGTAATTATTAGCCCTTACTATAATTTTTAGCATATTTCAAGGCACAAGTTGACTTCAAATTAAGAATTTTCTTGACAATTGACACGTTGCCTGTATTAAATTGCGAATTAGAGTGTATGATAAATACACAATCTTGTCGCAGAAAGCTTTCAAAGAGCTGCTTATCAATATCCGTGGCGGCCCTATCGCAATGATTACATAATTGCAGCAGATGTAATCAGAATATTATCGTTCAACTATGGTTTTTCCTGGCATGTTTATTGCCTTCTCGTTCCCACGCTTTGCGTGGGAACGAGAAGGCAGCGAAAGCAATAATTATGCCATGAAAAACCATAATTGAACGATAATAATAAACATTGAATTTATATACAAGAGGAGTTTTTCCATGCCAACGATTATCATTGCTGATGATGACGATCAGTTACGAACTATGCTTAGTCAAATTTTTGAAGTTGAGAACTATACTGTAATCGAAGCACAAAATGGGCAACAGGCTATTGATTATATCAGAAACAATACAGTTGATTTACTCATTACTGATTTAATCATGCCTGAAAAGGAAGGGATCGAAACGATAAATGAACTCAAAAGAGTCAGTCCTGAATTACCCATTTTTGCCATGTCAGGCGGCAGTATGACCAATTCCGAAGTTTATCTTCAGATTGCACAAAAGCTTGGGGTATCTCAAACATTTTTAAAACCATTTGATATTAACGAGATGCTTGAAGCCGTGAAATTAATATTACCTCAACAAGTCGAATCTTGAAAAAAGGACAAAATCAATGCAAACAGCAATTATTATTCCGGCAAGATATCAGTCAAACCGATTTCCAGGCAAACCACTGGCTCCCATAAAAGGCAAGCCGATGATTCAACACGTTCAGGAACGTGCATTACGTTCAAAAACAGCGGATATGACTGTTGTTGCCACTGATGATTTACGAATAAAAGAAGCTGTTGAAAAATATGGTGGCAAAGTTATTATGACTGAGACCATTCATCATTCTGGAACAGATCGGCTGGCCGAAGCGTCGGAAATATTGAAATTATCTCCAAATGACATTGTGATTAACGTTCAAGGTGATCAACCCTTAATTGATCCAAGAAGTCTGGACCAGGTCATTCAACCATTTCATGAAGATGAAGACTTGAACATGACTACCCTGGTTTTCCGGATTGTCGATCCAAGGGAAAAAATCAATCCAAAAGATGTAAAAGTGGTTTTTGATAAAAATGGCACTGCCTTGTATTTTTCGCGCGCTCCAATTCCATTTGGGCGAGACAAACCCGCTCAAGATATGTATAAACACTTAGGGGTTTATGCTTATCGCCGTCGTTTTTTAGATACATTCAACCAGTTGCCCTGTGGAATCCTTGAAGATATTGAAAAGCTGGAACAATTGCGGGTTCTGGAAAATGGCATGCCAATTCGTGTTGTGATTACTCCCTTTGATTCGCCTGAGGTTGATTTGCCTGATGATATCAAGCGGATAGAATCAATAATGGATAATGCTTAGGAGAGCTCGAAAATTCAGCTCCTAATTCGAGCATTCCTTAACTGAAAGGAAAAATCTATGATTTTACTCATTGATAATTACGATTCATTCACATACAACATCGCCTATGCTCTGGGAACCTTAGGTCAGGAGCTTCGTGTGTTTCGTTCAGATGTGATCAGCACTGATGAAATTGAAGAGATGCGCCCCCAAGCCATTATCATATCTCCTGGCCCGGGTCGTCCGGAAAATTCCGGTATTAGTTGTGATGTCATTAAGCGATTTACCGGAAAAATTCCAATAATGGGCGTTTGCTTAGGACACCAATGTATTGGTCAAGTGTTTGGCGGAAATGTCATGCGGGCAGATATGCCGGTACATGGAAAAACCTCAGCAATTCATCATGATGGCAAAACAATTTTTTCCCAAATTCCCAATACGTTTAAAGCCACACGTTATCATTCATTGATTGTTGAACGATCAAGCATACCCGTCCATTTGACCATTTCTGCTGAGACAAATACTGGGATTGTTATGGGCATTCGGAGCGAGTCATTAAAAGTTGAAGGGGTCCAGTTTCATCCAGAATCCATAGCTACAAAGCATGGTACACAGTTATTTAAAAATTTTATTGATTATTACCTCTCGTAACCCAAAAAGAATAGGATTCACGCATGCACTTATTTAAGGGATCATTTGCCCCACCTGGGGATAAATCTATATCACATCGATTGGCCTTGATGGCGATATTGGCATCCGGCCAATGTCAAGTCAGCAATTGTTTACCTGGAGAAGATGTTCAGTCCAGCCTTAAAGCACTCCGAACATTGGGAGGTCAGTTTGAAACACAGGATTTTGTTAATGTGACAATCACTGGACTTGCAGGTCAGACCGCGAATCACGCCACCATTGACTGCGGCAACTCTGGAACGACCATGCGCCTGATTACTGGTATTTTGGCTGGACGTTCAGGTCATTTTGTATTGGATGGCGATCAATCCCTACGAAAACGTCCAATGGAGCGAATTGCCAAACCCATTCGACAAATGGGCGGTTCAGTTCAAACGACTGACGGCAAAGCGCCCATCACAATTAAAGGGCAAGAACTGCATGGCATTGCATACAAACTCCCTGTGGCCAGTGCGCAGCTTAAAAGTGCTGTTTTATTAGCTGGTATTCAGGCTTCCGGTCAAACTCAGGTAATTGAATCAACTATTAGCAGGGATCATACGGAACGTTTGTTAAATCAAATGGGTGCTGTTATCACTCAGGAGCAAAACAACTGGGGTGTTGAAAAAAGTTATTTAAGACTTCCAGAACAATTTTACGTGCCAGGAGATCCATCATCAGCCGCCTTTTTTCTTTGTGCCGCCGCTATTTTCAAAGGAAGTCAAATCATAGCAACAGATACGCTTTTGAACAAAACCCGAATCGGCTTTATCGATGTTTTAAAGCGGATGAACACAAAAATTGCCATTAATCAGAAATCAGATTTTCCAGAACCTGTTGGTGATATTCAGGTAAACTACTCTTCAAAGTTGACAGCCACCATTATCCATGAAACAGAAATTCCATCACTGGTAGATGAGGTTCCTATTCTAACCCTCGTTGCCACACAAGCAACTGGAACCACTGAATTCAAAGGTGTTCAGGAACTTCGTGTAAAAGAAACCGATCGACTGGCAGCCATATCAACCGAATTGAACAAAATGGGCGCAAACATTGAAGCCGGATTGGATACACTCACCATCCATGGGCCCACTCCACTAAAACCTGTGACTCAACTGGAATCTTTTGGAGATCATCGGATTGCCATGACACTTCGATTGGCAAGTTTATTGGCAAATAGCAGTCCAATCATTGCAGAGGAAAATTGTGTTGGTATTTCTTATCCCAACTTTCACGATACCTTGAACAACCTGTTTCAGTGAGCAGAGTGATATAAAAACGAGCTGCTGAGCTGCTTTTGAGTACTCACTTAGGAAAACTCAAAAAATAAGTTCATCATTTAAAAATTGTTCATTTTTTTAGTTTTTCCTTAATAACATTTCCAGGCGGCGTTATAACTTTATCGAATGACAGGAGTCTAATATGCAATACTATCGATACATGACAGTACTATTCATTACTTTTTGTCTGATCAATATAACCCAACTTGTATTTGCAGAGGATTTGTCTATCCATCAAACCAACCTGAATTTTGTTGAACGTATCTCCAGACTTGAAGAAGGGCAAAAAGCGATTGTCAATGAAATGAGAACTCGCTTTCAAGCCGTTGACGAACGTCAAAAAGCGATTGTCAATGAAATGAGAACTCGCTTTCAAGCTGCTGAAGAACGTCAAAAAGCGATTGTCAATGAAATGAGAACTCGCTTTCAAGCTGCTGAAGAACGTCAAAAAGCGATTGTCAATGAAATGAGAACTCGTTTTCAAGCCGTTGATGAACGTTTTGAAATGATGGAAAAAAATTGGGAAAAACGTTTTGAAGCGCTTATAAGAGAAATGAATCAGCGTTTTGAAGCGGTCGATAAGCGTTTTGAATCGGTTGATAAGCGTTTTGATTTACTGATCAATCAAAACAACGCACGTTTTGATTCTCTGGAAAAACAAAATGATAACCAAACGAATTTAATTATTGCATCGTTTGCTGCAATAATTGGATTAATCGCTGCAATGATTGGATTAACCGCTTATATCATTTGGGATAGAAATACAACTGTCAAGAAAGCCCTTTCTGAGGTATCCAAAAACATTGAACAATTATTTCAATCTCACATAGAAAAATTTCATACCCCCGAAAGTATTGAACCCAAAGAAAATGGCGCATCAATGGATTCTCAGGAAGTCGCATCGACCGATCAAACAATGCAAGAATTTACTATACCCAAAAAAATCCAGGATGAATTGCGGAGTGTTATCAACTATATGAGACAATTTCCAGAAATGCGTCCGGTCTTGAATTAGAACTCACAAGTTCTGAAACGTATATTCAATCGACGTATAGCTATCTTTTGAACGACAGGTAAAAACAGGAAATTAACATGCAAAACCATCGATACATTATAGTATTACTTATCACTTTTTGTCTGATCAGTGTAACCAGACTTGTATTTGCTGAGGATTTGTCTATCCATCAAACCAACCTGAATCTTGTTGAACGCATCTCCAGACTTGAAGAAGGGCAAAAAGCGATTGTCAATGAAATGAGAACTCGTTTTCAAGCCGTTGACGAACGTCAAAAAGCGATTGTCAATGAAATGAGAATTCGTTTTCAAGCTGTTGACGAACGTTTTGAAATGATGGAAAAAAATTGGGAAAAACGTTTTGAAGCGCTTATTAGAGAAATGAATCAGCGTTTTGAAGCGGTCGATAAGCGTTTTGAATCAGTTGATAAGCGTTTTGACTTACTGATCAAACAAAACAACGCACGTTTTGATTCTCTGGAAAAACAAAATGAAAATCAAACGAATTTGATTATTGCATTGTTTGCTGCAATGATTGGATTAACCGCTTATATCATTTGGGATAGAAATACAACTGTCAAGAAAGCCCTTTCTGAGGTATCCAAAAACATTGAGCAATTATTTCAATCTCACATAGAAAAATTTCATACACCTGAATTGATTGCAAAAGAAGAGAAAGAATTATCCATTGAACCGCAAGACAAGCCAATCAATCAAACAAAACAAGATGTTTTTATAATTCCGAAAAAAATCCAAGAAGAATTTCGAAATGTTGTCAACTTTATGAATCAATTTCCAGAAATGCGCCCTGTTTTGAATCCTGCATAATGGATAGAGAATGCTAATCATGTCTCTACCATTAACCTTAAAATATACGATATAAAAGGATTTTCTTATGCTAAATACCCCAATGGACATATTTAAGCTGCTCAACAAAACCAATTGCAAAGACTGCAATGAAAAAACATGTCTGGCCTTTGCTGCAGCAGTCCATCAAAATAGAAAAAAACTCTCGGATTGCCCACATATTGCCCCTGAAATTCTTGACAAATATTCCATGAATGTAAAAACAGACAATTCTTATGAGCAATCAATGCAGGAAACCATTGATCGCCTAAAAGAAAAATTGGTGAATATAGACTTAGCCGAAGCAGCCCATCGCATTCAAGGACATTATGCGGATCCTTGGCTGACTTTGAAAATCTTTGGCAAAGACTTTCGGGTGGATGCATCGGGCCGATTTTCCTCAGACATCCATATTAACCCCTGGGTGGTGGTGCCTTTGCTGCAACATATCATTCAAAGTAGGGGGGCCTCTGTGTCTGGCAAATGGGTGACTTTTCGTGAGCTTGAGGATGGAAAACCTCGTCTGGCTTTGTATGAACAACGATTTGAAAAGGAACTTAAGCGGATTGCCGATCACTTTACTGACTTGTTTGCGGACTTGATTCTCATTTTTAATGGACGCCAGGTGACACCTGATCAACTGCCCGGAATAGCCCCGGCTGACATTTCTTTGATATTGCATCCATTTCCCAAAATTCCCATTCTGATTAGTTACTGGAAACCAGAGGATGATATGGGGTCGGATATAACCATATTTTTTGATCAAATGGTGCATGAGCAACTGGATACAGAATCCCTGTATGGACTGCTGGCTGGTTTGTTGCAAATGTTTGATCGAATTGCCAAACGTCATGGGTAAAACAATGAGCATACTTGAGGTCAATAACCTTTCAATGGATTTTGGGGGTCTTCGGGCTTTAGACAATATTACTGTTTCTGTGGAACAACAACAAACAATTGCACTGATAGGACCCAATGGCGCAGGAAAAACAACATTTTTTAATTGTATTACAGGTATCTATACACCAACAGAGGGCGAAATTTTCTTGCATGACACCACAGGCCAAAAGAATCGCTTGAATGGTTGTAAACCCAATAAAATTACAGAATTGGGAATGGCACGGACCTTTCAAAATATTCGTCTTTTCAACAATATGACCGCTTTGGAAAATGTGATGATCGGTCAGCATTGCCGAACTACATCCGGTGTCTTGGGTGCTGTGCTTAGAAATGCCAAGACATTGGCAGAAGAAAAACGTGTGATTGAAACTGGATTTCAATTGCTGGATTTGGTCAATCTTTCGGCACGTGCCAATGAGTTGGCCAAAAATCTGCCTTATGGTGAACAAAGACGTCTTGAAATTGCGCGAGCTCTGGCAACACATCCCCGAATTATTTTACTTGATGAACCCGCTGCTGGAATGAACCCAAATGAAACACTGGCGCTGATTGAGTTGATACAAAAAATTCAATCCAATTATCAGATTTCGGTTTTAATTATTGAACATGATATGAAACTGGTGATGGAAATATCAGACAATATTTTTGTCCTTGATTATGGTCAGTTGATTGCAAGCGGTCCACCGCATGTGATCAAAGATGATCCAAAAGTCATTCAGGCCTATTTGGGCGATACAGATGAAGATGGTTTATAGAATGAATACAGGAGGATATTTATGCTAAACTTGGAAAATGTACATGCGGGATATGGTCGGATAACTGTTCTGAATGATGTCAACCTCTTTGTGGAAAAAGGTGAGATTGTTACATTAATCGGTGCCAATGGCGCTGGAAAGACAACGACATTGATGACCATTTCCGGCATTGTCACCTGCCTGAAAGGCAAAATTCAGTTTCTGGGACAACCCATTACAAACATGCGGCCCAATCAAATTGTTCGGATGGGCCTTAGTCAGGTGCCTGAGGGCCGACATATTTTTCCCTATATGACTGTTCGAGAAAATCTGGATATGGGTGCTTACAGCCGAAACGATAAAAAACAGATTCAACACGACCTGGAGCAAGCTTTCTCCATGTTTCCCATACTTGATGAACGAAAAAATCAGGTTGCGGGCACATTAAGCGGCGGTGAGCAACAAATGTTGGCAATTTCTCGAGCACTGATGGCGCGTCCCAAACTGTTGCTTCTTGATGAACCCTCCTTGGGGCTTGCCCCATTATTTGTCCGCCAGATAATGGACATGATTGTGCAAATCAATCAAACCAATCAAACAACTATTTTTCTTGTTGAGCAAAATGCAAACATTGCTTTAAAAATAGCCAATCGAGGATATGTGATGGAAAATGGCCGGATAGTTTTACATGATTCTGCTGAAACTTTGATGACCAATGATCAGGTCAAAAAGGCTTATCTGGGTCTGTAGAAACTTGCAATGATAACCTAATTTGTGCGGATAACCAAAGGCGTATCCAATGGATGGGCAATTGAAACAGGAGTTATTGAAAATCTGTATTCCATTGATCGTGGTATTACGCTGTTTCTTTTTTTTGTGTTGCATCCGCTTGAGCAATATCTGTAGTTAAAGTAATTGCCAGATTTAGATTCAAAATTAACCATAAAAGGGCCGACATATTTATAACCAATCAACAATATTTATGTCGCCCCTATCGGGGCTAAGATGCTGACTTAGTCAATGGCCTTGGGCTAACGCCCCAGTCTACAAAGATTCCGCCCCTATCGGGGCTAAAAAAAAATGATATCTGAAGGTGTGACCCCTGAAAGGATTTATATTATGTGTGGCAGATTTGCGCAACATTCTTCAATGCAAATGCTCAAAAAGCATTTTAAAAATATCAACACAGTGACCAGCAAAGAATCACTATCCTATAATATTTGTCCAACAGATGACGTTCTTACGCTGATTAACCAACAAGAGGAAATACGTGCTGGAAAAATGAGATGGGGTTTAATACCTTCCTGGTCTAAAAGCATGAAAATTGGATCAAAATTGATCAATGCCAGAATCGAAACCATTGCTGAAAAGCCCTCTTTTCGCAATGCATTGATCAAGAGAAGGTGTGTTGTTATTGCGGATGGATATTATGAATGGCAAAAGATGACTGGAAAACAAAAGCAAGCGTGGTACATTACACTAAAAAATAACATCCCTTTTGGCTTTGCCGGTATTTGGGAAATCTGGAAAAATAAGCAATTACAAAAAATTGCTTCATGCACAATTATAACAACTGAATCCATCGCTTCCATTCAACAAGTTCATCACCGAATGCCAGTTATATTAACATCAGAAGCCGTTCATGAATGGCTTGATCATCATAATAGCGACAAAAAGAAACTTATTCAAATTTTAAATGAGGGGCAAGAGACGCGTTTTCAAAAACACAAAGTTTCATCGTATGTCAACTCTGTCTCAAATAAGGATATAAAATGTATTCAAGATATTTAAATGATTATTAAGAGGCTTCACAATTTTCTAAAATATATCGGCGTCTCCATTCCCGATCAGGCATATGGCAACAGCGATACACAGGAGTTATCATTGGCTATTTATGACCTTGGCTTTCAAAATAAATAATAATGCAAACCCTTCTCAAACTTTTCCAAAAATGTTAAATGGTCCTCAAAAAGAATTAAGAATTTCCCTGCTAATTCTCCGACATTGGCCAACCAAATATAATGGTAAGGATAATAATCGGTATGAAAGTGGTTCATTATGAACCAAAACGCTTTCATTGTTGAACAAAGAAGGAATATCACTGCAAAATCTCAGGCCCAGGGGAGATTTTTTTTCTTTGATAAACATGTGCATAGACTTTAACGATCCTGTTTTGCCGGCTTTAATTTCAACTGGAATAATATTTGGGCCATCAGCAATCAAATAATCGATCTCTGATGATGCCCCTTTTTTTTCTCGAACCCAATAGTGCAACTCAGGTTCCTGGTAAAAGTATCTGGAAAACAATAGATGCTGACCAATAAATTGTTCACAAACAGCACCAGAATTAACCAGTATCACATCTTCTGATTTTACAAAATCAAGTAGATTTAAACCGCAAATACTGGACATTAACCCAACATCCAGGAAAAGCGGCTTGAATTTTTTATCATTGATCGTTGCGCCCAATGGAACTCCTGTGCCCGATGAATGATAAATACGATAAACAACTCTGGCCAAACATAACATATCAAGAGCTTTTGCAACTTCATTGGGTTTATCATTCCGGCTAATATTGACATATTTAAATTTTGTGCCCACTGTCAGTGGTACTTTTTTAAAAATCAGCTGAAGTTTTTGCGCTTGATTTTTAAGGGTCGTTTCATATTTATTGAAATCATCTTGAAATGTCAGCAATAATGCATTTTTTTCTTCTTCGCATGCTTGCCATGATTCATTTTTGACATAAGCAAATAAAGGCCCGGGCATTCCACCAGTGACCAGAAATATTCGAAATAAATCCATGAGTCGATCATGAATGGTTTCATGAAAAGGTTCCTGTATTTGATAAGATTGAAGGAAACTATAAAGCTTATCTTCTCCAACAGCTTTTAAAAATTCATCGAATTGCATGGGTCCTAAAAATAAATATTCCAGACGTCCGACTGGCATGGCATACATCGGTGACGCAAAGGTAAACTCCAGAAGAGAGCCCGCAGAAATAATATGCAGTCCGGGTAAGTCTTCATAAAAATATCTTAATGAAGCCATAATTTCAGGGGCAGCCTGTATTTCATCAAAAAATAATAATGTTGTTCCAACTTGTATGGATTTATTGTATTGTAACTCAAGCAGTTGAATGATTCTTCGCGGATTATTGGATTTAAAAATGACAGCGACTTCAATATCTTTTTCAAAATTTATTTCAAGAAGGTTTTCAAAGTTTTCTCTGGCAAATTTTCTCACCAAATATGTTTTACCCACCTGGCGGGCGCCACGAATCACTAAAGGTTTACGATTATTCTTTTTTTTCCAATGCTTAAGATAGTTTAATGCATGTCTGTACATAATTTTTCCAAAATTATTAGAGGGTGTTTTTTATAAAAACTGTATTTTTTTATAGGGTGTTTGAACGAATAGTTGGAATTATTTATAGGGTATTTTATTTCAAAGTTAGATTTTTTTCAAGGAACTTTTTTTAAATGACTACTACAGCAAGGCAGAAATAATGCCCCAGTTATAGCAAACGTTAAAAAAAACATCGTATTCGGCAAAGCCTCGACCGCCTGGGGTTGAAACCCCAGGCTATTTCATGTCGTCCCTGCGGGACTTA
>Ga0272440_1003442_pt1 | contig 11813 bp, 12 predicted proteins | sample SSMMMBAug17_FD_192440 | JGI IMG/M metagenome (GOLD analysis project Ga0272440, IMG submission 192440) | Marine sediment archaeal communities from Little Sippewissett salt marsh, Falmouth, MA, United States - SSM-MMB-Aug17 | ecosystem: Environmental > Aquatic > Marine > Wetlands > Sediment ... | reverse complement strand
AAGTGTTAATAAACTTTTAGGCTATCACCTTAACACTAAGTTTGCTGCCATTCAAAGTATTGCCTAATTTGCTTTTAAGAGAAGCGTATTTTGCAGTGTACAGCAAAATGGCGTCCAGTTACGAAAGCTTTCTATTATTAGTAAATTGGCAGAAATGTCATCAATTTTTCAGGTAGCAAGATAATTTCTTAACACAATTAAAAGTTTTATTACCAATAGTTTCGTAACTGGTTATATCACGCAGCACACGATAACAATAAAGTTAAGCAAAATTGCTGCCAGCTTTAAGGTTGTTTGTTTGCGGTTAAAAGTAAAGTCATATATAATTGTTTGTATTTAGCTAATCAGCAGGGCTGTCATCATATTTGCAGGTAGCGAGAACATTTCTCAACATAATTTAAAAGGTTTAGTTCCAATAATTTCGTAACTGGTTATATCACGCAGTACTCGGTAATATAGTAAAAATTATGCCCAATGGACAAAGTCAACTATTTATTAATAACGATGATTTTGTAGTAGCTTTAACTCTTGATGATACAGGGTTCTTATATTTTATTACATCAGTAAATAGTAATGTTTATAGGGTAAATAGTAATGGTGATATTTCACTTTTTACAAAATTGCCATCAGCTAAATCAATAGTTTTCAATGGATTTAATCGTTTTTTATATATAGGTGGAGAAAACGAATTATATAGAGTTTCATTAAGTGGAGATGTTAGTATTATAGCTGAGGATATTCGTCCTCGAGGACTAACATTCGATTCTAATGGAGTTTTATATGTCTCTGATCAGAGCGTTCATCCTTATAACAGTGATTATCCTAGCCGAATTCTAAAAATATATAGGAGTAATATTGAAAATGAATGTATAGATTCAGATGTTGATGGAGTAATTGATCCATGGGATTATTGTCCTGAAACACCACTAAATTCATATGTCAATAGTAATGGTTGCCCTTTAATAGATAATTCTGCTCTTTCAGGGCGTATTTCCATAAAAGGTCAACCGCTAACCCAAGGAACTGCTACGTTGTTCCAGTCAGGAGAATTATTTCAAAAATCTCCTTTAGATGAGAATGGTTGCTTCAAGTTTGACAGTGTTTCTGAAAAAAAATCAATAAATCTTATGATAAGAAGGCCAATTGAATAGTGTAGCAACCACAATTTTTATGGCATAGAGATATTATTCAATAATTGTTATGAAAATTTTTCCTATCAAATAGGAGACTTTGAGAATGTTATCAACATATACAGCAAAATATACAAAAATACCATCTGGATATATGGGCCAAATTGTAGAATGGAGCGAGGTGGTAACAGAAGGACAGGATATTGAAGAATGCCGAGCAATGCTGAAAGATGCGCTTCAAGAAATGGTGATAGCTTATAGCCAACAGAATAAAGAAATTCCAATTGGCAATTTTTTTATGGAACAAATCCCTGTTGAGCGAAAACATTTTACAACACAATTAAAAAGGTTCAGTGCTAACACTTTTGTAATTGGTTAAAGATCAAAGTTATCGGTTTCTATCACGTTTCACAAAATTTCCGCCAGCTACAAGGCCGAAAATTTGCGGTATAAATTTAATTAAGTCATTATTGTATGTAATTAGCCAATTAGTGTGGCTGTCATAAATTTTGCAGTTAGCGAGATCATTTTTCAACATTAATAAAAAGGTTCATTGCAAAAATTTTCGTTCTTGGTTATGGTTATTGTAAAAAAAGTTATTGCTCATTGGAAATATGGAACAAAAACCTAATTATCGGAAGTTTGCAATCAATGAAATCAGTAACCCAATAAAATAATTAGAAATACAATATCTGCGTCGGGCTGACACCAAAAGCTTAGCGCTTTATTACAAGTATTGTTTTTCTGTGGCTGTAGAACGTCTGTACATCAAAGTTAATCCTTTTTTGCTTTTGGTGCAGCTCACACCTGTTCATTGTATTTCATTCTCGAACTAAGATAATATAAAATTTTCTCCTGAATCATGGCCTATACTTGAAGATGATATTAGGCGATATCTTTTAAGTACATTCCCTTTTGGGATATTATATCGAAAGGTCAGAAATACTATAAGAATCTTGGCGGTTATGCATTTGAAACGCGATCCTGACTAATGGAAAGATAGAAAAGGTTTTTAAAGAATCGAAATAATCAGTTGCAGTTATGGCGCTATTACCACCACTTTCATAATTGTTTAACGTTAGAAGTACACGGCATTTATAAAGTATGGAGCAATAAGTTATTAATGACAACTTTCAACAACAATACTCGATTAAAAGAATGGAATAATTAGAAATACAATATCTGTGTAAAGCAGACTACAAAAAGCGCCGCGCTTTTTATTTCTTTGCTAAACCGTGTTTATAAGTAAGCGGTCATAAGTTTTCGAGTAGAAAAAAGTTCGTCCTACTAAAAATGTTCGACCGCCTGGGGTTGAAACCCCAGGCTATTCTCTGTCGTCCCTAAAGGGACTTAAAGTGTTATATTTAAAAGATCTGTTGTAATCGAACGAATGAGCATCTTATAACAAGACACTATAAGTCCCGATAGGGACGTCAGATAATAGCCTGGGGTTTTAACCCCAGGCGGTCTCGGCTTTGCCGCAATTTTGCATTGATGGATTTTTATAGCTAAAACCGGGGCATTATTTCTGCCTTGCTGTAGTAGTATATATTTTGTTATTCGTCTGGTTGGTCGAACCTTATGTTCGCCTCGAACAAAAACCAGTATCAAACCTATGAGCAAAACCAATGTAGGGGCGAACCTTGTGTTCGCCCGCCGAACAACAATCGTTTGCGAACCTATGTCCGTGGCAAACGTTTCTAATTCATTTTCGAACATAGGTTTGATATCGGTTTTTGTTCGGTGGGCGAACATAAAGTTCGCCCCTACATTGGTTTTGCTCATAGGTTTGATACTGGTTTTTGTTCGGCGGGCGAACATAAGGTTCGCCCCTACATTGGTTTCGGAAATTGGTTGAATCTCGATTACTACGATCTACCCGAAAATTTATGATCGCTTACTTATTAGCGATATTAACTAAATTTTATTATAATTATTTGTACTTAGCCAGTTAGTTTGGCTGTCACAAATTTTGCAATTAGCGATAACATTATCAACATAATCCAAAAGGCTTTGTACCAATTATTTCGTATGTGGTTAAATCACTATGTTTTGGTAATAATAACGTTTAGCAAAATTGACGTCATTATGTTGCGTGTTCCCATATGTTGCAAGTTTTATTGCTTACTCTTAAATATTTGTCTTAAATGTTTTTCTAAAATTTAATTTTCGAGGAACTGATTATATGAATGTTCAACAATTAGCACAACAATTAGTAACGTTGCAAAAAAGAGAACGAATTGAAATAGTACGCTTTTTGCTTTTTTTAGATGATAACACCTCATCAACTGACATAGAATCAGAATGGAACAATGAAATAATGGATAGAGTAAGGGCTGTAGATGAAGGCACTGCCATAGGTTTAGATTATCAAAAAGTAATGGAAGATATTGAAAAAAAATATGAATATAATAATTCTTAATGAAGCTCATAATGAATTACTTGATGCAATTGACTTCTATGAAAATAAATCATATGGCTTAGGATTAAAATTAAAAGATGAGATAGATAAGTATGTCAAATGGATCACGCAAAATTATAGTTCACCAAGACTGAGAAAGGGATTGTATCGTAGAGTAAATTTGAGAATTTTTCCTTATTATATTGCTTATATTGTTAGAAAAGATTCTATTTGGATTCTCGCAATAGCGCACTGTCATAGACGACCAGAATATTGGATTCAAAGAAAAAAGAACATTTTTTAAAGACAAGCTGCAATTCTTAAATAAAACATATTAAGCAGATAATAGGATTTAGAAACACAGCAAGGACCTGGAATAGTAAGAAATACAATATCTGTGTCGAGCAGACACCAAACGCTGAGCGCTTTTTTACAATTAATGTTTTTCTGTGGTTGTATAACGTTTTTACATCAAAGCAAATCCTTTTTTGCTTTTGGTGCATCTCACACCTGTTCATTGTATTTCATTCTCGACCAAAGTTTATAAGTTTCGGGGCAAATATCAATTTATTGGTAACCTTAACAATTCAAAAAGTATTAAGTAAGCGGTCATAAGTTTTCGAGTAGAAAAAAGTTCGTCCTACTAGAAATGTTCGATCGCCTGGGCGATTCTCTGTCGTCCCTAAAGGGACTTAAAGTGTTATATTTAAAAGATATGTTGTAATCGAACGAATGAGCATCTTATAACAAGACACTATAAGTCCCGATAGGGACGTCAGATAATAGCCTGGGGTTTTAACCCCAGGCGGTCGCGGCTTTGCCGCAATTTTGCATTGATGGATTTTTATAGCTAAGGAGTTCTCTGAAAATAACTTCCCCATTATTGATATTGTTCGTTTTGAGGTAATTGTACTGTAGAGACGTAGCATGCTACGTCTCTACACGACCTTATTTTTTTTGAACGATCAAGAAAAATGAGTATGTTATTTTCAGAGCATTCCTAAACTGGGCCATTATTTCTGCCTTGCTGTACTACGATCTACCCAAAAATTTATGATCGCTTACTTACATTGATTTTGCTCATAAGCAATTTGGGCTACACTCCTTTATCAATCGCTCTCATCATGTGTAAGAACCTTTGCAAATGAGTCCATGAAGGTGTGAATAGAACATACATTCATGGAAAATATGGCTGACAGGGAGTCACACACTGATTCATCGACATTTGTCAGAACCATGAAAGCGTGTTCATTATCAATATCCAATATTTTTGACATTTTGGAGTATTTATCAATATAGGATTGATAATCACCTGTCTTTGCTTCAACCCAATAAATCGTTTCCTGAACCTCAAATAAAATATCCAGTTCAAAGTCATCTTCATTGGGAAGTATGATTTGTGGATTAATCAAATAACTCCACTTCATATGAGTGCCCTGTTTATGGGCATGACTTTCTACAACCTCTATCATCTTTTGCAAGATATATCGTTCTAACCATTGCCCAGAAAAAAAATTTTGGACATGGGGAAGACAAGAACTTCTGGCGGTAATCAAAAATTGCGGGGATTTGAGATATTTGTAATCTGCTAAAAATGCCGATTGATACAGTCTGTGGCTAAATTGACACATGGAACTGATCGCTTTTTGAGAATCATTGGCAATATGAAGTTTAAAACTTTCACCCTTTTGCATGGTTCTCTTGATCATCTTGTACAGCCTTTCTATCGCATCGTAGTTATCGCCCAGATACAGCGCCAGGCTGTTGATCAAATCATCAGAGGCGTTTGGCTCTGGCAATCTCCTGATCTGTATAGCTCTTTTGTCCAGATAGCTTTTAATTATTTCATTTCTCTGGTTGTCATTGGATGTGGATTTTGTTTCATGAGAATCGATTTCTGAGTCTGGTTGTGGGGTTGAATCATTGTCGCCATTTTGGTCATGGGCCAACTCAACAATGGTTTCTAATGAAATCGCAATACGTTCCAATAGTTTTTCGATACGTACCAGGCTATCGGCACTATTTGGTATGTTATTTAGGGGCCGGGAAATAATAATCTTTTCATTGCATTTTTTACAAATTACATGGGCTCCTCGCTCCGGAATTTTTGATTCGTCAATGCTGTAGAATGTGTGACATTGTTTGCATTGAATTTTCATTACATGCGCCTTTCTTGATCATATATAATTAACGTGATATTTTTATTAAAGAATAAATGGTTGATTCAATTATTTGATTAATAAATTGTGAATTATTTGTCAAACATTGCTTGAAATTTTTTGGAAATTTTGAGAAGATAGCTTTTTAGTTCATCCTAATTTAATTTAATCAATAAAAGCATGTGATCTTTAAATGAGAAGCTTATTGTTCGAGCATTCCTAATATTTGCATGCACTCAATAACCTGGAGTGAAATAATGTCAATTGTATGTTATTCAGAAGATAAAAATTTAACCATTGAGTATCAAGAAAATGGTGAAATCAAAAAATGGTATGCAGGAATAGACATATGCCCTAATCCCATATGTCCCTGTCAGGATATAATCCTTGACTTATATGATGCAAAAAATAAAAACGATGCTTTGCTTAACCATCGTATTGCCTTTGATGTTTTTGATAACAAAGCAGTAAAACAAAAAGGCGAAAAGCCGATATCAAACAATGATTTTCGGTTTGCAAAAACAGTGGCAAAAAAACTATCCCAAAGTGACTGGATTCAACTTAGAGCCATTTTCTTGGAGATGAAACAGCATATAATAGAGTCAACCCCCATTCAGCAAGTGGACGCATCTTTTCCAGAAAAAAAGATAGAAAGAGACAGTTTAATGATAGGATTTCACCAAATTTTTCCATACGCTGAAAATCTAATCATTAATGCAAATGATATTCTGTATTATCTGGACGATCAATACTGTTTAGCATCTACCTGTTCATGCACCCATACAATATTGACTTTCCTTGCCATAAAAGATGGGCAGCCAATGAATAAAAGCAGACCAATGGTAATGATGTTTGATTATAAAGACAAATCCTATAAGGTGGAAGATCCTGGGGCTACAGTATACACGCCGCCAGAGGATCTGTTTAATAAAATTTTGAACAGTAATTTAGTGACAAAATTTAAAGAGCGCCATAAAAAACTTCGGCTCTTATATTACAATTTCAGGAAGAAAAAGCGCAAGTCCTTAAAAAAATCTTTTAAAAATCCTTTTATGGCGAAAAAAAAGGATGATGTTCAGAAAGTTGGACGTAATGCCCCCTGCCCTTGTGGCAGTGGGAAAAAATTCAAGAAGTGCTGTATGTAACGCAAGTTCCATAGCGCATACGATTATCTTTTTTTACTTGAATGACAACACGCTGAAATATTAAACTCTTTTTCTGCCTGCTCATAATGATATTTTGCTTGTTTACATCGGCAAAGCCGACAATATATTACGCCAAGAAGGCTGTGAGCTTCCTTTTGAATGTCTTGCACCAAAAGACATTTGTTCAGATGCCGAATGGCTTCAAATGGACGACGATCCGAAAGAATCCGCCCCATATGCAAATGTGAAGCCATATGATCTGGTGATACTTCAATAACAGATTGAAAATAAAACAAAGCCTCCCCAAATTTTCCTTCTCTCATCAATAACATGCCCAGTTGATAATTCACATATGCATTCCCAGGTTCTAAAGAAAGCGCTTTGAGAAAATAAGTCTTCGCACTTTCATATTCCTTTTCCTCAATATATAACTGGCCTAAATTAATTAAAATTTCTAACCTGTTGGGATGAATTGCCAATGCTTTTAAGTACTGATTTTTTGCACGTTCTGTTTGATGTTGTTTGTTAAACAGATTACCAGCATTCATATGTGCCTGCCAGTTATTGGGATCAATCAGAATGGATTGTTGTAAGTGGTATTGGGCACGTTGATAATCATTTTGAGCGACAGCGATCAATGCCATCCGATCATGGGGTACGATTGACCGGGGATTACATGCCAGAGTATCGGTCCACAAAATTGATTCTGATTTATATTTTTTACATTGATTATAGGTCTTAACACTCAAGGTAGCCACCAGTAATACAGTAAAAATTATGGTCAGAACCTTTATTCTGAATGATTGTTGATGCACAAATCCCAGAAAAGCACCTGTTAATGATGTTATCCCCATCAGGCTCAGACTTTGCCAATGATCAGCAACCCATGAAAATTTCATAAAATAGATATCAAAAAAGCCCAGCACTGGTAGCAAGTTAATCAGGTAAAATGATAAGCCCAGTATGATGGCTTTATAAAAAATACTGTCCCTTTGTTTATAATAGCAACATATCGTAATGATAACAAATAAACACAATCCAGTTATCATAGATGCACTATTGGGTCTGATATCATAAATAAAGCACAATGACTCTGGATAAATGGCTTTTGTTAAGTAAAACAATAATGCCTGAAACGCAAAAAAGAATCTATGGGGTAAGGAGTCATGACGAACTGCCAGATGTTCCATGGCATTGCTATGTTGATAGAATAATGTGATACCGGCAAAGATGATTGAAATGAATATTAATGGGAATATTTGTCGGATAGTTGTTCTAACATTTTGATGCCACTGATAATACGCCAAAATGATCAACCATAAGGGTAGCATAATAGCAGCCGCTTTACTCAGCAGGGCGCAGGTAAAAAAAATTCCAGAAAGAAATAGACTTTGTTGCGGTTTTTTTTGTGAAACGCCAATATAAGTCAAGATCGTCAGGAGTGTGAAAAAAAAGCACAGAACATTTTTTCGCTGGGTTATCCATGCCACTGATTCGACATTGACCGGGTGAACTGCATATAGCATCGCTGCAATCCATCCCCCGGGCCATTTGAGTCGATAAAAAACACAGGCAATGGCAATACAGGTCATCAGGTGAATCAAAACATTGGTAATATGATACCCTGAGGCATTAATTCCCCAAAGTCGCCATTCGATCCATAAACTTGTGAAGGTTAAAGGCAAATAATCGGGCGCATCCAATGATATCCAGCATTGGATAATCCCTTTGTCTGATTGAATTAATGGATTTTGTGTTAAAAATGTATCATCATCCCAGATAAATCCGGCCTGAAACACAGGCATCCAGACAAAGAAAACCAGCCAAAAGAGCAAAACAGCTTTTCTGTAATCAATCATCACTGAACGAAACTTACAGAATGGGTTGCCTGACGAATCAATTCAATGGTTTCCAGAGCTTCTATGGGGTCAATTTTGTGAATTGCAAATCCGGCATGAACAATCACGTAATCATTCAACTGAACATGTTCCAGGAGCATCAAACTGATACTTCTGCGAATGCCATCAATCTCGACTGTTGCCATCTGGTCGTTTATTTCAACTACCTTTGATGGTATTGCTAGACACATTGTTCTCTCCTAATCAAAAGAGTGTAACCAAAATAGACTGAATTCCAGGGACACGATCCTTATTTTTTGACATAAAACCTTATAATATTACATTTTTTTTCAAAAAAGAAGGTCATGTCCCCGAAATTCAGTCTATTTTGGTTACACTCTAATCAAAAAGACGATTAACAGCCAGAACAGGATCTTCCGCCTGAATAACCGGACGCCCCACAACAATCATATCCGCTCCTGAATCCATTGCCTGTGAAGGTGTCATGACTCTTTTTTGGTCCTGAGTCATTGCCCATACTGGCCGAATTCCCGGTGTTACAATCATAAAATTATCGCCACAGACATTCCGAATCCATTCAATTTCTCGTGGGGATGCCACAACCCCATCCAGACCTGCCTGTTGTGAAAGACGTGCCAGATTACATACTCTTTCTTTGAGTGATCCCGGCCAATTCAATTCTTGAGACACCATTTTCTGTGTTAAACTGGTCAGAATGGTTACCCCCAAAATTTTAGGCATTGGGATATTGTTTTTCTGGGATACTTCCTGAGCTCCTTCAACAGCCTGTTGCATCATGCTGTGACCACCACTTGCATGGACATTGAACATGTTAACATTCATACGAAGCGCTGAAATTGCGGCATTTTTGACAGTATTGGGGATATCATGAAATTTCAAATCCAGAAAAATCCTGATTTCCTTTTCTATCAGTTTATCTATCAAAGCGGGACCATAGTGATAGAATAACTGCATGCCCACTTTAAAATAGCCAACATGATCCTTTAAGCGGTCAACCAGCCAGTAAGCTGTATCGGCATTATCAACATCCAGGGCAATGCATATTGCCTGTTTTGTGTTTTTTATCATGGTTATTGCCTTCTCTTTCCTACCTCCATGCATTGAACAGGTGGCAAAACCACCTGAAAAGACGTAGAATGCTAAGTCTTACCTGATAGTATTCTCAGGAATGCGAACTGTTTGAATACGAACACCAATCAATCCACTGTTCAAAATATAACTTTGCCGAGATCCATCCCGAACAAGCACAACCTCCACTCTCTGACGTTCATTCTTCTTTTTTTTAACCACTGAAACCAGTTGTGATGCCGACTTAATGGGAATGGAATCATATTCGACAATATAATCATTTTTCTGAAAGCCATGCACTTCAGCCTGACTATCTGGCACAATATCCAATACTTTGACAGCACTGATCTTGTTAGCAGTATTATTCGATTGGGATGAATAATGGCGAGGTCGTCGGTAACTTGTTTTGCCTCTGGAATATATCAATACATGTGTCAATTGTTCACCATTGAACTTAAAAACATAGCTTTCAGCATCCAGATATCGAAGCAAACGTTTCATTGTTTCCAAAATCGGCCCTTGTGCCTGATATGTAATTCGTTGATCATCCTGGGCTTTTAGACCCAAAAGGCGAATGCCGCATTGTTGGTACAATAAACGCTCAAATTCACTGACTGGCAAATCTGCTGCGTTGCAAGTCAATGTTGTATCATTACAATGAATGGGATATGAATTGGCATATAAACTTGAATTGCACCACTGCATTAAAAGTATTGCAAAGGTTATGCGTATCAACTGTATGATTTTTGGTTTCACTTGCATGTCAGCCTTTAACACCTGTTTTTCTTATTGCCACATTGTCATCAATAAGGCGTTTAAATATTTTCAATTTCTTCGGATCTTTGGCCGATTTAGCAGCTTCATTGATCAATGCACTCAAAGGAATATCTTTTAACCTGACAGTTTCAATGGCATGCTTTTCCACAATATTGCTTTCAAGGGATTGAATTTTTTTCAGCAAACGATCATTTTCTATGCGAAGCTGGTGGAGTTCATCCTGAAGTGCTTCATTGGCCTGTGTCAATCGATCATTGATTTCATAAATATTTTCAAGATCTTCATATAAATCCAGTTGAGAGCGGGGTGCCTGATTAATGACTTTAGCAAGGGCGGTTTGATTATCCAACCCTGTAAAAGAGAATTTCCAGGTTGTTCTCAATCGTTGGGGCATGGTATCGGTCAGGCGGGCTTTGGTTGTCATACGTAATAAGGATGCCTTGATATTTTTAATATGCACATTACCATATTGTTCTGGAAACTGAATACTGACACCACAGTCTTTAATCAATGCTGCTGTTTCGCCTGGGCAGAGTATTTCACAATCCATGCTGTCAATGCCGATATTAATCAAATTGGCTTTATAGGTCTGATTTCCCACTGAAAAATCGGCTGTGGTTTTGGGAATTACAAATCGAAGATGTTCTGCTGGCTTATCTGGATGCAGTACGGCCTCGGTGATGTTTTGAAACTGTTTAAAAGAACAGGGAATCGTTAAATAAAATTGAATGCCCCGATGCTTGAAACGATCTTTTTGTCGCGGCGTATCTGTGGCAGACATGATCACAAATGATGTATTTGAATTTAATTTGGACACCCGCATTTGATCATAAACATCAAACCCATTCAAGCCTGCCATTTCAAGACCGGAATATACCAAATGATATTTTTCTTCAGATATTTGTTTTAATGCTTGATCATCAGGCATGGCAATATCCACTTGAGCGGTACCATACATTTGTAACAAAAACTTCTGTATGATCTTTTGAATCACTGTTGCGTGGTGAATAATTAAAAAACGATAAGTCATGAAATCTAACCTGTTTCATAGCATTGAGTATTTTGGGCGTATCAGAACTCATGCCACAATACGCCCGAGAGTTATTAAAATATGCGAAGATTTTTTTGTTTTTTGTAATAATCAAAAATTTCTTCCAATGAATACCGGGGTTTGAAGGAATAAGTTTTTTTAAACAGACTGCCATCCAGAACCAGAGGATATTTATAGTAATTCATAAGATAGTCAGGAAATT
>Ga0272440_1003441_pt1 | contig 11815 bp, 2 predicted proteins | sample SSMMMBAug17_FD_192440 | JGI IMG/M metagenome (GOLD analysis project Ga0272440, IMG submission 192440) | Marine sediment archaeal communities from Little Sippewissett salt marsh, Falmouth, MA, United States - SSM-MMB-Aug17 | ecosystem: Environmental > Aquatic > Marine > Wetlands > Sediment ... | reverse complement strand
GCATAAGATTGACACACTTATTTTTTCTCCAGAAGGAATTCTTAGATTTGTTCCCTTTTGCGCATTGTTTAACAGAACTACTGGACATTACCTGATTGAAGATTATGCTGTTTCTATCATTCCAGCCCTGAAGTTAACAAGTAAAATATCTACAAAATCAAGTCTTGCTTTACTAACAGGTCTTTCTGAAGAAAGGGGAAATTTTCCATCTTTAAATAGCGTTAAAAATCAACTTCCAATTTTAAACGAAATCATTGGTGGTCAAATTTTATTGGATAAAGAATATACCTATGAAAATTTAATCGAAAAATTAAATAATAATGAATATTCTATTTTACATATGGCTACTCATGGCGAATTTGGAGAAACCCCTGAAAGTACATTTTTATTAACATATGATAAAAAAATATCAATGGAACAATTTGATAAACTTATTTCATACAATTATTCACCTATTGAATTAATAACATTAAGTGCATGTAAAACAGGATTTGGTAATGAAAAATCAGCCCTTGGTCTGGCTGGCCTTTCATTAAAAACAGGTGCAAAAAGTGCTTTAGCAACATTATGGTCTGTGGAAGATCAATCAACATCTTTAATAATGCAAGATTTTTACAAACAATGGAAAAATGGAATAACAAAAGCAAAGGCGCTTCAAATTGCACAAAATAAACTTATTGCAAAAAAAGACTCTTTCTATGCTCATCCTGCATTTTGGGGGGCATTTATTCTTATTGGAAACTGGATGTAAAAAGGGGGCAACACAAAAAAGTTGCATTATTTTCTTAGCCCTGAAAGGGCGTAACATACCAGCCCATGGCAACGCCCTGGGAAAATGTAAAAAAGAATTTTTAGCCCTGTAAGGGCGTTACATAAATGGGCAACCTTTTATTATTGTTATTTTATGTGTCGCCCTTTCAGGACTCAAACCATTTTAATGTTTTACCCAGGGCGTTGCCCTCAATGCTGATGAATTAAGAATTGGAGTCCCAAATCTTTAGATTTGGGAGTGAAAAAAATATAACAAAAACAAGTATTTGTTTATATATTAAATTGTATTATACACTCCCAAATCTAAAGATTTGGGAGTCCAGTCTTAATTCAACAACATTGGGCGTTGCCATGGGTTGCTATGTTACGCCCTTTCAGAGCTCTTTCAGGGCTAGAAATGCACTAAGGTGATTTCCGGAAATAAATATACCAAAAAATGAGATTCAACAGAAACCATTAATGATGTAACTGTTTATGTGATGGCCATTGGACAGGGATAATAGAAAGCAATTGTTCATCTTGCACAAAAAAAACATAAAGCTAAAATAAAAAAGACAAAAGATTATTTCTTATCTTGCATTTTTGGGAGTCATTTATTTTTATTGGAAGCTTGAAATAAAATGAACAACAATTTATTTATAATTTATATAAGTAAATCCAGATAGTTATCATGCCAAAATTTATTTTCCAATTCTTAAATTAAAAATTCCTAAATTTTTTCAAAAAAAATCGACGTTTTTCCAATGATTGTTCGTCTTTTTTTATGTGATTGACGTCAATCAAAATCAAAAAAATTTTTGTTTTTATCTAATCTAATTTAATTAGTTATTTTCTTGAGGTGTATACTTTTTTATTAAATTTATATATGTCATTTATTTATCTATATTCAATAAATACATAGTGTTATAGAAATAATAATATATTGTTATCAATCAATAAAATACAAACCTTGAGAAATTAAACTATTTGTTATTTATTGAAAAAAATATTTTGATGACTTTAGATTAAAAAGATACTTAACTTTTTGATAGTTAATCATAAATTTCTTTTTTGTTTTAGTCAGTAAATTAATAAAAGGAGGAAATATGAGATACAATTTTTGGATTTTAATTATATTTTTTTTGGGATTAAACAATGCATTTTCGAATGCCCCAATTTGGGTGGTACAAACAGGTCTTCTAAATCATATGACTATATATGGTCATGTAAAGTTTGATGGTGTTAATGTAAGCGATGGTAGTACAATTGCAGCTTTTAACTCAGAAGGAGATTGTTTGGCAAAAGAGGTTATAGCTGATCAAGGCGCTTTGAATTATTATATGGTGATTGGTGGTGATACTAGCGGTGAAAGTATAAGTTTTAAATTATACGATATTTCTATTGATGAAGTCTTTTATATTAATGAAACAATAATTTTTGAATCTGATGAAACAGTAAATAAAGAATTGAATATTACTGAAAACCCAATTGATATTGACTTTGTATTAAATCAGGTTAAATTTGTTAGAGAGGAACAAAATGAGATAATATTTAATAACAATGAGTATTATTATAGCTCTTGCAAATTATTTCATGATGATAGTTTTATTGTTCAATGGTATGAAAGTCAAAAAAAATATTGTATTTGGCCTTGGCCAATTTCTTGTCATAATGATAATAAAAATTATTTTCAAATATTTGATAAATATGGAAAAAAATTTTCCGATAAACAACAATTAGACGAAAATAATCTTATAATTACTCTCTCAAATTATCAATACTTAATAGCAAGTTATTCCAATGATAAAAAAAATATTATACTTCATAAATATCCGGAAAATAATAAATTAATATCACCCAATTATGATATTCAGTTTGAAAAAGAACATATTGACACAACTTTATTAAAAAATGGTAATTTTGTTATAACCTGGGTAAGCTATAATCAAGATGGATCTGACGATGGTATATTTGGACGTTTATATGGTGATGATTATTCACCTATCTCGGATGAATTTAAAATTAATCAATATTATAAAAATAGTCAAAATAATCAAAAAATAGCAGATCTATCGGATGGTGGATTTGTAGTTGTTTGGGAAAGTATGGAACAAGATGGATCTAAAAATGGTATTTTTGCACGAAAATTTAATGCAAAGGCTGAATCTTGTGGGAATGAATTTCAAGTAAATTCTTATACTCAAACAAATCAATATGCACCTGATGTTGTAGGACTTTCAGAAGAAGGATTCGCTATAGTTTGGAAAAGTGAGAAAGAAAACAGCAATGATATTTATGTCAGACAATATAATGATAATGCTGCTCCAGTTGTTAATCCATTACTAATAAACACAGAAAATGAATCAGAACAATCAATCTTGCGAATATATCAGTTGGAAAATAATATGTACGCTATTTCAGTGATTAATTATGATAAAAATCAATACTATTTAAACAGATATTATAATGGTAATCTAATTGATAAACAAACAGTTTTTACAAATGAAGATTCTAATATTAAAGATATAATAGTTCATAAAAACGGTAATTATCTTGTAATTGATCAAAATAATTCAAATAATTTAACCATAAATTACATTTCAGATGATCAAATAAAATTTATGAAGAACAAGACTTATTACAATGGTGAAATCCAAGTAGTTTCTAATTTGAACTTTCCCTTTCCAAATGATAATTATAAAGCTTATTACACCATTAATGATGGTGAAAAATGGGAGCTGGCACAAATCTCCTCTAATAAGAAACAGTTAATCTCAGGGTACTTTTCTGAAAAAGATGTAGATATTCAATTTTTAATTGTAAATCTATTTAATAAAAAGGAATATTATAGTCCAAAAAGAAGTTTGGTATATTTCAATCCTGAAAGCGGAATGGATATTGATATACAATATACTGATGGATTTCAAGATAAAGAAAAATTTGAAATAATACAGGTTAATATTTCTGATGGACATTATCGATCTTTCAATTTATATGAGCAAACTGCATTTTTAGAAAATGGTCAATGCTCTAGTTTTCAAGACTGGAATATGTTAGACAACGAAATTAATGAAAATAATCAATTTACAGTCGATCTTGAGGACAACAAATGTTATCGTTTTAAAGTAAAGGTAAAAAATGTAGCTAATAATGAATTTGAGTATACAAGTGAAAGTGTTTTAAAAGTTAGAAAAAATATTTCAATTAAAAATATCGAACCTATGAGTATTTCACATGGTAATATATTAACTTTTTCTATTGATCCTGATAATGCAAATGAAGATTTTACTTTTTCAGCTGAAACAAATCCAAAACCTATTGGAGAATTATATATTGATCCAGATTCAGGCGCATTTTTTTACACTCCGGATGAATACGATAAACAACCATTTCAAATTACTTTTTTTGCTGAGTCCAATTCAACAAGTCTTTCACAAACTGTAACTATTATACCAAAACCTGATTTACCATCAGAGAATTATGTTTTTGGAATGACCCCATCACATGCTTTTCCATCTCCTGAATCAAAATTATATATTTTCCAAAGCGATATAAAAAATGATTCAAAGGAATATTTTAATCATTCACAATCTAAAATAGATACTTATACAATTCAACTGGCTGGAAAAACAATAGTTTTTCAAAAAGGAAATGAAAATGGATTATATGAATCATATCATGATCGGCGTGATATGAAGAATATGGAAATATATGCAGAAAAACTTATTATTAGAGATCCATTACATCTTCCACAAACAAATCTTACTATTTACGCTCGCGAAATAATTTTTGAAGATATTGATGAAAAGTCGTATATTCAGACAACACCAATATCATTGAATACAAATCCTGGCAATTATACAGATGAAAGCAGTGGGAAAAAAGGCATTGGCAAAAATGGTGCTCATGGTTTAAAGGCAGGAGATATGAAACTATATATAGAAAGAATTGTAACTTCATCAAATGATAACAAAAGATTTATACTTTCAGGAGGCAAAGGACAAAATCCTGGAAAGGGACAACAAGGTGCAAATGGACAAGAGCTTAAAACATATTGTAAATGGAGTCAAGATACATCCTGGTGTAATAAAGCAGTGTATGTAGAAAAACAGGATGAAGATTGTGAATGGAAATGTAGTTGGAAAGGATGTAAAAAAGTTTGTTGGTGGGATTTCGAATGGAGTCTTGGAACAAAACAATGGCCAACAGATGGTGAAGATGCTATGCCCGCAGGTAAACCAGGAAATGGTGGAAATGCTGGAAATTTCACATCTTCAATTGATCTATCTGAATATGTTGATGTAAGCGGAGGAATTTCTGGAGAAAAAGCACCTGATCGAAAAGGTGGAAAAGCAGGAAAACCTCAAAAAGCATACTGGGTCCTGCAAGAAATTAAAAAATGGAGTGAAATGGGCTCTCATGAGGCAAATGCTGGAAAAGATGCACCATCACCTTCTGCTTCAATTCCAATAGGAAAAAATGGTAAAATATCAATTGTAGATAATCCAATGACTTGGCTTCATCCTATGATTCTTAAAAATGTATTATTACATGCAAAAGATGCATATCTTTATGGATATACTGATGAAGTTAATCAAATTCTAACTGAATATAACAATTTATTAGAAATATACGAAAATTCAATTTATTGGGATAAAATCTCAGATGACTGGCAAATAGAATTACAGCAGATGAGTCTTGAAGTTTCAACCCTTTTGCATAGAATTGATAATCATCTTGATTATTTCGGAAATCCATCAGGTTATGTTCCAATGTTATCATTTGAAGTTAATTTTGATTCATTTAGGAAAGAAATTGAACGTGCTGTTGATGTATTATATCTCACCTATTGGCTTAATAACTCAGCATCAAACATTGAGAATAAACGAAATGCTATTTCATCTGCCCGGAATAAACTTACAAATGAAATTCAAGAATTCAGCAAAAAGCACAGACAGGCAGCAGATTTAATACCTTTACTGGAAAGTGGAGCAAAAAATATCTCAGATGAAACTGAAATTAGACAAAAACAGTTATTAGAAATTGAGCAAAGATTAATTGACCGTGCTGAGAAAATAGTTGAAGACAGACATAAAGTTCCAAAATGGAAAAAAGCTTGCAGGATTGCAGGCGCAATTTGTCAAGTTGTACCAGTATATCAGCCTGCTTTAGGGACTATTGGACAGGGTTTAAACATTATTTCTCAATATGAATCTGATAATTTCATGTCAACTGCTATTGATCTTGCTAAAATTAGTGGGAATCTTAAATTTAGCGAATCTGCTCAAAATTTTCAAGATCAGGTTGAACTATTAGATTACAGTGTCATTGAAAATGATGGTATAAAAAAATATGCTAAAAACATAATTCAATTTGCGAAACCAATGGGAAAGAAGCTGAATGAAGTAAAAAATGCATTAAGAAAAACTGAAACTCCGCGAAATGAAATTGAAATAGAATTACAAAAAATTAAAGCTACAGACAAAGAATTTAATCAAATAGTTGATAAAATAGCTGAGCTAATTGTTAAAAGAGAGAATCTTGTACACAATATTGGTAAGGCTATGCAGGAGATAAGCTCTTTGTCAAATAATATCAATCATAATCTTCTTTCGATTAATCAGATGAATTTTGAATTTTCACGTATTAATACTGGTTTTGATGTTAGTTCAAAACTCTATCTTAATGAAATGGAGAAAAGAGCAAAAGAAAGATTACTAAAATATCAGTATTATATGGCTAAAGCATATGAATATAGAATGTTAAAAGAATACAAAGGAGATATGAATCTCGTAAAAATATATGATCAATTCAAAAAAATTGCTGAAACATCTTCGGATCATAATTTAACTGAAAATGATATTAAAAGTATTATGAGTGTTTATGAAGATGAATTATCAAGTATAATTTTTGAAATATTTATGGCTTGTAATACAAATGATCATTATACCAAAAGATTATCTCAACCATTTAAACTTGATGAAGAAACAACCAATGCAATTAATAATGGCGAGATTGTAAAATTAAATCTAATGGAAGAAGGATTGTTTCAGCCAGATGAAGAAAATGTTCGAATTGTAAATATTTATGTAATTAATCCAGAAACACGAGGATCTAAAAAAAAGAAAATTAACAAAGGTATTGATTTCTCTTACTTTGACCTCTGCTTAGAACATTCTGGAATTTCAATGCTTAGAAAAAATGGGCAAACTTATTTATTTAAACATTTTTATCCAAATAGATGGGAATTTCGATATCAAGGTAACGATATTATCAGACAGATTGAGCCAAGCCCTGAGAATAAATCATTATTAAAATATTTAATTGATCAATCAAACCAGGATATTAATGATATCTTAATGTATTCACGACCCTCAGCATGGTCAGACATATTGATATCAAAAAAAGAAAATCCTAATAATAGCCAAAATAATTCAAAATTAGATGAAGTATGGCTTCAGATTGAGTATGATTATGAATCAATGCCAAATGATTTTGTTGAGCTGAAAGTTAATATAACTGAACAAGAAGTCAATCCTTTAATAGAAATTAGTGAAAAAGACCACAATGGAAGACAGGATGGAATTGGCAGCTTTCGAAGAATATTTATTAAAGACGATATTGTAAAAGTCAAAGCACCAGAAAATCATTATGAATGGAAATTCGAAAAATGGATAGGAAACAAATGGAAATCAATCAATAAATTTGAGCTATACTCCCCGACTATAGAAATAAAAATGGATGACTTTGTGATATTAAATGCTCATTATATTGAAAATAAAACTTCAACAAATCACTTTCAAACAATCTGGCAGGGAAATCCTTTCAATAGTATGACATTGTGGATTAGTAATAAAACTATTGAGAATTTAGGATTAGTAGAAGGTGATGAAATTGCTATATTTGATGGAGATAAATGTGTTGGAGTTAAAGTTCTTGATAAAAATTCATTTAATACTTTGATTGATATTGTTGCTTCTCAAGATGATAATTCAGGAAATGGCTTTACTGAAGATAATAAGATATATTTTAAATTATGGGATTCAGTTAATCAAATTGAAAAAACTAATTTTAGCTACGAATATTACGACGTTCAAACCAATCAACTTCTTTCAGATAATACTTTTTCAAGCAATGAAGATAGAACTGTAATTTTGAAAAATAATAAAATGGAGAAACAAACCATTACTTTAAATAAAGGTTGGAACATTGTATCTTTTAGCGTAATGCCAGATAACTCATCTATTGATAATATTTTGCAACCTGTTATTGATGATGGTTCTTTGTTGAAAGTTATTGATGAACAAGGCAAACGACTTATATATTCAGCCCTAACAAAAAATTGGATAAATCAGATTGGCAATATCAACAATGATAGAGGATATTTGATAAAGGTAGATAAAGATGTCTCTTTTAGCCTTAATGGAAATACTGTTACTTATCCTGTTGAAATTTCCTTGTCATCAGGTTGGAATATTATTGGCTATTCTTTGAATCAAAGTCAAAATGCTTTGGACGTATTTAGTATATTGATTGATACAAACGAATTAGAAAAGGTTATTGATGAAAAGGGAAACAGGTTACTATACTCAGCATTAAGCAAAAACTGGATTAACCAGATTGGTGAATTATCCAATGGTAAAGGATATCAAGTTAAGGTAAATAATGATTCTTTAATAGATATTATACTAAAAAAATCTAACAAAAAAAATGTTATAACTCAGAAAAGCTTAAATAAACAATTAACCGGAACTTATTGTGATCCTGTATGGAGTGGTAATCCATATGGAAGCATGAATTTTTGGATTGTTGGTATTGAAAATTATAATATGCAAAAAGGAGATGAATTATGCGTTTTTGATGATGATAATTGTGTTGGATCTCAAAGAATAGAAAATGAGATTTCTTATGAGAATATTTTAACAATAATTACATCTAAAGATGATGGTACAGATAATGGCTTTAAAGAAGGAAATCCAATAAGGTTCAAGTTATGGGACTCTGTTAATATGGCAGAAATTGATAATTTACATGTTGAATATATTGATATTAATAATGGAGAGCTTATTCAAACAATTACAACATTTAAAGGAAATTCAGATATAGGAGTATTATTAAAAATAGATCCTGCAGAAGTAATTGAACCAGTTGTTGAAAAAGATCAGCTAATTGAATTACCTGTAGATATTACAGCTACAAATAGTGAAAAAATTAGTATTCCAGTTTATTTACATAATCCTGAAAAAATTGGAATTGAAGCAATTGATTTAGAAGTTCAATTTGATAATACTGTTTTGAGTCTTTCAGATTCTTTTGTCAATTTAACAAATAGTATTCTTGAAGGAAATGGCTACAGTATTTCATTCAATGCAAACACAGGAAAAGTTGCTATTTATGCAGAAACAATTAATCATGTAATTGAAAGCGGCATTTTGGTAAATCTTGAGTTTGATGTAATTGGTAATGCCGGAGCAAGTTCAGAAATTTCATTTAGCCAAACTTTATTAAATAGATCACAATTTAATTCAAATGTTGGACTTATAAAAATTGTTAATATTGGTCATACAATTACAGGCAATATAACATATTATCAAAACAATTATACAATTTCAGATGCATTAATCAAAATTGAAGGCGAAAATTCATATACTACTACCACAGATTCAGAAGGTCAGTATACGTTATTTAATATATTACCAGGAAATTATAAAATTAATATTTCCAAAATTGATGAATTAGGTGGTATAAGTGGGGAAGATGCTTCAAAAATTGCAGCTTATGCTGTAGATTTAGACGAATTGTCTTGTCAACAACAAATTGCTGGCGACGTGCTTTATGATAATAAAATTCTATCAACAAATGCAGCTCGTGTTGCTCAATATGCTACTGAACAGATTGAATGTTTCACAAAAGAATCAAATTGTCGCGACTGGTATTTTATTAAAGAAAATACGTGCAAATGGCCAAAAAATTATTCTTCTGATATTGAAATTTTAGTAGATTCTAATCTTAATATTGATTTTCAAGGTATTAGATTTGGCGATGTTACAGGAAACTGGACACCAATAAATAAAAAACAAACAGTAAATAAAAATAAACAGTTGTCAAGAAAGATGACAATAAGTGCAATAAAAGGTTCGGAATTTTCTATTCCAATTGTATTTTTTGGAAGTGATGAAGTTCGAAGCAGTGATCTTAAATTTGAATATGATAAAAATAATATAGCAATTAAATCAATGGAGTTAAGTGATGAAATACAGACATTAAATGAATCCCCTTATAATTTGGTTTTTAATACATCAACAAACAAAGGCGCAGCCTGCGTTATATATACAGCTCCTAATAATATTCAATCTTCAAGTGATGAACTAAAGTTGATGATTTTAAATATTGAAATTATAGGTCAAACCGGTAATAGTGGCAAGTTAATTATATCTGATTTTCTTGTAAATGAAAATAGTGTAAACAAAGGAGGTTTTTTTGTTAATAATGAAATTATTAATGAGTTAAGTATAAATATAAAAAAGCCTTGCGACTGTTCTGCAGGTAACTTTGATTTGATTAATGCAATATATTTAATGAAATGTTCCGCAGGTATTAATGACTGTAAAGAAAATATTGATTTAAAAGACATTCAAAATGCTCTTAGAAGATTATCAGGCATACCCGATAATTAATAATTTATTAATTTAAAATATTAACTGGATATGGTTATTTGCTATTGATAGAATCCAACTAAATAACCATTTCCAGTTTTTTATTGTCAATTTTTTGGACAGTAACATTTACCGGATGTACTGGAACTGGAGGTATAAGCAGTATTGTAATTAATTTAATAACGCAAAGCATAAAAATTAATGATATTAGTGTGATCAAGGCCAGAAAATATATATTATAAGCAACGTGAATTATATTTTTAATCAAATCAATTGATCTGCTGGTTTTTATTTGACAATAATAATCCTATTATGTATTTTATAAAAATATTTTGATATTAAAATCTTTTTTTAATTCTATCTAAAAATAAAATTTTGTTGAACTAAATTCTTAATACTGAATTAAATTTATTTAAATATTGAATTATTATTCAAATTACCTTGAAATGAAAGGAGTTATTCATGTTGCAAATGCAAACCATATCTAATGATTTTAATAAAGACTTTTTATCCATTGAGTTTGATAGAGCTTTTGAACCTGAAAAAAGAAAACCTTTAATGAAACTATTAAATTATTGTGATAATATGATAAATGAACAAATAATTACTATTAATGCAATAAAAGAAAGTTTTGAAGAATATAAAAATCAAGAAATTGATAGAAAAATTGATATTAAAAAAGATTTATTAGTAGAAATCGCAACAAAAGCAGATATTAAAGAACTTAATGGTAAAATTGATTCCCTTAAAAATGAGCTTAATGGTAAAATTGATTCCAATAACAAAGAACTTAATGGTAAAATTGATTCCCTTAAAAATGAGCTTAATGGTAAAATTGATTCCAATAACAAAGAACTTAATGGTAAAATTGACTCATTAAGACAAGAAACAAAAGCAGATATTAAAGAGCTTAATGGTAAAATTGATTCCAATAACAAAGAACTTAATGGTAAAATTGATACATTGGAGGCAAAATTTATTGGAGAATTTAAATCTGTTAAATTATGGATGAAAATGTTGGTTGGTATTGCTTTGATTGGAATCACCTGTTTTAGTCCAACAGCTCAGGCTTTATTAAAAATATTAAAATTTTAATTTTATCTATACACAATAAACTGGCATTTTGGTAACAATCAATGACAATTCATTTAATATAATTTTTACTTATTATTCAAATTACCTCGAAAGGGGTGCAATACAAAAAAAAGTTGCACAATTTTCTTAGCCCTGAAAGGGCGTAACATACCAGCTCAGGGCAAATATAAAAAATTTTTTTTAGCCCTGAAGTTATTCCGGGGAAAGTCAAGTTAAAAATATGTGGGGTATTGTATGCCACATTTAATTTTTAACTTGGTCATCTTTCCCCCAAATTCGAATTTGGGGGAAAGATGACCATTGCTTTGAACAAT
>Ga0272440_1003440_pt1 | contig 11817 bp, 6 predicted proteins | sample SSMMMBAug17_FD_192440 | JGI IMG/M metagenome (GOLD analysis project Ga0272440, IMG submission 192440) | Marine sediment archaeal communities from Little Sippewissett salt marsh, Falmouth, MA, United States - SSM-MMB-Aug17 | ecosystem: Environmental > Aquatic > Marine > Wetlands > Sediment ... | reverse complement strand
AGGAAAAGCGCCCAGGCCCATTAAGGATGTGGTCACTGGAATGTGTAATGTTCTTGCCAGTTGGGTCAATTCGTTTGATGCGCCAGAGAGAATAATGCCCCCACCAGCAAAAATCATAGGTTTCTCTGCTTTTTTCAAGAGTGAAACAATGCGTTTGAGCTGTTTGACATTGGGGTCGTAAGTGGGTTTGTATGATTTAATGCTGATTGGCGGTGGCGCTTTATACGAAACTTTTGTATTAATAATATCTTTGGGCAAGTCCACAAGCACAGGACCGGGTCTTCCTGATCTGGCAATGTAAAACGCTTCTTTAACAGTCTGGGCAATATCATCTGTTGTTTGAACAAGATAGTTATGTTTGGTGCAGGGTCGAGTAATGCCGACAATATCGACTTCCTGAAACGCATCATTACCAATCAGTGGTCTGGGCACCTGACCGGTAAGAACAACCAGTGGAATGGAATCACAATATGCAGATGCAATCCCAGTCACAGTATTTGTTGCCCCTGGGCCTGATGTTACCAGACTGACACCTACTGTGCTTTTAGCTCTGGCATAGGCATCAGCCGCATGCACGGCAGCCTGTTCATGACGCACGAGAATATGATTGATATCAGTTTGCGCAAGGGCGTCATAAATATCCAGCACCGCACCGCCTGGATAGCCAAAGATGGTATCCACGCCTTCATCTTTCAATGTTTTCATTAAAATTTGACCACCTGTAAGTTTGATAGCACACCTCCTTATGTTAAAATGGCCCCTGTATTTGCTGATGACACCTGTCTGGCATATCGTGCCATATAGCCTGTTTTGATTTTAGGTTCTAAAGGTTTCCAGTTTTGTTTTCGTTGAACGAGTTCATCATCAGAGACTTTTAACGTAATACATTTTTTCGGAATATCAATTGAAATAATATCTCCCTCTTTAACCAGACCAATCATGCCGCCCGCCATAGCCTCAGGAGACACATGGCCGATAGCAGCCCCTCGGGTACCGCCAGAAAAGCGGCCATCAGTGATCAGGGCAACATCAGCATCCAGCCCCATGCCAGCAATTGCCGATGTGGGTGTTAACATTTCTCTCATACCAGGTCCGCCTTTCGGGCCTTCATTGCGAACAACTACAACATCCCCTTTTTTGATCTGACCATTCATAATTGCCGCAGTCACATCTTCCTCAGATTCATACACTCTCGCAGGGCCTTCATGAACACGCATTTTTTCACAAACAGCAGATTGTTTGACAACACATCCATCAGGGGCAAGATTGCCAGACAACATCACAAGGCCGCCCTCAGAATGATGCGGGTTTTCAATAGAGCGAATAACATCATCATCCAGAATAACAGCATCTTTGATATTTTCTTTAACAGTCCTGCCTGTAACAGTCATACAATCTTCATGAATATGCCCGGTTTTTCTCAGTTCGTTTAACACTGATTGAATACCGCCAGCCCGATCCAAATCTTCAACGTGATTGACTCCCCCTGGACTCAGCGCACATAAATGGGGAATGCGGCTGCTAATGGCATTGATCATTTGCATATTAATTTCAATGTCTAATTCATGCGCAATGGCTGGTAAATGAAGTACAGTATTCGTGGAGCATCCCAGTGCCATATCCACTGAAAGTGCATTTTCAAAGGCTTTTTGCGTCATGATTTGCCTGGGACAAATATTCTTTTCCAACAGGTGCATAATTTGCCGGCCAGCATCTTTGGCCAATCGGGTGCGTCTTGCCATGACTGCGGGGATGGTCCCATTGCCAGGGAGTGCCATGCCGATAGCTTCAGTAAGGCAATTCATGGAATTGGCTGTAAACATACCTGCACAAGATCCACAGGTGGGACAGGCTGAATCCTCAATAGATGCCAGCTCATTTTCATCCATTCTATTAGAACGTACAGCACCCACTGCCTCAAAAACAGAAATTAAGTCAATCTTGTTCCCTTTTGCATCCCTACCAGCCAGCATTGGCCCGCCACTGATAAAGATTGATGGAATATTCAGACGTGCGGCAGCCATGAGCATACCAGGAACAATTTTATCGCAATTGGGTACAAAAATGATGGCATCAAAGGCGTGGGCAGTGGCCATGATTTCCACACTATCAGCGATCAGTTCTCGACTGGCCAAAGAATATTTCATACCTTCATGATTCATGGCAATACCATCGCAAACACCAATTCCACCAAACGCAATAGGCGTTCCGCCAGCCATGTAGACACCGGCCTTGACAGATTCAACCAGCGTATTTAAATGGACATGTCCTGGAACAATGGCATTTGCAGCATTTGCAATACCAATAAGCGGTCGTTGAATTTCAAAATCGGTATACCCCATTGCTTTAAATAATGCACGATGGGGCGCTCTTTCCAAACCCTTTTTCGCATGGTCACTTTTCATGAAGACTCCTTTTTTGTTTGATTTTATTTGATTTAGAAGCAAATAATAGGACTTTTCCAAATCGGTCAGTCCTGATAAATCATTTTTTGAATTGACTATTAAACAAAAAAACCGCTATCAGCCCAGGCTGATAGCGGTTTTAATATTTGATTATTTGTTCAACCTTTTATCAGCCTGCACCTATTTGGGTACATAAGACGACAATTATGTTGACTATTAGCTGAATAAAAAGTTGAATCATTATTATTTTCCTTTGTAATGATAAATGAAATGAATTTAGCAATACATTTTTCACTTGTCAATAAAAAATTCTGAGACATCCTTCATGCGAATAAGTAGGCGGTTATGACCGCTTAATTAACAATCAGGTTGAATCTGACAGTTATTACCAATACGCATTCTGTTTTTTCAGAAAGTGATCTACATGAGTAAACATGATTGAATTCAAAGGGGCTTTGTGTTAAAGTGGATATATGATAATAAATAAATACAATTATTTAAATATATTAATCTTTTTATGTGCATTTTTTCTTCTTTCTAAAAGTTGTCATACAATCACCTATGCACAAACAGACCCACCATACATATTGGTAACTTACAGTGATCTCAGATCACTGGACCCCGCAATTGCCTATGATGAAGCCTCATATCAACGCATTTTAAATATTTATGAACCATTAATTTTTTTTGATGGTGAAAAAACCGATAGCTTTATACCTGTTCTTGCGACAGAAGTCCCCTCTATCGAAAACAAAAGCATTTCAGCGCAATCCACAACGTACACCTTTACAATCAGAGACAATATTAAATTTCATGAAGGCCAGCGTCTTACAGCAGAAGATGTCGCATATACTTTCAAGCGAAACATGCTCACTGATCCTATCAGCGGCCCAATGTGGATGCTACTTGAAGCCTTGACAGGTCTTAGAAGTACGCGCAATGCTGATGGACAAATCAATTCACAGATCATAACCCAAATCAATCAAGCAATTGAAATTTCTGGTAATAAAGTAATTTTTCATTTACCCAAACCCTACCCGCCATTTTTGGGACTTCTCACCCAGGCATCAAGTGTGGTTATTTCAAAATCCTGGGCCATATCCAATGGTTGCTGGGATGGAAAATTAGACAACATTCAAAGGTATAATAATCCTAAGCCAGGCACTGAACCACTGCATCACATTGCCAATGGAACAGGTGCATATCGAATGAAATCTTGGATGCCTTCCAATCAATTTGTTTTTGAACGATTTGATCAGTATTGGGGACCTTTGCCATATTTCAAAACAGCGATTGTTAAATTTATCAAAGAATGGTCAACCCGAAAAATGATGCTTAAAAATGGGGATGCACATCGCGTATCTGTTGATGCACCTTATTTTGATACTGTCAAACAAATGCCAGGTGTGAAATGGACATCTGTGCCACAACTGTCTGTAACTTGTGCGTTTTTTTGCCAGAAAATTCGATTCCCGGGAAATGAAAATATTGGCAGTGGTCGTCTTGATGGCAAAGGCATTCCCTTTAATTTTTTTTCAGACATACATGCAAGAAAAGCCTTTTTACACTTGTTTGATCGAAAAACGTATAAAAACGAAGTATTTAATGGTGAAGCGATTATTCCATCAACACCCAATATTCATGGGCTTCCTTTTCAGGCCAACGTGCCTGTTTATGAATTTGATCTGGAGAAAGCGCGCTATCATTTAAAGAAAGCATGGAATGGAAAAGTCTGGAAAAATGGTTTGTTCATGGTGCTGGCGCATAATTCAGGTAATGAAATGCGAGGTGTTGCTGCCCAAATGATCGCTGAAAACCTCATGCAGATACACCAAAAATGTCAGGTTGAAATTCGTCAGGTGGATTGGAAAGAATATCTGATTGGCTATCGTAATTATGACTATCCAATTTTTATCACAGGATGGGTTGCCGACTTTCCTGATCCTCATAATTTCATGTATCCATTCATGCATTCACAAGGCAATTATGGACTATTGATGGGTGTTTCCAATCCACAGATTGATCAATTATGCGATCAGGGCATTCAAACATCAAATATGATTGAACGCAGACGTATTTATCAACAGCTTCAACATTTCTGGTATGAACGCGCACTTGGATTGATTCTGTATCAACAGGTAAATTTAAGGGTTTACAGATCAAACATTACAGGATACGTGCCCAATCCAATGCTGACAGATGCATGGGAAGATCTGAAAATGTTACGCATTGAGGGAAGAAATTAAGAGACCATATTGTAGAGACGCAGCATGTGCTGCGTCTCTACACAGATACAAATATTTTTAACTAAAAAACCTATCTATCATACCGGCCCAAAATACTGATACTACAAACATTTTGAAAAGGAAATCCGCCCAGATTATGTGTCAGGCCAAACTGAGGATCTTTTAATTGTCGTTTTCCTGCTTTCCCATGAAATTGAAGATACATTTCATAAATCATCCGAAGTCCTGACGCACCAATAGGATGCCCAAAACATTTCAACCCGCCATCCACCTGACAGGGCACCTGACCATCCAGATCGTAAAAACCATTCATGACATCCTTGACCGCTTCACCTCGCTTTGAAATATGAAGGTCTTCCATTGTCACCAATTCTGTAATTGAAAAACAATCATGGACTTCCATCATGCTGATTTCATCACGCGGATTCTTGATCCCTGCTTCTTCATACGCCTTGACACTGCATTTTGTGGTGGTTAGAAAATGACTGCCATCCCAATCATTGTATGCCATTTCTTCGCCACTGCTCAAAGCCAATTGCAATGCTTTGACAGACACCAGATTTTTCTTGCCCAATTCTTTTGCTTTTTCCACAGTAGTCACAATGGCACAGGCTGCACCATCGCTGACACCGCAGCAATCATACAATCCAAGCGGATGTGCAATGATTGGCGCAGCCATGATTTGTTCTTCAGAAATAGGCTTTTGAAGATGCGCTTTGGGATTTAGCGCGCCATTATGATGACTCTTGGAGGAGACATGCGCAATGGCACGTTTGACATCCTTGTCAGAGATTTTGTATTTTGCTGAATAGGCGCTGGCCAATTGGGCAAATGAACCGGGTGCAGTTAAATTGGGCCACCATTGAAATGTCAACGTGCCTGCGCCTGAGCCTGGATTGGGAAGCCCGCCATAACCGGCATCCTTAAGCTTTTCAACTCCCATTGCCAGGCAGATATCATAAGCCCCTGATGCCACAGCATAAACCGCCCCTCTGAATGATTCTGTGCCGCTGGCACAATAATTCTCTACGCGGGTGACTGGAATAAATGGTAATCGCAATGCAGTAGACATGGGTAAAGCACTTTTACCCACATTAACTTCCTCAAGACAGGTGCCCAACCATGCGGCCCCAATATCCTTTTTTTCGATACCGGCATCCTGAATGCATTCTTCGAACGCTTCAACCATCAGTTCTTCAGCGCCAACATCCCAACGTTCGCCAAATTTGGTGCATCCCATACCGATAATTGCCACTTTGTCTTTGATTCCTGTAGCCATGATCATTCCTCCTATTTCATGCTAAAAAGTTTTTCAATAAGCTGGGATTTCATGACGTCACCGGAAATTGTAAGTTTTCCCGATGTAAAGGCCTGCATGGGATTCAGTTTGCCGGATACCATATCCACAAAATCTGAATCTTTCATTTTGATTGTACAGGTCGCCTTGTCGGCCTTGCCCGCCTGAACATCACAGGTTTGATCCTTGACTGTTACGAACCAGTCACCGCCGCCTGAACCCGATATAGAATATTGAAATACAACATCCACACCTGCCGCAGCATCTTTATTAAATTGTCCTGGCATCAAATCAAAAATTTCTTTGGGTGACATTGTTGTTTCTTCAGGTGCAGATTCAGCAGTTGCAGCCGCAGCTTTTTTGGGTTTTGGGTCTGGTGGACTGATCAAAGCAACGATAGCAGCATTGGCATCAGAAATAACCTGCGCCCCTTCCATCTCATTAATTGCATCCCAATTGGCTTTAATATCTTCTGGTGTTGGCGGTTCTTTCCCCTTGTTAATGGCAACGCCCGGACCCGTGTAAAATGCCGCACGATTGTAATACCCCATACCAGCATTAAATATAGCGCCGCTTTCCTCACATTTGTCACTGGCAAGATAGAGAACCATTGGCGCGACAAATTCGGGTTTCATCTTCGCAAACAGATCAGGCGGCATGATATCTTCTGTTAATCGACTGGCAGCCAAAGGCGCGACTGTATTTACCTTGATATTATATTTGGCACCCTCGATCTTCAAAGTATTCATCAATCCAACCAATGCCAGCTTGGCAGCAGAATAATTGGTTTGACCAAAATTGCCATACAAACCGGCTGCCGAGGTGGTCATGATAATTCGGCCATAGCCCTGATCTTTCATATGCGTGAATGCCGGTCGTGTCACATGATACGCACCATTGAGATGAACATCCAGAACCGCTTTCCAGTTTTCTGGTGTCATCTTGGTAAAACTTTTATCGCGTAAAATACCCGCATTGTTAATGACAATATCCACGCGACCAAAGGCATCAATAGCAGATTTTACAATATTTTCACCGCCTTCAACAGTTGCAACATTATCGTAATTGGCAACTGCCTCACCACCCAATGCCTTGATTTCGTTGACAACCACATCTGCTGCACTGGTTGAGCCCCCGCCAGAGCCATCACGTGAGCCGCCCAGATCGTTGACCACAATCTTTGCACCGCGTTTGGCAAGTTCCAATGCATAAATTTTGCCCAATCCACCGCCAGCGCCAGTAATGATAGCCACCTGATCATCAAATTTGACCCGATTCAAAATTTCTGATGCACCAGGTACCGGCATGGCTTTCCAAAAATAGGATGATAAACCCCGCTCCTTATCCGCAACCCGGCGTCGAAAAACCATCTGAACCGGTAAACCCACCTGAAGTTCTTCCAGATCGCAGTCAGTAAAATCTGCCATGAACCGGCCACCACCTTCAAATTGAACCATGCCATATTTGTGCGGCGGATCAATAGACACTGCCAGTAAATCACCGGTGTATGAATTAATTTTTGCAGGGATGTCAGCAAACTCAAATTCATCCTGACTGTGATGTGCATTACAGTTTGGATTTACACAAATATCCATTTTAGGAAATTGTTGCGTACCGCATTCCCGACATTTACCACCCACCAGACCAAGAATCATTTTGCGTTTACGCCATAGTGTTGTCATGGCAATCTGAATGGGGGCTTCGGCACGAATGCCCATTTCTGTTTCTATAATATCCCGAAATTTCAAAAATTTGGGATAATTATCAATGGATTGCTTATTATTGATTGCCCCATCAAATCCGGATCGGGGTGCCAGTTTTGTGATATTGTCAGTCACCTCAAATATGAGTGCGTTACAGCCCTGGCCAAAACCTGCTACAATAATGCGTTGTCCTGGTTTTGCCTTTTCCAGCGCGCCAGTAAGCATGACGAGCGCATGCGCACAACCAGTTTCACCACAAACTTCATGAAGATTATCCATGACCTGTTCTGGTTTTGCACCCAACTTTTTGGCGATTTTTTTATGTTCTGCTTTAAAAAAGCAAGGATACACAAGGGTGTCGATCTGATCAATTGTCAGGTTGGTTTGGTCCAATACGCCCTGAATGGCCTGTGGAATAATCTTGGAATAGCCCTCATCTCGGGCCCAACGTTCTTCCCAAACATAATCATATTTATTGACACGACCCCGATAATGATCCGCAAAGTCATATGACAAAGAGAAAGAACCTTTGTACTCGGCGATAACATCTTCATTGCCAACCATAATGGCCGCAGCGCCATCGCCATACCACATTTCATAAAAATAGGCTGCCTTTGTTTCCCGCTTATCTGAAGCAGCGACCAGGATATTTTTTCGTTCACCCCCTTTAATCGCATCCAAAGCAGTTACCATAGCTGTGGTGCCAACACGTTGGGATGCTGTAAAATCTGTGGTGACAATATTATCTCGCAAATTGAGCGCTGTGGATACAACGCCTGCATTTTGTCGATCTGCAAAAGGCAATGTGGTTGATGCCAGGTAAAGGGCATCGACAGCGTTTTTATCTTTTGCGACCAGACAATCTCGGGCAGCCGCAACTGCCATGGTAATGGAATCTTCATCCCAATTACACATGCTGCGTTCACCCTGGGCCACCATCATGATTGCAGGCGCAAACCATCCCATGCTTTGAAATATGGCCATCCTGTCCAGGCGTAACCGGGGAATATATGTGCCGTATGATGTAATGCCTATCATTTGTATTCTCCTTTTTTATCATGCCTTGGGTTTGAATAATTTTTCAATGAGTTGTGATTTCATGACATCACCAGAAATGAGAAGCTTACCCGATGTATAGGCTTTCATTGCCGGCAGTTTGCCATTCATCATATCAAGGAAATCGCCAGATGCTATTTTTAATGTGCATGTGGCTTCAGCAGTGCCTACAGAAACACTACAGGCTTGATCTTTGACTGTAATGATCCAATCTCCACCGCCATCACCAGAAATATTAAATTGAAAGATAACATCCACACCTTGTGCGGCATCTTTGTCAAATGCGTCTGGCATGGCAGAGAAGATCTCCGCGCATGAGGTAAATCCAGATGCCTGTGTTTCCTGGGCAGGTTTTGGCTTTTCAAATGCCATCAAAACATCCCCGACCTGATCATTGAGTTGAAAATATTCTTTGGCCTGTTTCATAGAGTCAATACCAGACTTGCTGGCAACAATATCGTCAACATTGGGGAATTCATCCTTGCCTTTTACAACAATGCCTGGACCTGTTTTCATGGCCACACGATTGAAAAATCCCGCACCCGCATTATAGATATTACCAGTCACAGGACATTCTTCAGAACAAAGATACAGAACAATAGGCGCTACAAATTCTGGCTTCGTTTTTTCAAAGAAATCAGGCGGAAAAACATCCTCAGTCAGTCGTGATGCTGCCAGAGGCGCTACAGTATTGACCTTGACATTGTATTTTTGACCTTCCAATTTCAGAGTGTTCATCAGACCCACAAGCCCGAGTTTGGCTGAGGAATAATTGGTTTGGCCAAAATTGCCATACAGACCGGCAGCCGAAGTTGTCATGATTATTCGGCCATAGCCATTTTCTTTCATGACTTTAAAGGCAGGACAGGTGACATTGTAAGCCCCATTAAGATGAACATCAAGAACCGATTGCCAGCTTTCAGGTGTCATTTTAACAAAGCTCTTGTCACGCAGGATACCAGCATTGTTAATGACAATATCGACACGTCCAAAGGCTTTGATTGCTGATTTCACAATGTTTTCACCACCTTCAACAGTGGCCACATTGTCATAATTGGCAACAGCATCACTTCCCAGGGCTTTGATTTCATCAACCACTTTATCTGCGGGTGATGCTGATCCATCGCCAGAGCCATCACGAGAACCGCCCAGATCATTGACAACAATTTTAGCACCGCGCTTTGCCAGTTCAAGGGCATAGGTTCGACCCAGACCACCGCCAGCGCCTGTGATAATGGCCACACGATCATCAAACCGGATACTGTCATCAGGAATATCGCCATATTCAAACACGCCAAAATCGATGACTGTATCATTGGTATTTGCGTTAACAGTTCGCCATAATGCCTTTCCTTCATCAATTTTCCAGATCATTGTTTTAACGCCAATACCTGGATAGAGTGTTTTTGAAAAACGACAATTGAATTTGCGGACTTTTTCTGGCTCACCTGGAACAAGCGATTGAATTAATGCCCGACAGGCAAATCCATGCGTACAAAGACCATGCATAATTGGTTTTTCAAAACCAGACATTTTGGCAAACTCTGGATCAACATGTAACTGGAATACATCCCCTGAAAGACGATACAAAAGCGGTTGGTCAGTTGCGGGATTATCTTCAACCACAAAATCTGGATCTCGGTCTGGAAAGGTGATTTCACGTTTCGGCGCATTTTCTCCGCCAAAACCGCCATCAAGACGCGCAAAGATTGTGATAATGCTGGTAAACAGTTTTTTTCCATTGGAATGATAGGTATCACTTTCAGCCACAACCAGCGCACCTTTGCCGGCACCCTTGTCATAATAATGCGTTATTTGACCTTCAGTAGTCAGGGTTCCCTCTGGCGGGATCGGATTGTGAAAAATCAGCTCTTGCTCACCATGAAGTATGCCGGCAAGATTGACATTGGACTCCAGGCCCACCTGGGATAAAAAGTCAAAAATTGCTGCAATGGAAAAACTGGGAATGACTTTCAAGTCTTTCTCGTAGCAATAATCTAGCTCGGAAAAACCTGAACCTACTCCCAGCGCATACAATACAACATCTTTCCATGTGTAATCTTTGCTGAAGGGACCCAGTTTTTTACCAATTGCGTCCATGTTCAACGCCATAGTTTACCTCCTTATTGAACAGATGTTCATCAAACAAGCCCATCATTGGGTTGTTCCAAATAATTAGTTTTTTGAAAAAGCAGGAATCAAAATAAAATTCAATGTTTCTTTAACCAGTTGAATATATTCCTGTTTTTCAATATTCAGAATGGGTTGAAATACATTTATTCCAGAAATAAAGTTGAGAACAGCGTTCCAAACTGCAAGCACACGCGCTTTGGCTTCTACAGTGATATCTTTTTTTTTATGTGCCAATCCCAATGATACAGCAATATTTGAGATATATTCAGGCATTTTATTTTCAATGCTGTAGTCATGGTCGCGAGTTTTGCTGAAATAGCGAAACAGGATAAGATTAGAAATTTCTGGATTATCAAACAGATAGTCGCAGATGCGGTCGATACCAATTTCAATACGTTCTGAAATGGGTTTGCCGGCAATCAGATTTTCAATTTCCAGCAATTTGTCCTGAACTTCATCATTAATATCTGTAATGACAGAGTCATACAAATCACGTTTTTCACCCCAATGATAATAGAGGGTGGAAATATCAATCCCTACATTTGTCGCAATCATTCGCGTGGTTGTGCCGTGGTACCCATATTCGCCAAACAATTTTCTGGCAGAATCAAGAATTTTGGCTTTCATGGATTCCCTGTCCAAACGCGCTTTTTCTAATGGTGATGCCATGTTAATCAGGCTCCTTTAATTTTCGTTCATGAGCTTCCAACATAATATCCCATATTATACTTCAAGCGTTTGATGGAATCAAATGTTTTATGCAATTTTTTTATTTTTTTTTATGTTCAACATAAATTCCGGGGACACCTTACTTATTTAAATTCTGGGGACACCTTACTTAGGAATGCTCTGAAAATAAGTTCCCTATTTATCTTGAACGTATAATATGATCGTCCAACTTTGGTTTTTCAAATTCAGAGGGACAATCACTGACTGACACAGACACATACATCTCGCACTTGGAAAAACCAAAGCAA
>Ga0272440_1003439_pt1 | contig 11820 bp, 10 predicted proteins | sample SSMMMBAug17_FD_192440 | JGI IMG/M metagenome (GOLD analysis project Ga0272440, IMG submission 192440) | Marine sediment archaeal communities from Little Sippewissett salt marsh, Falmouth, MA, United States - SSM-MMB-Aug17 | ecosystem: Environmental > Aquatic > Marine > Wetlands > Sediment ... | reverse complement strand
CCCCTACACGTTCTTGGCACATAAGTAAATGAGGAATTTATTTTTCGAGCATTCCTTATATCATAGATTTTTTAAAATAGGTAAAAAATAATGAACAATATCAATGCATCAATCATTATTACCACATATAACTGGCCTAAAGCGTTGAATGTTGTATTGTCATCAATTATGGCGCAAACAGCGTCAAATTTTGAAATAATTATTGCAGATGATGGTTCATCAACTGAAACTAAAGATTTAGTGCGGACAGTTTTGAGCCCCAGTTCACATCAATGGGTTCATGTCAGACACAACGACAATGGTATTCGACAGGCAAGAGTCAAAAATTTGGCTGTCAAATATGCCAAAAGTAATTATTTAATATTTATTGATCATGATGTTGCACTTCATCCGGATTTTATTAAAGATCATTTATCCATGGCAACACCCGGTTGTTTTTTACAGGGAAAACGTGTTTTTTTACCAGAACATTTGACAAACGATATACTTGAAAAAGGACATATCCCCCCCATAAACTTCTGGCAAAAAGGACTGGAAAATCGAAAAAATGCATTTCGGAATGTGCGCCTGGGTAAATGGTTTGCGCGTCCAAAGCATTTTCAAAAATCGTTGCGTGGGTGTAATCTTTCGATGTTTTATAAAGATTTTATTGATGTGGATGGTTATGATGAAGTATTTGATCAGGCATGGGGAAGAGAGGATTCGGATATTTGCTACAGATTGTACCATCGTGGAACTTGTGTAAAAAATTTATGGTTTTCTGGTATACAATACCATATGCATCATCATGTGCTGAAAAAACGATCAAAAGATGTGTTGGATGATGAATTGGATAAAATCATTGCAGAAAAGCGAGACAAGGCCATCAAAGGTTACTCAAAGCTGTCTGATGAAGGCGGCATTGTTGGACAATCCTGAATACATTCGGAAGTGCCAGGCTCACTGGTGGGGCTCCCGGACTTCAAATCCGGTGTGGGGCGCTAAAACCGTCCCGGGTGGGTTCGATTCCCATGCACTTCCGCCATTTTTTTTATTCATCCCATCCTTTTGTATATCGGAGGTTTTATACGTCTATATTTACATATCAACCGATCGGGAAATAGCTGCTGAATAATCCACAAAAACAGGGAGTTACTTTGCAAAGAGATCATCGACCATACTGGTTAAAAAAATTTTCATTGAATATTCATAAATTCTATGTCAATTGGTACGTCGCGCCCCATGTTTCACATCTGGGAAAAAAGCCGATGGTTATCAATCCCTGGTATCTTGAGCTGTTTGGGCATCCTATAGAAATAGGAGATTATGCGAATATATTTTCTGCACCTGATGCCAGAACGAAATTGTTGATATGGTCGGAATCTGAAGGCTTAGGCCGAATAACGATAGGGGATTGTTGCTTGTTGTCTCCCGGAGTGCGGATGATTTCAGCAGATCATATATCTGTTGGCCATTCATGTATGTTTGCCCGTAATGTATCCATTTCAGATTCAGATTGGCATGATGTCTATGATCGGGTCGCAATGGGACCGCATGAATCGGTGATTGTTCAGGATAACGTGTGGATTGGTGAAAGCGCAATAGTATGTAAAGGCGTTACCATAGGAAAAAACAGTGTGATTGGAGCCGGAAGTGTTGTTGTGCGTGATATTCCATCAAACTGTATTGCAGCAGGTAATCCGGCGCAGGTTGTAAAATCCCTGGATACAAATCGTTCAATAAAAAAACGTTCTGATTGGTTTCATGATCCTACCCAGCTTTTTTCAGATGTAGACCAGGTGGACCGAGACAACCTGGAAAGAAACTCTCTGGCTCATTGGCTTCGGGTATCGATTATTCCCGAAAAAGGTGATTGATTATAATCATTAAAAAGAATAAAAGATAATTATGATAGAACCGAAAACAACCATTGATGATATGGTAGACTTTCAAATCCAAAGAAGAGGCATAACAGATGAGCGCCTTCTCAAAGTCATGCGGACTGTCCCGCGCCATTTGTTTATTCCCAGATCCCAACAAATATATGCCTATGAAGATCATCCCTTGCCCATTGGAATGGAACAAACCATTTCCCAACCCTATATTGTTTCAGAAATGACACAGGCATTGCAGTTAAGTTCCAAAGATCGGGTTTTGGAAATTGGCACCGGTTCCGGCTATCAGGCAGCAATTCTATCATTGCTGACGAAAGAGGTTTACTCTGTTGAACGAATCAAGCCATTGCTGGTAAAAGCGGAGCAGATTTTTAAAGAGCTTGGATATAACAATATTCATACGCATCATGGTGATGGATCATTAGGATGGCCTGAACATAGCCCCTTTGATGCCATCATTGTTACAGCATCAGCCCCTAAAATTCCATCAACATTGATCAGTCAACTGGCTGTTGGCGGACGCATGGTCATTCCTGTAGGTGACAGAGCTGTGCAAAGCCTTGTCAAAGTTTTTAAAGATCAAAAAGGCGTTCACGTGAACGATTTTTCATTGGTCAGATTTGTTCCTTTGATTGGTCAATATGCCTGGAAAGGTTAATCCTAATTGCGTTTATTATTGAAAAGGTTAGAATTTTAATGAAAAAACTATATGATTGGGTACTATCGTGGGCACATTCGCCCTATGGTATCTGGGCACTTTTTTTATTGGCTTTTTGTGAATCTTCATTTTTTCCCATTCCACCGGATATTCTATTGATTGCTTTATGCGTATCCATTCCCAAACGCTCATTTTACTTTGCCTTAATTTGTTCGGCGGGTTCAGTTCTTGGGGGACTTTTGGGGTATCTTATTGGGTATTCATTTATGTCAACTGTCGGGATGCCAATCATTGAATTTTATGATTTAACCTCTCAATTTCAAAGACTCCAGTCAATATACACGGATTACGATGCCTGGGCGATTGCAATTGCAGGTTTTACACCCATTCCTTATAAAGTATTTACCATAACAGCAGGCGCATTTCATATCAATCTGTTTGTTTTTGCAATGGCATCATTAATATCACGTTCCGCAAGATTCTTTATAATCAGCACATTAATTTACTTTTTTGGAGTTAAAATCCAGGCTTTTATTGAAAAATATTTTAATATGCTCTCTATCGCATTCGTGATCGCTTTGATTGGCGGTTTTTTGTTGATTCGATACATTTAGGGACGCTCGGATAATAACTTCCCCATTATTGATATTGTTCGTTTTGAGGTAATTGTACTGTAGAGACGTAGCATGCTACGTCTCTACACGACCTTATTGTGAGAGCCTCGTTCCCACGCAGAGCGTGGGAACGAGCGGAACGAGCGGAATCACAAGCCGCTTGCTAACGCGCGCGGCTTTGTTCACAAACATATTTACGAATAAGAGCCATGCGTGTTAGCATTTACGAATAAGAGCCATGCGTGTTAGCCAGTGGCTTGTGAGAGCCTCGTTCCCACGCAGAGCGTGGGAACGAGCGGATAGGTTTGATACCGGTTTTAGTCCGGAGGGCGAACACAAGGTTCGCCCCTACATTGGTTTTACGTTTTACTCATAGGTTTGATACCGGTTTTAGTCCGGAGGGCAAACACAAGGTTTGCCTTTACAGTACATTGACCTTAAAACAAATATCAATAATGGAGGAGCGTTTTATGAATTCATGTAAGCAATTTTCAAAGTTAATTCAGAGGGGTATTTTCATACTGTCTTTTTTTATAATGTTTGCCTGCGCTGCAGACAGACCGGTTTTGGAACCGGCCACCGAATATATTCCAAAGGATGAAAACAAGTATATCGATAATCTTATCATGCTGATCAAAGATAAAATGAAGAAGGATTATCAGTCAGGAAAAACCTTGAGGGGCGCTCATCCAAAACATCATGGATGTGTCAAGGCACGTTTTATCGTCGCGCCGGATCTTCCAGAAAGTTTGCGTATCGGTGTGTTTGAAAAGCCTCGAACCTACCCGGCCTTTGTGCGTTTTTCCAATGGTTCATCCAGCGTACAATCGGATTGGATAAAAGACGCCCGGGGTATGGCAATCAAAATAATGGATGTCGGCGGGAAAAAAATACTTGAAGACGAAGCGCATGCGACGACTCAGGATTTTCTTTTTATCAGTCATCCGGTACTTCCGGCGGGCGATGTCAAGGGCTTTTTTACATTTGCGGACGCAGCTACAAATGGCAGCCTTTTCTGGTTCTTTTTCAACCCATTGTCACCCCATTTAAAAGAACTGGGCATTGCCATAAAAATGCTTGACCGCCATTCCAGTCCTTTAAAGATTAAGTATTGGAGTACAACGCCATATTTGTTCGGCCCGGGACGTGCGGTCAAGTATGCAGTCTTTCCTAGTGATGGCGTATCAGCGAATGTCCCTGAAAATCCATCCGAGGATTACTTGCGAGAGGTGATGCAGGAAAATTTAAGACAAGAGGCTGTGTCTTTTGAATTTATGCTCCAGTTTCAAACAGACCCTGAAAAAATGCCAGTGGAAGATGCCAGGATCGAATGGAGCGAATCATTATCTCCTTTTATAAAGGTAGCAACGCTAAAAATTGATGCCCAGATTTTTGATACGCAAGAACAAATGGATTGTTGCGAAAACCTTTCCTTTACGCCATGGCACAGCCTTGCCGAACATAGACCCCTTGGAGGGATCAATCGGGCGCGAAAAGAAATTTATAGAGAGCTGTCCATTTTTCGACATGAAAGAAATGGCAAAAAACGTAAGGAGCCCGAAGGGTTCTGATAAGTTGAAAGACATAATAAGGAATTCTCGAAAAATAAGTTCCTCATTTTCTTATTTGCCAGCCCGATGTAGGGGCGAACTTTATGTTCGCCCTCCGGACAAAAACCTTTATCAAACCTATTTTCAAGAATAAATTAGAAACGATTGCCCCGGACATAGGTTCACAAACGATTGTTGTCCGGCGGGCGAACACAAGGTTCGCCCCTACATTGATTTCTAATATAGGTTTGGTTTCGGTTTTTGTTTGAAGTCGAACATAGGATTCGACCAGCCAGACAAATAACAAAATATTTACTACGATCTACCCGAAAATTTATGATCGTTTACTTACAATGCACTGGACGCAGAGCGTCCAGGATGCATTCCCACGCAGAGCGTGGGAACAAGAAAACCTATGTCCGATGGCGAAGGTAAAGCATGAACCCATATACATTGGTTTCGGACATTGGTTGGATTTCATTTTCACCCCAAGGTCTGATCCCATCTCACCTCCATATTTTTCAGTTGAAAACTGGCTAAAGAATATGCTACAATATAAAGCACTTTTCAGAAATGGATTGAATTGTTTTGGAAAGCTCAAAAATAAGGCGCATTCCCAAAAAATTGGACATTTTTTCAATTGACTTGTACGATGAATATTGTCGGATGGAAGGAACTTATTTTTTATGCTTTTCTCAAATTGAATCCAAAAAAATGATTGAGAGAAAAAAATATGAACAAAAGTACAAAATCAGATGACATGAGAGTAGGTCAGCGCTGGATGAGCGAAATGGAGCCGGAACTGGGTGTCGGTATCATTCGATTTGTTGAGCGACGTCGCATTGGAATTGATTTTCCAGCAACAGATATTCATCGCATGTATTCAAAAGAAACAGCCCCCATTAGAAGAGTCGCATTTCGAGTCGGTGATCGCGTAACGCTTCAAAATGGTCATACATTCATAATCAATGAAATTGATGAAACAGACCACATATTGTCTTATGATGATGGAGAGAATGTCTATCCAGAAACAGATATTTCACATGTGTTGGTACTTAATACTCCTGAAGATAAACTGTCAGCAGGGCAATTGGATTACCTTCAAACCTATTTGCTTCGTGTTGAAACATTCTTTGCGCGGCATCGATTCAGGAAATCTGAAGCTTTTGGATTTGTTGGTGGAAAAATTGATCTCCTGCCGCATCAACTTTATATTGCACATGAGGTTACAAATAGATACATTCCGCGTGTTTTACTTGCTGATGAAGTGGGACTGGGTAAAACCATTGAAGCCTGTCTGATTATTCATCGATTGGTGCAATCCGGACGTATGGAACGTATCTTGATTATGGTTCCACAGGTCCTTGTTTATCAATGGTTTGTTGAATTTTATCGTCGGTTCAATATGACATTTCGTATTGCTGATGAAAAATATTTCAAAGCTGTAGAAAAAGAATCAAGCAGTGCCAATCCCTTTTACGAAACACAGCTTATTTTATTGGCCATCGAAACCATTGAAAATGATGACCTTCGCAAAAGCCAGTTAATCAATGCCGGATGGGATATGGTTGTCATTGATGAAGCCCATCATTTGAAAAAAAGCAGCCCCATATATCCAACTGTACAGCAGCTTGCCCATACTACCCGCGGACTATTATTACTCAGTGCAACACCTGAACAGCTTGGACTGGAAAACCATTTTGCACGCCTTCAATTATTAGATCCCAATCGATACTATAATTATGAAGACTTTATCAATGAATCTGCGCAGTATCAAAAAATCGCTTCCTTGATCAACACAATTGAGCAGAAAGATAAAATTGACCTGGAGACAATTGAAAAACTACATACAATTTTTAATGATATGGGAATCAAACATCTCAATGACCTGCTGAACCAAAAAAAGATAAGCAAACCCAATCTTGTACGACAAATTCTGGATATGCATGGCACAGGCAGGGTGATGTTTAGAAATACTCGATCCATTGTTAAAGGTTTTCCAAAACGCACAGTTCATCTTGTGCCACTTGATGACATCACTGATGAAATTCTTTTTACGCAAAACAGCCTTGAATTGCTGTTGGATATGGGATTATCCAAACAAAAACCCATTTTCCAACTGGAAAACGATCCAAGAGTTCTCTGGCTCGTAGATTATTTAAAAACACATAAAGACAGAAAATGCCTGTTAATTTGCTGCTATCCTGAAAAAGTGGTTGGCATTCAAAAAGCCCTTGAACATCATATGAACCTTCAAATCTCTGTTTTTCATGAAAACATTCCCTTAAGGCAGCGCGATGAAAATGCAGCATGGTTTGCGGATCCGGATGGCGCACAAATTTTATTATGTTCTGAAATGGGGAGTGAGGGCCGAAATTTTCAGTTTGTTCAAAACCTGATATTGTTTGATTTGCCGGCATCACCCGATTTGTTAGAACAACGTATCGGACGATTAGATCGCATTGGTCAAAAAAAATCCATATATATTCATATTCCCTTTGCCCAAAACAGCCCACATATGGAGTTGATTCTGTGGTATCATAAAGGACTGAATGCATTTTCAAAAATTGTACCATACGCCCAGCCTGTTTACGAAATATGCAAACAACGATTGATTGAGACAATTCTTGAACCATCAGATACACTGGAAGAATTTGAAAAGCTCATTACAGAAACACAAGAACTTGCGCAGCAAATGGAGCAGGCTTTTAATCGGGGCAGGGATCAACTTTTAGAGCGCAATTCTTTTGATATGACAGTGGCAAAAAAAATAAAAGAGTCCATCAGCACCGCGGATCGGGATTCGAATATCGAACCTTACTGCCAAAGACTTTTTAATTATTTTGGCATTTCGTTAGATGAACTCAGACAGCGCACCTATCGTTTGAGAGCCACCCATCGATATAATGATAAGTTTCCAGGCCTTCATAAAAAAATGCGTGTCACCTTTGATCGAAGAAAATCGTTGATGCTTGAAAACGTTACGTTTCTCTCCTGGGACCATCCCATGATTACCAATGCAATGGATTTATTAATTGGTGAAGGCAATGGACAATGCAGTCTGGCAATCTGGCAAGATATTCGAAAGACTTGTATCTATTTAGAATCTTTATATATTCTGGAATGTGTCGCACCCAGCACTTTGTATATGGATCGATTTATTCCCTCAACTCCCATTCGTATGGTTGTGAATGATCAACTAAAAAACTGCAAAAAAATTCTTGAAATTCATGATTTTGAAAAACGATTGGAAGATGCCAGATATTCTACCAACTTATTTGAAGATGCAATGAAGCGCGTTCCAAAAATGATTGCAGTATCAGAACAAATTGTTCAAAAAGAAGCGGATCGAATTGTTACAGAGACCTTACAAGAAATTGAAACTCAAATGGACCATGAAATTACACGATTGAAAACACTAAAATCAATAAATCCAAATGTAAAAGATATTGAAATTAAAGCCGCAATTGAAGAAAAACAAAGTCTTATTGAATATGCATCATCAGCACGAATAAGGATTGATGCCATCCGCTTGATAAAACGAGGAGTCATTTAATGAAACTGAAAACACCAAAAAAAATATTGCTGGTTGATGATGATCAAGACATATGCAGTGTATTAGCAGAATATTTGGAAAAACAAAATTATCAGGTACTTCAAGCAAATAATGCCTTTGATGGCCTCAGTCTGTATGTTTCTGAAAAACCCGACCTTGTTTTAATTGACATTTTAATGCCTGAAATGACAGGTCTGGAATTAACCGAAAAAATTTTGGAAATTGACCCGGATGCTGTAATTATTATAATTTCTGGCACCGGGAGCTCGATGGATCCAATTAAGGCGTTAAAAATTGGGGCGTGGGATTTTATTTTCAAACCCATTGAAGACTTTGTGCTTCTGGATCATGCTGTTTCTAAAGCTTTTGAACAGGCGGAAATGAAAAGAGAAAAAAAAGCCTTTGACCAATTGCTTAAAGATCAAATCCGACAAAGAACTGATGAACTTGAAAAAATCAATAACCGGCTGGTAAAAGAAATTGATGAACATAAAAAAACTGAAACCATATTGGCAGCAAAAGAAAATCATTATCGCGGAATTTTTGAAAATGCACCTGTGGGCATTTTTCAAACCACACATGAGGGAAAATTCATTGATGCCAATCCTGCCCTTGCAAACATGTTTGGATATCATTCACCCGGTGAGTTAATTGAAACTGTCAATCAATCATCCATAGCCTTTGTATTGTACGAAAATCCCGAAATTCGTGAAAAAACGCTTGAAAAAGCGCTTGAAAAAAATGACTGGATTACTGTAGAGACAAAATTTCGCCATAAAAAAGGCCATTTGATTCCAATCAATTTAATATTCAAGATCGAATGGAATGACAGCGGACAAACCAAATATCTTACAGGCTTTGTTGAAAAAAGGTTAACGAATGATTGCCTCTGATACCATTGCTGCAATTTCAACATCTATGGGCAAAGCAGGCATTGGAATTATTAAATTATCCGGCCCTAAAGCCATTCAAAGGAGCCTTCAATTTTTTAGAAAAAAAAATAAAACTCCGATTGATCCTGAAAAAGTGGTTTCTCATACAATGATTTATGGATGGATGATCAATGACACGACTGAAATGATCATAGATGAAGTTCTTTGGGTATGTATGAAAAAACCCTGTTCTTATACAGGAGAAGATGTCGCTGAAATTCACACACATGGCAGCCATGTTGTGCTTCAAACAATTCTTGATCTGATCCTTTCTGATAACCAGATTCGATTGGCAAAACCGGGAGAATTTACACGACGCGCTTGTTTAAATGGCCGAATGGATTTGACACATGCTGAGGCAATAAAAGAGCTTATTTCTGCCCAAACACCAAAAACGCTTCATTTAACATCTGCGCATTTCAGCGGACAATTTCATGCACAAATCTCAAGCATTCGAGATGACATTTATAAATGTCTGGCCAGACTTGAAGCAACAATCGATTTTCCAGAGGAAATGGTAGATGAAGAATTGGCGCCATTATCCTTAATACCGCAGATTGATCAAATCAATCAATTGATCGTAAGCTATGATCAAACAGCAATTTATCGTGAAGGTCTAAAGGTAGTTATTGTTGGGTGTCCCAATGTAGGAAAGTCCAGCTTATTAAACTGTTTATTGGCAAAAGAACGCGCCATTGTATCTCAACAGCCGGGAACAACACGCGATGTTATTGATGCACAAATCAATATCGAAAATATCCCAATAACGATTTACGATACTGCCGGTATACATCAGACCTTTGATTCAATTGAGCAGCAAGGTATTTCGCGCGCAAAGGCGTTGATTGATCAGGCGGATCTGATACTCTTTCTTGTTGAAGCGAACAGGAAATTATCCCCTGATGATTTTTATGTGTATCAGATGATCAAAGAATGCAATTGGATATTGTGCGCCAATAAGATTGATCGGGTAAAAAATATCCAGATTGATCCGCTCCCATTACAATGGCCTGAGCCAATATGTATATCAGCGCGTTATGACATTGGAATGGATTCACTGAGAAAAGCCATTGTAAAACAGACCCTTCATCAGGATTCTGATCTTCCAGAGCCTGAATATATGATTAATTTCAGACAGAAAAAATGTCTCCAAAAAGCAAAAGATGCCCTCATGCAGGCGCAAACCGCTTCAAATGAAAATTTGCCGGTTGATTGCGTGGTAATTGATATCCGATTGGCTTTAGATGCATTGGGAGAAATTACAGGTGATGTCTGGCATAAAGATGTTTTAGATGAAATTTTTTCGACATTTTGTATAGGCAAATAAACTATTTTGATTGTAAATATCTTAAATAACAGGGAGTTATTATGAGAACAGATATGATAGAATATTATCAACAATATGAACAACTGGTCTCTCAAATGGATCAAGTGTTTCATCAGATGAAAGAACAATTTTCAGATTGCGTCACCTGCCATCTGGGATGTGCCGACTGTTGCTACGCATTGTTCGATCTCACATTAATTGAGGCCATATACATTCACGATAAATTTTTTGAATGTGTGGATAAACCCCAACAAAAAAATATCCTTGAAAAAGCCGATCAAGTAGACCGAAGGATCCATGTGATTAAACGAAACGCTTTCAAAGCTGCACAGCAGGGTAAGGATCAAAATGAAATTATGATGGATATAGCGCGGGAAAAAATTTGTTGCCCATTGCTCAATGAAGATAATCAATGTACTTTATATGAACACCGGCCCATAACCTGTCGTATTTATGGCCTTCCCACTGCAATTGGAAACAACAGTCATACCTGTGGCAAAACAAAATTTGAGCAAGGCGTCACTTACCCCACTGTAAAAATTGATCAAATCTATGACCGCCTGATTGCGCTTTCCAAGGAGTGGACATTAAAAATTGGCTCGCGCTTTGATAAACTTCATGAAGTTCTTGTTCCACTGTCAATGGCGTTGATCACTGACTATAATGATGTTTACCTGGGGCTGAAAACACCTGAAAATGAAGAAAACAAAGGAGCTGAAAAATGCGACAAATGACCCAGGCTGATAAGGAAAGAAAGCAATATATTTTTGACAGCATGTCGCCGCGACGTCAAAAACATATTTTGAAAAAGGGCTACGATGAATGGGACCCTTTTATTGAACCGCAGGATCCTATTGACATTCGAAAAGATAAAACCAAAAGAACATCACAATCACTGATTCAAGAGTTTCTTTCTGGATGTGACCCAAAGAAATACAACAATGCATATGGTCGCGGCGCATTTGATCTTTGTTTGGGTTTAATAAATGATGATGAACGTTACAAAGGGATGTTTGACTTTGCATGTTGGTATCAGAAATTGTTGCAAAAGGCGAATCAATCTTAGGAATGCACTAAAAATAAGTTCCTCATTTACTTATGTGCCAATAACGTGTAGGGGCGAACCTTATGTTCGCCCTCGAACGAATAACGCATTCGTTCCTATGTACGATGGGCGAACACAAGGTTCGCCCCTACATCGGGCTGGCACATAAGTAAATGAGGAATTTATTTTTCGAGCATTCCTTAGGAATGCATCCGATTCACGCGATCCATAAACATATTCAAAGTCATTTGATTGATTTTTATT
>Ga0272440_1003438_pt1 | contig 11821 bp, 3 predicted proteins | sample SSMMMBAug17_FD_192440 | JGI IMG/M metagenome (GOLD analysis project Ga0272440, IMG submission 192440) | Marine sediment archaeal communities from Little Sippewissett salt marsh, Falmouth, MA, United States - SSM-MMB-Aug17 | ecosystem: Environmental > Aquatic > Marine > Wetlands > Sediment ... | reverse complement strand
AACAGTCAAGCATTTTTAAATGGGGAAGTTATTTTCCGAGCATTCCATAGGTTTTTTCAAGAATTAAGGGGATCTTTTTATGCCGGTTAAAATCTCAACTTTCAGCATATGAATTGAATGCAGAGACAGGTGAATTCGGTTTATCCACAATTTGGTTGCACTCTTTTGGATTTTTATTGAAAAACAATACAACAGTGTTATAATAAAATAGGGCGTGTCCAGCAGATGGAGGAAGCAAAGTAGTTTATCCTTATTGTCTGAATCCATCCATTGGATACGCACAGTATAATACAATACAATTAAAAAAAATTGACGAGCCTCCAAAAAATGTAAAGAAAGGAAAAAAATGAGACGCACAAATCAATATCAAAAAAATCGTTTTTTTTATCAGACACTCCTGTTCATGCAGATTGCATGTATACCTGCAATCTGCATGGCCAATGTGTCAATCACACAAACCATACATTTAAAAGCCGGATGGAATGCCATTTTTGTTGAAATCTTGCCTGACGAATCTGATCCGGATATTTTATTTAATAATACACCCATCACTCAGGTGTTGGCTTTCCTACCTGATCAATCATCAGTGCAATTTATTGAAAGCCCGAATGAAATGGACTGGAAAAGCGAAAAATGGTGTCGATGGGTGCCGCCCAATGGGCCGGAATCTTTTTTAAAAAATTTGTATGCAATTAAAAATGATCAGTCGTATATCGTTTTTACGACTTCTGATTTTACCTTAAGTATCACTGGAATGCCTTCAATTCAGCATCGTCAGTGGTTTCCTGATGCCTTCAACCTGGTTGGATTTTATGTTGATCCGGTTGTCCCACCTACCTTTGCACAATATTTTTCAGGCTCGCAGAATCATCAAGATTATGACATTTTTACATTAATGAATGATACCTGGAAACGTATCGAAAAGCCTGATCAGGTTAACATTGAATCTGGGAAAGCGTATTGGGTGTTTTGCAATGGCGGTTCCAATTATGTTGGACCATTAGAAGTTGTTGTTCCTGGTACTGGAGATGAGCTGGATTTCAACAGAACCATTCCTCAGTGGGAATTAACGTTTATCAATCATTCTCCGGATCCATTGTCTGTTACTGTGACCCCGATTCCCAATAGTATAACTGATGCGGGGGTTCCTTTGTCTATTCAGTCATACACGAATTTAACCGAAAAAGTTTTTACACCTTTTAATACAACAACATCTCCAATGAACCTGGAATCTGAACAATTGTTCAAACTTAACCTGGCCATTCGTAGAGATGCGATTGCGAAACCAACAATTTCAAGTCTTTTAAAAATTGCGGATGATTCAGGCAATCTATTTTATTTGCCGGTCAAAGCTGAACAATAATCTCATTAAAGAAAGGGCATTTGTATGAAAGCAATATTAAGCCAAATATTATTAGCAATCCTTTTATTGCCTCCACTGGTCATGGCTGGCACATACCAGGGCTTGTGGATCGGTCAGATAGAGTTGGATCAAGTCAATGAAGTCGCCAGTAAAACAGACCCCCATACACTTCAGCCAGTAAAACATGTTTTTGATATGACGTTGCTCCTTCATGTGGATCAAAGTGGCGTGGTCCGATTACTTAAAAATGTCACAATGATGCAGAAATCTGAAGAAGTTGATGGCAACAACATTGTCCGAAGGGTTTTAATTACTGATGATTCACTTCTTCCAGAATATGAAGGCATTGTGCGGCGAGATGGTAAACTGGTTGGTATTCGGTTAGGTTCGCTGGCTTTTGATTTTCCTATTCATCAAACAGAGATGCCATTGACCGGAAATCTTGCACCTGGAAATACCCTTGAATGCACATTGGAAATGGATAAAAACCACCCTACCAATCCATTTAGACATTTGTATCATCCAGATCATCAGCAAGGAAAAAATATTACCCGACAAATTCAATGCATCATCAATAACACTCAGGACAATAATGATCCTGATGACGATCAGTTTTCGTTGACAGGAACCTATCAGGAATCAATTTCAGGACTTCATAAAATTCCGATTAAAATGAGAGGACGTTTTAATATTCAACGTATTTCTGAAGTGGGCTTGTTAAACCAATAATTTTTTCATTACGAATGTTCAGTATCGCAATGGGGCGTATCCAGCAGATGGAGGAAGCAAAGTACATTCTCAACCTGGATTACTCAACTGGAAAATGTTAAAAATAATCTGCTGTTTGTCTATTCTATTAAAGGGTTTATGCAGGATGCGATTGATTTGTTCAAAGGAAATCTCGGATAATAAGTTCCTCATTTAACACATTGCCTGGTGTGATGATGAGCGATGGTTGGATAATGCCATTCTTAATGTCTGAAAAACTGAAAAATATAAAAAAAATAAAAAATAAAGGAAAAATCATGACAAAATTTTTAAACACATTTCTTCAAGCAATTGTATTATTGATATTAACCACCTTTGTTCCATTCAATGCAATGGTTGCACAGGCCATCACATGGACCTATTATGATCTTTCCAATAAACCCATTAACAATCCAACAGATGATGAAATCAAAACCATGGCCATCATGCGCGTCAGTGATACAGGGGTGACCCAATACGCACTGGAAATTGACCATGACTTTTCAGGCACCTGGGGGACAGGGTATTTGGAAAACATTGGAAATCCATCTCCAGCGGTTGGCAAACAATGGGTGAATATGGATGAAGAAGTTATTTGTAATGTTGATGGTATTGTCCAGGATGTTTACAATATTAACAGCCGATATGTTTCAACTGGCTATTATGCGCAAGGACCACCAAACAGTCAGGACAAGGCCAATGCCCTTATTTTTGATGGTACAGATGATTACGTACAAACAACCAATATTTATATAAATTCCCCATCTTCGATCAGCTTTGAATTCTGGGCAAAAAGGGATAGAACACAGATCACAGAGTATATTCTCAATCACAGTAAAGATTTTCAAATTGGGTTTAACAGCAATGATATGGCTGTCTTTAAAACGCTACATGGTTCTGTAACAGCCAGCAAAGCAACCTTTACTGGATGGCATCATTGGAAATTTGTATATCAAACCTATAGATATAATTACCATAATACCAGTGACATGGGGGTAAAACTATACATTTATCGTGATGATGTCTTACTTGCCCAAAAAACAATACAGCCAGATTGTTGGAAACAATCCCATCCTTATCAAACCAAAGAATATGAAGAAGGATGTTACGAGCGCTCAAGTTCTGTTACAGGTACTCCTGGTGAAAATCATAATAAGGATTGGTATAAATGCAAAAATGAGTGGGGGTATTCATCTGATTATGCCAGTAAAATTAAAGGAGGCCATCCGATTCAAATCTGTGCGGATTATGATGGCAACGAATGTGATCAATGCTATAAAAAGGGCAGTTGGCAGTCTAAGAGTTTTTGTTTTAAACATTGGACACCAAAAGGGCCATTCATTCATAAAGATAAATTTGGTGATAAGAGATTAAAATTTAATATGTATGATGCCTATGATATGATAAAAAAAAAATCAAAATATGTCTGGCATACACGTTATTCCTATCATTGCAATGCTAAAAAATACAAAATAAACAGTCCGATAATTTTTGGCAAAGGATATGCTTCAAATTATTTCAAAGGAAAACTTAAAGATGTTATTTTCCGCACCAACAATCGTATTCATGGCAAATGGTATTTCAATGATGGCGATCAGTCCAATGTTGCAAAAGATTCAAGTTACCAAAAGCGTGATGCATCTCTCATAAATTTCGATACTGAAAAATGCTGGATGGTTGATCCTACATTGTCAAGATATTACACTTTTGATCGTATTCAAGCGCGTCAATCCATTCCAAAATTTATTATGAAAAGCTATGGAAAAATTGTCTACGATTGGGGACGTCAACATGCGGTAACAACCAACACATTTCCTGAAAATCTCAGTGACATGACAATGATCAATGTCCTTTCTGATGAAAGCCAGTCAAATTATACCGGTGCCGGTTCTTATTGGTATAATCATGGTTCTGCTCTAAAAATCAGCTCCGGCGAAAATGCCTGTCAAAAATTGTCGGGCTATCGGGATAATACGATTGATCCAAATATAACAATCAACGCGTCTTACGCCGAAATTCAAAGCCTTGTCAGCCCGCAAAATTTCAGTTGGGTGTATACGCCTTATGTGTTTGAAGAAACTGTCATTTTGGGATCACCTGTATTACTGTCCACTGTTCCGCCTGATGTGCGTGAACATCTGGATTTAAGCCTGAAACCCCAATACATTTCTCAAGATATTGAAGAAAGCGATATGGTTTTCTGGAGTGAATCCGAACAAAAAATCTATCCCCTTCGAGGGGGGCTCACCTTTGATCTGGAATACGATCTCAAAGATGCGGAATGTGAGGGAATCAATGTGGTTGTTCGGGTCACAACACTCTGGCCAAAATCCCCCCATATCATTCATATTGCGAATTCGCCGCCGGTGTCCCTTGATCCTGCTATGGATGATGATGTCGTGTTTAAGGCTATCAAGCAGGTTGAAGCCGATGCCGCTGTCTCGGGTAAAAAATTTTCTGCTGCTGAAAAAGGACGCAGTGTACTTCATTTTATGAGAAATACAATTGATAACACCATTCCTGGAGAAATCTCCCTTTCTTTTAATGGCAAAGGCTTTGCTGAAACCGAAAAAATTGGCCTTCCAGCAAATTTTACCATCGAATTTCATGCAAAACGAAATACAATTGGCGATCTGAACGTTGCCATTGGTCATGGAGATCCTGAAGCTGCCAAGGGGATGGTTATTGGATTTAATGAAAATGATCAATTTACATTTGATATCTCTGGTTACACGCTGACAACCAGTAAACCCTATACAGATTATAACTGGCATCACTGGGCATGCGTGTACGAAACCGATATTTCTCAAATGCCTGAAGAAGTTGATCCGGAAACAGTTCCTGAAGTTTCCAATGATTCCGAATCAGCAGACCTTACAGATACCACGCTTACCACAACATTTACCTGCAAAAACAATCCTGATAATGGCGCATGCAAATGGGTTGATGATGCCTGCTATACCATTGGATTCACAGGAGATTATGATATTGATGAAAAGGGTCAGCGGTATTGGAATCATCTGGCCATTGCCCACAGGCAATGTGGTGAGAATATTACATACAAGCGTCGTATCTATTGTGATGGCGAACTTGTAGGTTCAACTGAAACCGATCTTGCTTATCGGGGGCAGGGGGCACTCCGGATTGGATCAAATGGAGCGGGATGGGATTCCAGTGCCAGCGGTTTTAAAGGGCAACTGGATGACATTCGTATCTGGAACGTTGCAAGAACTCAGGAACAAATTGCAGAAAATGCGATCAAACGCATTACAGGTACTGAAAATGATCTGGCAGCATATTTTCGCATGGATCGAATCGGTTCAGCCTATCTGGATGACAATCGTGAAAATCCTTCCCGGCCTATCATTGCTGTATTGACCCATATGGATCCTTCCAATTCATGGATTGTAGACACCACCAAACAATTTTCACTGGAACCAGAACATATTATGAATAGCGGTCAGGCCTGTATACGTGTGGTTGAAACCCTGATGGAATCTCATAATAAAGTAGAAGGGACAGCTTTTGTCGGCCATGAAATTACTGGCGCCGCATATCATGACTCCCGGGTTCCCCATAATGGCTATGTTTTCTACGATAAGGTGACTTATAATGCCAGTATATATGACAGAGAAAATCTGCAAGGGCCGATCTATCCAGTGAATATCAAACATCCAGCATTTGATGCACGAAATACGATTTTAGTCATATGGTATAAGGTTCAAGATGGTGTTTCCTGGCCTTATCAACCGGTTGAATATAAAAATCAATGGCTTGAGTTTGAAAAACGTATTGTTATTGCCAGTCGATTGGGTTCTGATGGGAAGGATGAAAATGGAAATGATCAGCTTTTTCCAGATATCAACGATATCGAACAAAATTACCTGGATCCGGCGCGCTATCAAGAAATTCAAATATACAACCAGCCAGATCAGTCACTTCCCGGATACAACCCCAATGAAGAACACGCAGTGGTGACATCATCGTTCAGAAATTCTCAGGCTTCCCCATGTCCAAAAGCAGCATTTGCCCTGCGCAATGATTTAAATAAAACCATTGTTGAACATGATGACTACACATCACATCCATATGTTTTAATTCAGTATTTTGATACTGTTCTGGGACATCATGGCATGATGCCATTTAAGGTTGAAGTGGACGATTCTTCCTATGGCTATACCTTTCGCTATGACATGAAAGCCGGCGATGCAGTGGTCGCACCTTATCCTCTGAATGAGGTCATTGGCGCAACACCGCCAGAAGAAATTTTTGGACGCAACAGCAATCCGGATCAACGCTGCTATTTTAAAGATCATAAAGGGCAATCCTGGGCAATTTCTGGGGCCGGGCATCCATTGGAAATTGCTGAAATCAGTGTCAGCAGTTCATACACCGACCATGTGGATTATCAAATCAAACTGGCCGCACATACCATGAATTATAATGATTCCTATTTAATTAAAGTGATTGATCACCGAGGATTTAAAGGCATGATGAATTTCACTGTTGGTGTGCAGAAAGCGGATATGAATCAATCTGGCGTTTATGTGAATGGTCAGGAAATATCTCATTTGGGCACAAATTCGTTTATTGTCAGCCTTCGCACGGAAACCACTGATTTGCAGGCCAGTCATTTTAAGTTGTTTCATTATGAATCCGCAGCCAATATCACTGTATATTACTGGTATCCGCTTCAACCTTCATTTTGGTATGATACTGACACACTCGGTGATGGTACAGGCAATGTGGGCCTGTCAATTCCCTGGTTGCCTGCCGGTGATGTCGCTGAAAACGATGGTTTTCCCGAAGATATGATTGGCCGCGCCAAAGCGGTGCAGGTGACCTATGATGTTACCTGGCCGCCAGATACACCTGTATTAAAAGCCGGAGAAAGTTTAACCTTTCCTGGCGGTGAATATCGCACAGATCATACGACGTATCCCGGTCTTCCTGGTGTGCTGGCATGGGCCGCCGGTCAGGTGGTCTATGATTCGTTAAATCCCGCAATGGAAAACGCAAAACTCTATGATAAATATCTGGTTCGATTGGTGCCCGCACTGCTTGAACGTGAAGTCGATTTCCCCATTGATCGATTTACTGAAAACTTACAGCCTGCATCGGGCCGGGTGGATGTCATCATGAATCGATGGTATTTCAAAGAACTTCACGCTGGATTAAAAACGCGCATTTATTATGATCCAATGACCCAAAAACTGGGCATTCGCGGTTTTATTAATGGTAAAACCCTGGGAGATGACGATCTGACAGCATCACCGCCATCTATTTATGTGTTGCAGCCCAATATTTTGACAGAACGTGAACAAAAAACCATTCAGGAAATAGAGGGCGCGGACAATGCGTTTAAGGATGCAGTTGTGGCACTTTATGAATTGTCCAGAAACCCCCAATCATTGAATGATCCATACGCGGTCGGTCTGGAATTACATGAAAACTGCCTTGCTTACATGACAGACAAGCATCCCAAACAATCCAAATATCTTCAAGATATGTTTTATGCCTGGTTGGGCACCCATATTGACAATGAAACCGATCGGATTATTCCACAAATTGCCTTTGGTCCGGGATTGGCACTGGTTCCCAATGGCGGCCTTCTGGATCCCAACGATAATGTCTTTAATGATTTTACTGAAGGCTATATCACAATTGTTGAAAACAATCATCCAGACATGGGCGCACTGCCTGTATCCTTGTATGTGATCAAGGTGGTGAAAGAAAAGGTGCGGGGCGCAATCAAGACAGTCTATTCTGACAATGTGTTTGATGAAAAATTAACCCTTCGCCATTCAGCGGATTTTGGTGCGGATCCTGATGACTTAATCTTTCAGTGGTGGTATCGCGAGCAGGATGGCATTGATCAGCCCACGCCTGACTTAAAACCAGACAAATGGCTGATTTTTCCAGATTCAACCGGAAAAAATGGGCTGGGAATGTCAGAAATCTCGCTTGCTGGTGCGGGTGCTGTGTTGCTGGTGGATAATAGTTTTTATACCCGATATCGGCATCAAAATAGTGATCCAGATGATCCCAATTCATGGTCAGATTGGGCCGGTGCTGCGAACTCAAGTCCAGAGCTTTATCAACCGCAACTGGCTGAAGGATGGGTAAAACGTGTTGTCAATGGTATTAATCCTTTTGAAGCACGTATCAGCAGCTTTTACAATTCCGAAAGTCCTGCGACCTATGTCAGTATGGTTCGCCAGGCAGGTCCTCGCTATGAAGGGCCTGTGGCATTTAATCCGGATAAGGATGTTATTGAAAATCTGGGCCTGATAGAACTTTACCAGACTGTTTTGAAACGCGCTATGGATTTAAGTATCAATCTTGAACAACCCACCTGCACACCTGGTATTACATCAGCCCTCCAACTGGCAGCAACGCGAATTTCCGGGTTTTACAATCTATTGGGAAACGAGGCCTACAATGATGCGATTGATCCAACCATTGGCTATGGCACAGATAGTATTGAATATGGAAGCCTTGCACCAACAATATTTACTTTTATGAATCAGGTGCCATCACTTTTGGATGAAGAATTCGCATTACTCTGTGGACGTGAAGAAAAAGGTGCCCGACCGGCATATAACAGGCTGTTATGGAATTTTACCAAAGGAGAAGGTGAAGTTGCTTATGCCATGTCGTATAATCTTGACGATATTGATGAAAATGGCTTTATTGATGAAGCTGATGGCCGTGCTGCTTATCCCCAGGGGCATGGTGATGCATGGGGGCATTATTTAACATCAATCAACTGTTTTTACAGTCTGTTAGGACATCCCAATTATATATGGGAGTCCCGATCAGAAAAATTTTCAGTTGAGGGCGTTGTCATTGATGTGGATTACACAGATGAACGAAAATTTGCCGAAACAGCCGCATCAAAGGCAAAAATTGCCAGTGAAATTGTGAATATTACCTATCGAAAACACTACATTGATGATCCAGCAGGGCAATGGCAAGGTTATAAAGATACTGATGAAACCCGCGCCTGGGGCGTTTCTGGATGGGCACGAAGAACGTATATGGGATCATTGTTTGATTGGGCTACAGCAAATGCCATTATCCCTGCTGAAGATACCGATCCCACGCATATGGGTTTGAAAAAAATTGATCGAACAACTGTTCAGGAAATTTTGGATATTGCATCACAGGCCAGGAACATTCAGCAGCAATATGATAATGCCAATAATGGTCTAAACCCATTAGGGCTTTCAACCGATATTGTCCCATTTGATGTTAATCCCGCTCGCATGAACCCCAATGCAAATGCAGCAACGCATTTTGAACAGGTCTATGAACGCGCTTTATCAGCAATGGAAAACGCCCGTGCGGTCTTTGATTATGCCAATTCACTTAAAGATCGTATTCGGCAAATAGCTGTTTCTGAACAGGAATTTACAGAACAGGTCATGGATAAAGACAGAGATTATCGAAATCAATTAATAGAACTCTTGGGAACACCATACAAAGGCACCATCGGTGCAGGAAAACCTTATCCGCCTGGATATAAAGGACCGGATTATTACTATTATGCCTATGTTGATGTCAATGAAGTTTCCAATGAAACTGTGCCTCCGCCTTCTGATGCAATGAAAATTAATTTTGCACCACAAAATACACTGGTGATCAATGACCAGGATGATGAAGGATATAATGATTTACCCACAATGTTTACGCAATTTTTTGGGTCAGATTTGATCGGTGAAGTCTACATGTCAACAGATTTCAGTGGCTCAGTGGATATAACATTTCCCATAAGTGCAGGCACATACAGTTTTATGGCACCATCATCATGGGGCATGAGAGAGTCCCCTGGTGAAATACAACTGTCCCTGATTGAATTGGTCAAGGCAGAAGCGCAACTTCAATTGGCCCTGTCACGTTATGCAGGATTGATGGGAGAAATTCGCTCTAAAACCCTTCTGCTGCAAGCAAGGTCCGATCTGAATTCTGAAGAACTTGTCATTGGTGATGAATATGCAGAAAACGTTGAAAGTCTTAATAATCAAATGTTAGGCTTAAGAACTGCTGCCGATATTGCTGATACGAGTGCTGATTTTATTGAAGAACAAAGCGATGCCATGGCAGAATCATTACCCAAAGTAGCGGGGGCAATGGCAGTGGATGCTACCTCTGGTGCTAGAGGCGCTATTAAAATAGCTGGCGCTATTTCTGGAAAAGTACTTCGGGTTACTGCTTATGCCAGTCGCCTAAAAGCGGATATGCTGGAATCTGATAAAGAAATTGCTGCTATGGACATGGAAACAAAACTCCAAAAGGCAGGTTATCGTTATGATATTCAACAAGCCCTTGCTGAACTTGAAGGTTTACTGGGAAATGAAGCCCCTACACGAATGGAAATTTTTAAAGAACGTGAAAGTATGCGCCAGGTATCTGAAAAATATCGCGCGGTTCTGTCAAAAGCAATGAGACTGATGGAAGAACGAAAAGCCTACAATGCACGTGTCGCCAAAAAAACTCAGGGAAAACGCTATATGGATATGGCGTTTCGGTTGAATTTAAACCAATCATTGTCAAAGTATCGAAATGCCTTTGATACAGCCGCACGATATGTTTATCTTGCAGCAAAAGCCTATGACTATGATACCAATTTGCGTGATGATAACACGGCATCAGCAAAACCATTGTTAAATGAAATTATTCATCAACGCCATTTAGGACAGTTTGAAAATGGGCAATATGTTGTTGGCATGGGGGGGCTGGGTGATATCCTGGCCACAATGAAAATCAATTATGAAACGTTAAAAAGCCAGATGGGTTTTGATGCGCCGCAAACTGAAACCGGTCGATTTTCGTTGCGTTATGAGCTGATGAGAATCAAACATGATGCCGATAGCCTGGAAGCCTGGCGAGATACCTTAAAGACAAAAAAGGTTGATAATTTATGGACCATTCCTGAGTTTAGAAAATTCTGTCGGCCATTTGCATCTGAAAGTCTGGGAGAACAACCGGGCATTGTCATTAAGTTTGGAACCAATATCATATTTGGTCAAAATTTCTTTGGATGGCCATTATCCGGCGGAGACCATGCCTATGATCCCACAAATTTTGCAACCAAGGTACGATCAATTGGTGTCTGGTTTGAAGGTTATGACAACAGTCTCTTATCTGAAACCCCGCGTGTATATTTAATTCCAACAGGCATGGATGTCATGCTCGTACCAGACAGTCTGGAATTAGATACCCGAGAATGGACAGTTGTGGATCAAAAAATACCCATTCCACTGCCGGTAAGAGGTTCAGATTTAAACAATCCAGACTGGATACCATCCTTAGATTCTTTAGATGGTTCAATGATCAGTATCCGAAAATTTTCAAGTTTTCGAGCCTATCATGATGCGGGCTATTTTGATGCCAATCAAATGAATTATGAAAGTCGTCAAATTGGAAGATCTGTGTGGAACACTGCCTGGATGTTAATTATTCCGGGCGGCACTTTTCATTATGATCAGGAATTGGGGCTGAAACTGTTTATTGAGAATGTGACTGATATCAAGTTGTTTTTTCAGACGTATGCGATTTCTGGAAGTTAATGCCAATGGGATTGGGGTCAAACCTTGAATTGTGAATTATGCAATTTCTATGCTAGAAACAAGGCAGATTACTTAGGAATGCTCTGAAAATAACTTCCTCATTATTGATATTGTTCGTTTTGAGGTAATTGTACTGTAG
>Ga0272440_1003437_pt1 | contig 11827 bp, 6 predicted proteins | sample SSMMMBAug17_FD_192440 | JGI IMG/M metagenome (GOLD analysis project Ga0272440, IMG submission 192440) | Marine sediment archaeal communities from Little Sippewissett salt marsh, Falmouth, MA, United States - SSM-MMB-Aug17 | ecosystem: Environmental > Aquatic > Marine > Wetlands > Sediment ... | reverse complement strand
TTCGTTTAAGCCGGTCGAAATTGCTGTTAATACAGGTGTGGTTGATGTGATATTTGAAGATGAAAACGAAAAATGTTATCATCTTGAAGAACAACGACACATGGCGGAATCTGATCTGTATCGCTTTGCATCGCAACATTTTAGTGTTGCAAAAGAATGGCGGAATGATGTAATTGATATCATCTTGATCTCAGGTCGGCCTTATAATGGCAAAAAAGCAATTCAAACCCAAAGTGGTCTGTATCATCCAACATTTGTTGATTTGACTGAACGAAATGGTAAAAAACGCCTTGAACAAATTCGGAAGGCAGTTGAATCCGGTGATACATCATCATTCCTGGAACTGGCATTTCTCCCAATGTATGGCAATGATGATGACATTGATAAAACTGAATTTGTTAAGGAGATTATCCGGTTTGAAACAGGGTTGCTAAAAAAAGATCCAACAAAAGAGTTGCTTATTGCTGCAACAATGATTATGTCCAATAAAATTCTTGATACTGAAACCTTTAATAAATTATGGGAGGAAATTAAAATGATAAAAGCATTCGTATTTGCTGAGGAAAAAGGTTATGATAGAGGAAAAACCGAAGGCAGGAAAGAAGGCATATTAGAAACTACTAAAATGATGCTTATCGAAGCCCTTGAAGAAACCATTGACGTTGTGCCTGAATATATTGAAAAGAAAATTCAACAAATTTCAAGTCAGAGAGCTTTGAAAGGTTTGCATCGACAAGCAATGCGGTGTAAAGACATTAAAGATTTTGATCAAAAACTTGCTTTAGCGATGTCTTAAAATTCCAGTTTGCGTGCTTTTTAAAAGAGTATGGTTGCCATCGGACAGAGCCTACAAATAAGGAAAGCTCTGAAAATAATGTCCCTTTTTATTGGAATGGTTCGTTTTGAGGTAATAGTAGTGTAGAAACATAGCACGCGACGTCTCTACACGACCTTATTTTTTGTAGGATCAAGAATAATGAGCATGTTATTCTCAAAACACTCCTACTCACCAAACAAAAAGACCATCGTATCCAACGTCCTATATTCATACGTCTCGGCACGTTCATCACCCCCAAATCTTTATCTCTGCTCCACTGATCCCTCACCAAAACCCCATTCTTACCATCATCAATAATGCTTGCAATTATCATCCATGTATAGTAATGAAATGCAGTATTGGAAGAAAAAAATTTATTGAAACCTAACGAAAGTAAATATTATGCAAACAAAAAAACAAATCTGGTTAAAAGCGATTCCCTGGAACAAAGAAATGATCACAGATGCCCTTGAAGCTGGCGCAGATGCGGTTATTGTTCCACAGGGAACAAGTGATAAAGTAAAGGAATTAGGGATTATTCAAACTGTATCTGAGGATGGTGATATCAAGTGGGATACTGATATCGTCTATGTTGATGTGCATTCACAGGATGATGAAGAGTCCATTGTTTCATTAACGCGAAGTAAGAAGGTGATTGTAAAAACTTCTGATTGGACAATCATTCCTTTAGAGAATCTGGTCGCTCAAACGAATAATATATTTGTTGAATGTGATAATCTTGACGATGCCCGAACTGCTTTGGGAATTTTGGAAAAAGGAGTTGATGGTGTTATTGTGACGCAGAAAAATCCGACTGAAGCGCGTGAAATCATAAAAGCGCTGAAATCAGATTCTGAAAAGATGGAACTCGCATCCTTTACCATTGATGCCATCCGCCCCCTTGGGATGGGAGATCGTGTGTGTGTTGACACATGTTCACTTATGAATGAAGGTGAGGGCTGTTTAATTGGAAACAGCAGCCGGGCCATGTTCTTAGTTCATTCGGAAAGCATTGAAAATCCATACGTATCACCAAGACCCTTTCGTGTAAATGCCGGTCCAGTGCATGCTTATATAAAAATCCCCGGCGGGCGTACACGCTATTTGTCTGAGTTGGAAGCGGGTGATGAAGTTCTTGGAGTGGATGCCAATGGAAATGCCAAGTCTCTAACTGTTGGACGCTTAAAAATTGAACAACGCCCTTTACTATTAATTGAAGGTTCTGGCCCCAATGGCAAAGTTAACACCATTCTTCAAAATGCAGAAACCATTCGGTTGGTAGATAAAGATGGAAGGGCTGTTTCTGTTGTAAAACTCAAATCAGGAGATACTGTTTTGGGGATGGTTGAAACAAGCGGACGCCATTTTGGTCACCAAATTGATGAAACGATTACTGAAAAATAGGAGATGAAATGGCTTCGTATATAAACATTGAGAAAAAAGATCATATTGCCTGGTTGACATTCAACAGGCCAGATAAAGGCAATGCCATAACCCCTGAATTTTTCTCAGAAATCAGTGATACATTTAAGTCAATGTCTCAAGATTCAGACATTCGGGTTGTCGTACTCAAAGCCAATGGGAAACATTTTACTACAGGGCTTGATCTCATGGCTGCTGCCGATATTTTTGGCAAGGCCATGAAAGACAAAGAAACTTTTCGAAATGTGATTATTAAACTTCAAGAAAGCATGAATGCTGTTGAGCAGTGTCGAAAACCTGTGATTGCCGCAGCGCATGGCATGTGTATTGGGGCCGGGATAGATTTATTATCTGCTTGCGATATTCGCATTGCTGAAAAGAATACCGCTTTTTCTATCAGAGAAACCAAAATAGCCATTGTTGCCGACCTGGGTACACTTCAACGAATGCCTTACATTATTGGATATGGTCGATTTAATGAATTGGCGCTGACAGGAAGAAATTTTTCTGCTGATGAAGCACTTGAAATGGGATTTATCACACATATTTGTGATGGTGAAACCGCATTATTGGACAAGGCAAAAAATATTGCAACTGAAATTGCTGAGAACTCACCTCAAACTGTTCAGAACGTTAAGGAAGTTATTCAATACAGTCGTGACAATGGTGTATATGCAGGGCTGACTTACGTTTCTCAAAAAAATGCTGCAATTTTGCCCTCTGATGACCTTCAGGAAGCAATGGCTGCTTTTCTGGAGAGACGAAAACCGAATTTTAAATAAATACGTTTTTATGTTGCTTTCTGGATATGAGCAATACCAATGCAGGGGCAAAGCTTAGGAATGCTCGAAAAATAAGATCCCCATTTAAATTGTTCGTATTGGGTTTTTTGTACTGTAGAGACGTAGCATGCTACGTCTCTACACGACCTTATTCTTTTGTACGATCAAAATAAATTGAGCATCATATTTTCAGGCTATTCCTTATGTTTGCCTCTACAACGACATTCTTTACCCCACATTTTACATTTAACAATGAAATAGTGTAAAATTTACATCCCAAAGAATCCATTCATCTGCCTTGAAATACAATTATATCATAATAATTTCAATGACTAATCTCTTTTTTTATAAGAAACCTTCTTATGGCATACTTACTGCTCATCTAATGGATCAAGCGTGTTTATCAGTATCATTCATCGTTCGCTTGTGGGAGGTATTTATGGAAACATCTCATCAAATAAAAAAATATCATGTTGTGTTTAAGAATAAATTCGTCTCAGATGTCAATCCGAAAGACGTTCAACGAATTTTTACAACAAAATTCAGGGTTCCAAAAAATTCATGTGAAAGAATTTTTTCCGGTCGTCGGGTTCGGATAAAAAAAGGGCTTAGCCAGCAGACAGCATTGAGTCTTCAGGACAAATTGTTTAAAATCGGCATGCTATGCGATATTGAACTGGATATTGATCAGAAGCCTGAACCGAAACGTGTTACAGCAAAAGAATCTATTCCTGAACAGACACCTAAAAAAACACCACAGGCACAACAATTAAAGGATGAGGATGATGAAGAGGATGACGACATTGAAGCGGATTTTGATCTTTCCGAAATATTAATGCAGGCAGATATCAATACGATTGACCCCAAAAATACGAAAAGTATTATTGAAGTTATCAAATACCATGATGACAAAATTGTAGATATTCAATATTTAAATAAAAAAGACAAATATATTGATGTGGATAATCATTTTTGTCTGGCAGAACTTGATAGAAAAGATAAGGCGTATTTTTATTTTGATGCATTCATCCAGGGCAGTTGTTATGATACGAAACAAAAATCAGTGGACACAGAATCCTTACGTGTCAATGAAAATATGTATGCAAAGAATAAAAGAATCTATAGACATCCTGTTCCAGATCAGGGACATGTGACCCTTACAAATGATGTGTATACCTATCATATACAAAGAAAAATAAGCCACCATGAGCCTTCAAGAAAAACAGTAAAACCTCCAAGATCAATTGGCATGAAACATTTTGCCCGATCTGTTGTATGCCATCTGATGGTTATTCTTCTGGTGGGTTGGTTTGTATCATTTGAAAAAACAAACATCTCCGAACAAAAACGTTTTGCAAAAATTGCAGGTAATAAAATTCACGATTTACAAAAACTTCGAAAAAAAAGACAAATAAAACGTCGGCCCCAAAAAATTGAAATGGTTCAGCATCATCCCAAAAAAACAAAAGCACCTGTAAAAGAAGTGAGACCGGCAAACAAAAAGGTCAAAAAACAGATTTCAAAAACAAAAGTTTCCAAAAAAAATATTGTCAGAAATCACAAGCACCGAAAAAAAACAAAAATGACAGGTCAATCGCCATCAGGAAAGACAGGCAAACAATTCGTATCAAGACGTTCCCAGAAAAAAGGAAATGGTGGTGGAAAAGTTGGCAACGTTGCTACACCTAATGTCAATCAAAAGGGGCTTTTGGGAATGATCAAAGATACCGGTCTCAGTCTTTTGAACACAGAAGCATTGGCTGCGGTAACACAGCTTGATACTGTTGATGTTCCTGGCAATTTCGAAAAAAACACACTGAAAATCAATGGTGTAAAAGGAAGCCTGGGAAATCGAAAGGTTCAAATGCCCCTTAACACAGGTGGCGGGCGTGTGAGCACAAAAGGTGCGCACCAGGTTCTTCGAACAGGCGGCGGCGATGGTTCAGGGGGGAAAGGCTCTGGCTCGCGTGTTGGCGAACTTGCAAAAGGGAATACAGGCAATCATGCTGTTAAGGCCATGATTCGCGCCAGTTTTAAACAATCTGAGCATCAGATTCAAGGGGGGGGAATGAGTCGCACAGCAGTAAAAAAAGTCATTGATCAACATATTGATGATATTACATACTGTTATGAGGTCGCGTTAATATCTGATCCATCAATTGTGGGAAAAGCGGTTTATGAATGGCGTATTATGATGAATGGTTCTGTTGGTGATGTTCGTATATTGAATGCATCTATTCAGAATCAGGAAATATTGGGATGTATCAAAAGATCAATCAAGACATGGACATTTCCACAACCCCATAGAGCGCAAGTCGCTGTGTCGTATCCATTTGTTTTTGACATTGTTGGCTTTTAGTGTCCTTTCGGTAAGCATGCTTACCGGCTTTTAATTATTGTGAACCTATTGGATTATAACTGCAAATCCAGGCGAATGGTCTTTTTCAAAAACCGAATCAAACGATAAAGATAGGTATAATTGCCGATTTCCAGGTACACTGTTCCTGTCATGCCCTCTCTTAATGCCATATTCTTATTGGGAAATTCAACACTGACTCTGTAAAATCGGGCAATACCTTTCATAATATGCATGGGTGAAATTCGAAACACGTTTCCGGAAAATATGACATCCGGTTGATTATTAATCATAAAGTACGCCTTCGTGCCCGGTTGAATGCCTTCAATATCCCGCTCAAGAATGTCAATGACAACTTTGTAAACCGATGTGTCAATAAATCTTCCAATAGGATCACCAGCCGAAAGAATGGTATGGGCCAGCGCATTGAGATTGGTCTCAAATATGCCTGTATAAGGAGCTGTGATCCATAATTTTTTCTGCCTTCGCTTGAGATCGTTTTGTGAATCAATCATTTGTTGTCTGATTTTTTTAAGTTTTAACAACTCTGCGGCATCGTTTATGGCCAGCGCAGCATATTGTAACTGATCATTTGACTGCATATCGATGCTGAGTGCTGTCAATTGATCATCAATATCCTGATTCGTCTGCATTAAAATGGTTTCATCTTTTTCATATGCCAGTTTGTTGATATCAACAGTTTGTACGTAACCACTTTCAAGGGCGCGTAATATTTTTTGATTATTGGGCTCCAATGTGGCCGAAATCTTTAAATGCTGTGGAAATGGATAAAAGATAAAACCATACATCGTTCCTGCAAAAAGTGCCAGACCAATGATTCGAACACGATAACTTGTAAAAAAAGATTTATGCTCAGTCATGATTAACCTGATAAAATTAATAAGTTTACCCAACATTTGACCAAAAAATTTGTATAAAATCATGCATAATATAATGAGTCCAAAACCATGAAGTGTACTGATTAAAAACCCCCCTGCCAGAAAAATCAGACCTGTAAGCACATTGAACATATAAATGGAAACCAGGAATCCAAAAATGCCTAAAATCCAACGTTCTCGTTGGGTCAGCGTATCAAATTCTTTTTTCAAACGAAATATTTTGGTTGAAATTAAATAACTTAAATATTGTTTGGAGCGGTCCCGAAGATTTGGCATCTCCAGATAATCGCTTAATGCAAAATACCCATCAAATTTCATTAATGGGTTAAAGTTCATGAATATTGCAGAAAAAAAACAAACAATAATGACCTTAAAGGCCAACATATTAATCATTGCGCTTTTCTGGGTCAGTACCCAGACATAAACAGCAATACTTCCCACTAAAAATTCAATAAAACATCCGGCAAATGTTACATACAGACGATGTTGTTTGTTTTCAAATAACCAGGCATCATTCACATTGGCATACATGCAGGGGTTGAAAAACATGAACAAAAAGCCAATTTCATGGCATTCGCCACCAAATCGCCGACATGTCAGTCCATGACCCAACTCGTGAATGGCGATGACACTCATTACTGTGGTCCATAAAATAAGCAATTGAAACAAAGACTGGCTGGAAAAATCGAAAATATGGGCCATACCAATCTTGAAATCATCATAATTTTGAAATAAAACAATGACCGCAGAAATCATGAACACATTCATCAGCATAATACAAGGCCGTGCCCAAAACCATTTGATATAGGGCATCAATCTGTCAAATACGATATTCGGATCAACGAGGGGTACGCGAAAATAGAGCATAGACCCTTTGGCCTGACGAATTTTGCTTTTCCGCTGTTCTTTGAGCTGTTCATACAAAAAGGTGTTTTTCTCGGATAAGTTTTTTTCCAATAAATCATTTTCCCGAATTGAGGCAATAAATTCTTCAATATCCGCACCGGTCAGGTTATCATAGAAGTGTTTGTTGTAGATATCTGCAATTTCATCTGATGAATTTTTTCCATTGAGTTGAAGCAGGACAAAATATTCTTCTTCCTCAAATCGAAAATACTTTTTCTTTACAGGATCTTTAATTATGGCAATGTATGACTTTTGATGTGCAATACTTTGCTTTTTTACAATCAGATCAGAACGTAAGGGCTGTAACACATCGCTCATAATGATTCTATTACCTCAGTGTATTTGAAAATTTCAAACGAAAATCAGTGACAATTCGATCAAACAAGGGCTTTAAATAGATTTCAAAAGGTGTTTTTTTGCCGGTGATAATTTTTGCTTTTCCTGTCATTCCAAAACGAATTTCGGGTAAATTATCCATTGCATCAGTATGAATCCATGCTTTATAACCTTCAGGTTCATCCTCAGTTTCTGGTGTAATCATGGTCCAGGAGACAGAATCAACACGTCCTTCAATCAAGAGATCCGGAAATGCCTGCAATGTAATGTAGGCGATATTATTGGGCTTTACTCTAAGAATATCAGCCTCCAAAAGAATGACTTCGATCATCTTTTGATCATTCACAGCCACTTCAGTAAGCACTTCTCCCTTGATAACCTGTTTATTGAGCAGTTCGCCTGTTTTGGGTGTCAATATGCGACCGCGAATCAATGGAGAAATGTTCGTATATGATATCTGTTTATTGATCGTTTTAAGCTGATTGTTCAGTTTTTCAGTTTCCAGGCGTTTTAAGTGGACTTCATAAGGAAGTCCCTCACTTTGGAGCCTTCGTAACTCACCAGAATTAATATTTATATCTTTAATCAATCGTTGTTTTTCAAGATTCAATACGCTTTGATCCAGATGAATAAGTGTCTGATCCGGATTCACCAGATCACCTTCCTGAAAATCGACAGATTGAACAATGCCATCTGTCATGGCAGTCACTTTCATGACTTGCCTGGGAATTACCTCTACAATTGCAGTGACACGTTCTGTTATGTGAATGGTATTGATCACAATGATGAGTATTGTTAAAATTAGTAAGAAAGCAGTACGTTTTTTCCATGAACGTTTTGTTTGTGTCACACTGGCTTTAAGTCTTCCAGACAAAGAATGGGAAGGCACACTTTTATATAATTGTGCATTTCGAATGGCTACAGTGGCCTGATTCACCACGATATCAATGACTTCATTCGATTCTTTGGTAACCAGCGTATGATATGTACCCTCCATACTGATCACAGCCAACTGGCCTTCAGCATCAGTCATTATCATGACAGACAGGCTTTTCAATTCAAACGTATTGAGATAGTCAATAATTACTTGGGGTGTTTGTTTTGGTGGGGATTCAGTCTTATAATTTGTTATATGGATTGGTTTGCCGCTGTCCAGAACAAATTTCATAATAGCTTTAATCTGTTTGTTTTGAGGCTCTGTCATATCTGGTTCTGCAATATTGGTTTCAGCAGCGAGTTTAATCTTATTGTTAAAATCAAGCAGCCCAATGACCGCACGTTTATAATAAATGACCTGTGACGCAAGATTCACTATTGCCAGTAAAACCCGATCCAAATCAAGAGTTGAGGAAATTTCTCGGCTAATTGTTAAGAGTGTTTTTAGTTCCCTTATTTTTCGTTCACTTTGAAATAACTGCGCATTTTTAATAGCAATAGCGCCGCTCATGGCCAAAAGTTCTAACATTTCAACATCTTGTTGGTTGAACTGACCAACAGGTGTTTTTTTGTTAATCAAAGATACAGCCCCCACACATTCTTTATTGACCAGAAGCGGTACGCATAGCATGGATTTGGTTTTATATTGAACTTTTTCATCTACTTTATTAAAAAAGCGCTCATCCATACTGGTATCAAAGACCACTGTTTTTTGTTTATTTTCAATTACCCATCCAACAATACCAGTTCCAGATTTCAGTTTTAACCCGAGGACCTTATCTTTAACAGGTCCGACAGCCACATGGCAGATGGCCATGCCTGTTTGTTTGTCTTTGATCCAGAATGATCCTGCTTCAGCATTGGTTACATGGGCAATTTTATCGAGAATGGTTTGCATCAACATGTCTACATCAAGAGTGGCGCTAAACTGACGCGATATTTCCATTGCAAGTTCAAGCCGCTGAAGTTTTTGTTTGAGCTGTTGTATTTCAAGGGCTGGCGGTATTCGTTGCCCCCCTTTTTTGGCTGCTGTTCCTGCACGACTGACAGGTGTCGTCTTGGGAGATACAGGTTTGGAAGTTTTATTGGAAGATGTCATATTGATTATTTCCTATTGCAAAATCCAGATTCGCCAGAGCAGAAAGATATTCAGCCAGGGCCAAAATATAGTCTTTGCGAGTGGATGTTAACAAATCTTGAGCATCCAGAACATTTTTGGCTGTTCCCAATCTTTCACGATATCGAATAAGATTCACTCGATAGTTTTCCTCACCCTGAGCCAGTGCCTGTTTTAAAACCTTAAGTTTTTTGTCTGCCTCCTGGACTGATAACCAGGTTTCCTGAATTTCCAACATGAGCTGATCTTCAATCTTTTGAATGATCAGTCTGTTTTTGCGAATCGTTGCTCTGGCAGCAGCAACAGATTCATTGGTTTTACCCCATTCCCAAAGCACCCATGTTGCTGATAATTTCGCACTCAGTTCTTCAGTGGACGTATGCATATCAATATGGCGATCAGATTGAGCCCATGACACATTTGCTGAAACTGTGGGATAGTAATCCGCCTGTTGAACGATCAATGCTTTTTTGCTCTTTTCCAAATCAATTTGAGCCTGTATTAGATCAGGTCGATGTTTGTGGGATTCATTCATTGCATTTTCATAATTCCAGATATTTTTTGTCCAGGCAAGTTTTTCATTAATATTTATGGGCGCGTTAACATTCCGATGCATCAATGCATTAATTGTTGCCCGCGCACGCGCCAGGTTGTTTTCAGCAATAATTTTTGCCTGTTCGCCGCGTGCGACCTGAACTTTTGCCTCAAGCACATCAGTTCGCCAGATCCAACCTTCCTTAAAAAAATGTTCGGCATTTGATGCATGTTGTTTGAGTCTTTTTAGGGATTCGATGGTTTCCTCAAGCAATTCTTGAGTCTTAAGCAAATTATACCAGGCTTTTTTTACCTTATAGGTGATCGACTGATATTGACGTGTCAATTGAAGTGCAGCATGACGCGTCTGTAAATGGGCAATTTTCCAACCGGTATAATTGCGTTTTCCATTGAATATTGTTTGATTGATTGATGCATTGGCAGCATAAGCATCTGAATAATCCTCATAAATTTCTTTACCAGACCAAGATACTGAAATATCAGGCAGCATTTCTTTAAATAATGATTTTTCTTGATGTTTTAGGGCAATGAGATTTTCACGATAGGTCAACAATTCGGGATTATGCTTATGCGCTATTTTGATGCATTCCGAAAGGTTCAAAATGGAATGTTCATCCGCCTGCACAAGAGGTACAGTGAATAAAAGCCAAAAATAAGCTAAAATTTTATAGATTTTCATAACATTTCCTGTTTGAAAGACGTGTCAGTTGAACAAAGGAAGGGAAGGCTTTCTGTATTGGAAACGTTGAATTTGGATAAGAGCAAGTTCTTGTCAACGCACGTTCCCAGAAGAAGACAGGAAACGCATTCCCAGAAAGCGACTGGGAATGCGCTCAAAAAAATATCACATTCACAATATTAGTTCGTAAACATATCCTTTCTCGGCTTTTCGATTTTTTCCTTAGCAAGATCAGACGAAAGCACCTGTACAGAATATTCCTCAAGGTCTTGTGGTAAATCGAAAAATATTGCCATAAAAGGTATTTTTGAATTGGACTCCACATATAGATTCGACATATTTGCACCACTTTCCTGGGACAGGAGTTTTATAATGGCATCCTGTTCCATGGTTTTTATGTCTTGATCAGATAAGAAATTTCCCGCATAGACTTCCTGATACTTGGATACTTCAAATTTCTTTTCAGCAACCTGTGATTTATCTGTTGTTTCACCACTGCCCTCTTCAGAGCCTGTTTCTTTTTCTTGTTTTGCTCTTGAAAACAATTTGACTGCTACTTTAATTTTCGCCCGTGGATTTCGATATTGATTAATCACCTCTCCCTGTATGATAAAAACGCGGCCTTTTGCATCGTTGTAAGCAAATCTACCTTCAATATCTGAAAAATCCATATATAAATTACCCATGTCCGGGACATCCGGAACTATTGCGTTTTCATCAATAGGTCCACGATTCGCTAAAAAATAGAAAGCACCGCCGCCACCGCCTAAAAGTACAACCAGAGCAACAATCATAATCAATAGTTTTGAACCGCCTTTTTTCTGTTCATCAGCGCCTTCGGCACCTGCTTCAGCATCCATTGAAAATTCAGATTCTTCTTTTTCTTCCTCGCCATCAGCGGCTTCTTCTGTTTTCTCACTGTCATCATCACCTTGTTCGTCATCTGATAGTTGAAATTCAGACGAATCTGATGCTTCTTCATCAATTTCTGCATCGCTTTCATCGTCTTCATCTTCATCTTC
>Ga0272440_1003436_pt1 | contig 11829 bp, 8 predicted proteins | sample SSMMMBAug17_FD_192440 | JGI IMG/M metagenome (GOLD analysis project Ga0272440, IMG submission 192440) | Marine sediment archaeal communities from Little Sippewissett salt marsh, Falmouth, MA, United States - SSM-MMB-Aug17 | ecosystem: Environmental > Aquatic > Marine > Wetlands > Sediment ... | reverse complement strand
GAATTTGGCTCTGCAGATTCCCATGATCCGAAAGGCTGTCTCCAAACGTTACGATTTGTTTAAACTTCAACGCAAATGAGAGAGATGGTGTTAATAGAAATAATACTGTACAAAGTACACCTGCAAATTTTACTTTTTTTAAATAAGTATCCATAAAAAACCTCCTTTTGTTTTGTTACAATTGTTATAAAACGTGATCGTCCAAAAAAATAAGGTCATGTAGAGACGTAGCATGCGACGTCTCTACAGTACATTTACCTCAAAACAAACAATATCAATAATGGGGACAGAGAATCCCATAAAAAAATTCCTACCATAATAAATGAATAATAGATAACGCCAATAAGATAATAAATGCGTGCTGCTGTGTTTTGCGAAGCCATTCAAATCGTGTTAACCGTGTTCCAATTTGTCCGCCTATCATCACACCGCTGCACGTGGCAAATAAAATTGTCGAATGTTCCGGCCATTCTCTGAATCCTAAAAAAACACTGGCACTGGTAAGCATCAAATAAAAGACAACAGAAAAAAACATGATAACAATACCTGTCGCAACAGACTCTGGCGTTGACATTCTTAGTTTTTGTTTCATATGGGGAATCAGCCAGTCGGAATTACCAATTGACAAAAGACCTGTAAAAAATGAAGATCCAATCACTATGAGCCCGCTATTCTTCATGGCGGTTTCATCCAAAGGTAGATGCGCGTAACGATTTTCATTGTAAAAGTCTTGAAGCATTTGAATTAATAAATAAAAAGCGACCCCTACAAATAAATACAATAGCAGTCGTTCACTTTTCATTGACATGATATAACCCGCCATATAGCCAATTGTGATGCCAATGAATGCATAAGGCAAAAAACGTCTGATTACACGAAGATTTGCGATGCCATCTCGAATAAAATTAATGGTTCCAATTCCTTTACCCGCGATCTGAGTGAAAATGGATAAAGAAATGGCTTCTGATGGCGGTACGCCTGAAAAGGTAAAAAGAGGCAACCAGAGTACGCCTGCACCAATGCCTGTGAACATTACAAGCGTTGCAACCATGATACCAAAAATATGTGCGATAAAAAAGATATGAACCGGTAATGATTGAATATCAAAAACAATCAAAATCGCTATCATATATATGAGATCCATTGCAATCCAGAAAATAAGATATTCCGAAATTTTTGATAATTTACTTATCATTTTTTCCAGCCACATATAATGTTGGTAGAGCAAAATTCATACTGTTAATATCATCTAAGGAATGCTCTGAAAATAAGTTCCCCATTTGAAAAAATGTTCATCGGGGTTTTTGTTCTGTAGAGACGTAGCATGCTACGTCTCTACGTGCCAAACGATTATATGTTAAAGATAAATAGGGAAGTTAATTTTCGAGCATTCCTAATTCTATTTATCCAGGTCAGTATCTTTCTTGGGGAACTGATTGTTTACCTCGTTGTTTAACATTAAATAATTATGAAATAAGAAAAACAGCGTAATAATATGGGCCGACAGTTGGATCAGATGCCAGCTCCACCATATACCATTCCATAAATCAGAATATTGAAAAAAGGCTTCAGATATTCCAAATAAAAAGCATATGGCTAAAAAAAGTAAAAAATAATGATGCCCATTTTGTTGATACAGCGTTACCCATCGGGGAATAGTTGTTAAATATAAAAGAGCCGCCAGGTTGTTCATCGTAATGGATACGAGTGTAAAGCGATTGCTATATAAATGAATGATATTTGGTACGCCTTCAGGAAAAAGAACTGCACGAAAACCAACAGATACAGCAATTATAACGAAACCAATCGTCAGCCATCGTTGCTCCATTGCATATCTTTTGATTGTTTGTCGTGGCAGCCATATCAAGGAAAATAGAATGGCTGCCGATAAATTTGCTGTACTGTTTAAAAATATAAAGGATTCACCTGGCATGCAAACGGCATGAAAAATATCAAGAATTCCCTTGCAAATAAACCCATTACCAACCAAAAAGCAAATATCCGCATCTTCTTCTTTATGATGAAACAAAACCACAGCAATCCATATCGCTGATAGGCCGCCAATGGTTTCTAATGTTGAATGTAATGGTAATTGGACGATGCTCTTGGCGCTTAAACACTCTTTTATGGACAGGAGCATGAACCATAACGTCATAAAAACAATGGCCAATAAGGAATATATTACTGATGTTTTGATTGTATTTTTGAAATATTTGTTATTTTTGTTTAAAAGCATTCACACCTCGAAAAAATCTATTATGAATGTGAAGATTAGCAAAGTTTCAAAAAAATGACAATATATTCATATCATGTCAGGCTTATTGCTTATGGTAATGCATGAAATAGTCCTTGAAATTTTGATGTTTTTGGAGAGATGGCATCTTCTGATCTGTTGCGCGAACGTTTTCAATAAATGCGCATACTTTTTTATGATCTTTCAGGCCTTTTGATTGCTCAACACCGCTCGAAACATCAACTGCAAATGGTCTGACAGTTTCAATGGCCAACGAGACATTATCGGGTGTCAGACCACCAGCCAATATGATTGGTTTTTGCTTTGCAATGGCAATGGCCTTTTGCCAATCAAATGTTTTCCCTGTTCCCCCATGAGACGATTTGGCGTATGTATCCAGAAGCATGATGATGTTGGGATGATTAAATTGTGGAATTGGTTTATCAGGTTTCACCCGAACACCTTTGATAATACGAATATCTTTATAAATTTGATCAATATCAGCGATATCATCATGAATTTGAACAGTATCCAACCCACACTCGTTTTTTATTTTGATGATATCCGTTGGTGTGTGATTAACAAAAACGCCAATATAAAGTCGATCTAAAGGAAGCTGAGAAATAATCGTTTGGGCAGTCTTTGGAGAAATTTTTCGCGGGCTTTCAGCAAAGATAAATCCAAGTGCATCTGCCCCCATATCTATGGCAATACGAGCATCTTTTATGTTCGTAATTCCGCATATTTTGATATATGTCATTGGGATATTCCATTGATAAGGAAGGCTCGAAAAATATCATACGATTTATTTTTTTTGGATCTTGAAATACAATCGCGAAAAGATATGGCATGCGATGACTTTATCGTACAAAAACTCAAAACGATCATTTTTTATTCAATGGGAAAATGATTTATCGTGCCTTCCGAAATATTTATATTAAAGCATTCGTAAAAAATTGAGTTAAATTAATACAACACCTCATCAAGAAATACAATCAAATAATAATATTGGAGGGGTGCATTTTCAAGAGGGCTGCCGATGCGCACTTGTTTCTGAATCATCATATTTTTAGAAATGCGCGAAAAAAGGGGAACATATTATTCGAACATTCCTTATGGACGTTTGACACATTAAATTAATAACTATATATATGAGGCGATTTTTAAAAAAATAATTCATCCCTCCGGTAAAAATGGATTTGAAGTGTTTTTTATAGGATTCTTATTTATATGAATGACAAAAAAAATGTTCTGGGTGTTGATATAGGTGCCATATCTATAGGTATGGCGGTATTATCACAAGACAATCAAGTACGCAATTATTGCTATCAATCCCATTTTGGAAATGTTGAACAAGCAATCAACCAGATGCTTCAATCCATTCCAATGGAATCAATAACAGGAATTGCGTCATGTGGTCAGGGCGCGCATATGATAAGGCGTACCAAATCCTTTGATACGCAAATATGCATTATTTCTGCCGGCAAATTTTTTCAACCCGATGTAAAATCAATACTGACCATTGGTGGTGAAACCTTTATGCTGATTCGTTTTGGTTTTGATGGCGGATATCTGGGGAGTCGCGAAAGTACGTCCTGTGCTGCTGGAACAGGTTCTTTTTTAGATCAGCAGGCAAGACGTCTTGGATTGGAAAATGTAGCCCAATTAAGTAATCTGGCGGTTAAAAACGATGGTCAACGTCCAAAAATTGCATCACGATGTGCGGTATTTGCCAAAACTGATTTGATTCATGCCCAGCAGGAAGGCTACCGCATTGAACAAATTTGTGATGGTTTAAGCTATGGCCTTGCAAAAAATATTGTTGATACAGTTTTTGGATCTGCACAGACAGACACGCCAATTCTTTTTTGTGGTGGCGTTTCACAAAATCAGGCGGTGCGATCTCATATTGAAAGCCTGACAAATACATCGTTGATCGTCCCCAAATATGCTTCAGTTTTTGGCGCGATCGGTGCGGCATTGCTTTTAATCAAGGAGGATAGTCTTTCGACGAAAGATAGTAATATCATAAACAAGAGTATATTCTACTCGGATTATAAACGCAAAACGCATGCCTATCCCCGATTGACACTTTCCATGTCTGAATATCCAGACTTTTCGAGCCTTTCGACATTTAAATTTCAGGCCAGATCAGATCAGAGCGAGGCAATGGATGTTGAAACTGATTTATATGAACCCCTGGCTGGACAAGTGCGCGCAGTGATGGGCATTGATATTGGTTCAACAAGTACCAAATCGACACTGATGGATGAATCTGGAAAAGTGTTCGCTGGATTTTATACAAGAACGACAGGACGACCATTAGATGCTGTATTGCGGATTTTTGCCGCCATTGATTATCTGGCTGCACAAGAAAATATTTCGTGGGAAATTATTGGTGTTGGCACGACAGGTTCTGGTAGAAAATTTATTGGACAGATTATTGGTGCAGACTTGATTTTGGATGAAATTACAGCCCATGCACGGGCAGCAACCTCTTTAAACCCCGAAGTGGACACGATCATAGAGATTGGCGGGCAGGATGCCAAGTTTACAACATTGAGAAATGGACGTGTTACATTTGCAACGATGAATACTGTTTGTGCCGCCGGTACAGGCAGTTTTATTGAAGAGCAGGCAAAAAAATTAGGCTGTCCTTTAGCAGATTATGCCAAAAGAACAGAAAATAAAAAAGCGCCGCTTTCCAGTGATCGCTGTACAGTTTTTATGGAACGTGACTTGAATTATTATCTGACTGAAGGCTATCATATTGATGAAGTGTTGGCATCAGTGCTTCATTCTGTTCGTGAAAATTATCTGTTAAAGGTTGCCAATGAATCACGAATTGGAAATATCATTTTCTTTCAGGGCGCGACAGCAAAAAATAAAGCATTGGTTGCTGCCTTTGAACAACATCTTCAAAAACCAGTGTTGGTTTCTAAGTTTTGTCATCTGACCGGCGCAATGGGTACAGGACTTTTTTTATTGGATGAAAATAAAATAAACAGTCCGACCTATCAGTCGAATTTTCGTGGTCTTTCATTGTATAAAAACCAAATCCCTGTTGAATCAGAAGTATGTGATTATTGTACAAATCATTGTAAGCTATCAGTTGTTACAATCAATAACGAAAAAATTGCATATGGTTTTTTATGTGGCAGAGATTATCACACAAAAAAATATGTTGGCAATGAATCCAATGCCTTCGATTTGATCAAACAACGAAAAAGATCATTTAACGTGCCTGAGATCAAACAAGATCAACAGCCCCCCTGCATTGGAATTCCTGCTGCATTACATCTGGTTGAAGACCTTTCAATGTGGCGATTTTTCTTTGAATCTTTAGGGTTTCAAGTCATTACCAGCGAAAAAATGAAAGGCCCTGTCGAAAAAGGAAAAATTCTCACATCAGCAGAATTCTGTGTGCCTATAACATCATTCCATGGACATGTTGATTATTTAAAAGATCGCTGTGATTTTATATTTTTACCCCTTTACATGGAAGAAAAAGATCGCCCCAAAGGAACTCGCCGCCAATATTGTTACTATACACAATTTTCTACATCACTCGTTCAGCTCCTTGATAATAAAATTCAGCAGAAAATTTTAGACCCTGTGATAAGATATTTGTATCCAGGTTTTCATACACGCATTGCAATATATGACGCTGTAAAAAAAATTCCAGGTCATAAACACAATATTTTCGATGTTTACAATGCCTATGAATCCGCGTTGAAATTTCAGCATGATGCCCTGTCACAACTCAAAAAGGCATGGGACCAACATGTTGAGAAAAATGGAAATCAATTAAGGGTTGTCTTACTGGGTAGACCCTACACCCTATTTTCATCATCACTAAACTGTGGTATTCCTGGTTTGTTTCACAAGTATGGCATTGATTGCACGTATCAAGATCTTATCACGCCAAACCCACATGTGACCTCACATATTGAAGAAATCTTACAGGAAATTCAATGGCGTTTTGCTGCAAATATTCTGGAAATCGCTGAAACTGTATCTCATATTCCTGGTTTATATCCGGTTCTGATATCCTCATTTAAATGTTCACCAGATTCTTTTGTTCAAGATTATTTTAAAAAAATTATGGCTTCACATGACAAGCCTTACCTGATTCTGGAGTTGGATGCCCATGGCTCGAATGTTGGGTATGAAACACGAATTGAGGCTGCCATTCGCGCGTTTTCAAATCATTATCAGGAAAACAAGAAAGAAGATCCGCAAACACACGTGAACTGGTTTCCCATGCACAAAAAGAATCTCACTGATAAAATATTGTTTATTCCACATTGGGATCGTTTATCAGGTAAACTACTGGAAGCTGTTTTAACAAACGAGGGACAACAAGTCATTCTGTTAGAAGAAACGCAAGGTTCGATTAAGCGAAGCTTGAAAATGAATACCGGTCAATGTATTCCAATTAATGCCATTGCGCAGTCATTTATAGAAAAAGTTCAAACAAATTTTTTTCCACCTCAGGATTGTTTATTATGGATGGCAAAATGTGAAATTGCATGTAATATCAGACTCTATCCTTATCATATCAAAAATTTATTAAATGATTATTGTCAGGGGATGGAAAAATCAACCGTCTATATCAGTGATTTCTTTTTTGTTGATTTTGGTATTCGTGCCTCATTGAATGCGGCCTTTGCATATATGTTTTCTGGGCTTCTTCGAAAAGCCGCCTGTAAAAAAAGACCATATGAAATCAACAAAGGTGAAACCGATGCGGTTGTTGAATGGAGCATAAAATTACTTCAGAATAGTTTTTTAGGAAAAATCGAAAAACGAAAAGCCCTGTCGTTGATTTCAAAACGCTTTAATCAAATTCCAATTACGCCTGAAAAAAGATTGAAAGTTGCAATCTTTGGTGATCTTTATTCCAGAGATAATCGTGTAATCAATCAGGACTTGATTCGATTTATTGAAAAACATGGTGGCGAAGTTGTAACAACCCCATATACAGAATATGCAAAAATGATAGCCAATCCATATTACCGGAAATGGCTAAATGAGGGCAGATTTCTTACCGCATTGACCAATAAAGCCCTGCAAGCAACTTTTTCAAAATTAGAGCGTCTTTACTACAGCTATTTTGAAAATATTCTTGAAGAGCCAATGGCTGCTTTTGATGATTCTCCTGAAGAAATTCTTGGACAATATGCGGTTAAGATAGAACATACGGGGGAATCTTTGGATAATTTATTAAAAGTACATTATATCAAAAAGCATCATCCGGATGTTGCATTGTTTGTTCAGGCCAGCCCTGCCCTGTGTTGTCCTGCTTTGATAACCGAAGCAATGGTGAGAAAAATCGAGCATGTCACAAATGTTCCGGTCGTTTCTATTACATATGATGGTACAGGTGGGTTTAAGAACAATAAAATTATTCCTTATTTAAGGTATCCCAGGAGTACCAACGGCCAGTGGTTAAAGCAAATATAAGGATGCCCCATAGCTGTCATTCTAAGGTAAACTCGCTTTTTTGCTCGTTTGGAAGTTTATTAATTGATATAATCCCCTTTATTACCGAAAGAAACTTATGGCTAACGTTAGCTGTAAATATTGGAGAATGATGTCATGAAGAGAATAATAGTCTGTTCCATTATTATCATCATATTGTTTGGCTCTGCTTGCTCAAAAAAACAAGTGACAGGGCTTTTGGATGATATTGCCAGGGATACTTATGAAAACAATGTAAGAAAGCAACACTTTGAAAACTTAGAAAACCCGCATTACGAAAAACCTCCAACATATGATCAATATCAAAAAGAAAGAAAGTTGAAATCAAATCAAGACTAATCCGAATTTTTGAGCAAAAAAGGTTGCACGCAAATTATCGAAACATTAGCTGCTAAACTAGTGTGATAAGATCTTAACAATTGTCCTAATAGCGAAATGGCCAAAGTTTGGTATACGATTTGATTATCCGCCACCAATTGGCAATGCCTCTGGGTTCAAACATTAAAAAGAGAACAATCACCAGGCCAAAAGCCAGTGGCCTGAAGGCAGTTGCCAGGTTCATTTCCGATGGCATTAGATACCCGATGCTTTCCACGAAATTTTCAACCTGAAGATCCAGCATCCGAATGGCAACCGGACCCAAAAAAGATCCATTGAGTGTGCCCAGACCGCCGACAATTGCCATTGCCAGATACGTAATGGACTCATGGAGAGAAAAAGATTCAATCCCAACACCCCGAAATAAATATGCGTGAAATGCACCTGCGATGCCTGCAATAAATCCACACAGGGCAAATGCAAACACTTTTGTCGCACCTGGATGCATGCCCATGGCATCGGCAGCCCTGTCATTATCTCGCACTGCGATTAATGCTCTGCCATAGCGTGTTCGCAGCAAATTTTTTACCATAAAAGCAAGAATGACAGCTGCGACCAATATGGCATAGTACCAAAAAAAATAATGTTCTCGACGAATCACTTTGCCTGTAAAAAAGAATGCCCTGCCGACAAATATGGTTTGACCTTGATTGAAAAAATCCAAAAAATTGATCATCCATTGAAAGATCATTTGAAATGAAAGTGTTGCAATGGCCAAATACAAATGTTTTAACCTGAGTGCCGGAAGTCCGACGATTGCACCAAAAATTGCTCCCACACATCCGGCACAAATAATAAGTACTGGCCATCCATGTGTAATCAACACATGCGAATCCCCAAGCATTCTTGAAAATGCAGCGATGGTATATGCGCCAACACCGACAAAAGCCGCATGACCAATGGAGATCAATCCGGCAAAACCAGTCAACAGATTTAATCCCAGGATTGCAATAATTGCTATCAAAATATTGTCAACAACCAGCATTGATCGATTACTCAATGTAATGAACAAAGGCCAGATAAACAGAGCAGTTAAAAATATCGTAAAAATTAATCTGTCTAAATGGGTTGAAAATATGCGTTGTTCTTCCCGGTAGGAAGTATAATAATTGCCAGTGGCGAACCATCTATTTGCAGACATATTTACACACGTTCTATTTCTTGTATTCCATATAATCCATGTGGCTTAAATAGAAGAATCATTAATAAAATAATGTATGGTAAAACTTCAGCAGTGCCATTCAATCCCCAATTGCCATCCAGATATCCACTGGCAAATTGTTGAATCAAGCCCATGATGATTCCGGCAACAATGGCGCCAAAAATGGAATCCAGCCCGCCCAGAATAACAACCGGAAACACAGTGATCCCAAATGCCTGAAGCGTATCAAAATTAAGCCCTGTAATATTACCAATAATTGCGCCAGCAGCGGCAGCAGTCAATCCTGCCATAGCCCATGCAAGTCCGAAGACGCGTGGTATAGAAATGCCAATTGACATGGCGGCCAATTGATCATCAGAAACTGCCCGCATGGATATTCCCAATGTCGATTTCTTGAAAAACCACGAAAAAGTACCAATGAGTATAAAAGTTAGCAATACCCCAACAAGCTGTGTCCATGAGATGGATACATTCCAGAAACTAATGGGCGTTTTGGGCAAAAAAGCTGGAAATGAAAAATTCTCGGTGCCAAAAGGGGTCAGGTAAATGATACCATCAAGAATAGACATGAGACCAATGGTCACCATAATGATGGAAATAATCGGCTCGCCAATTAATCGCCTGAGAAATATTCTTTCTACGCTCATGGCGATTAAAAACGTTATGATCATACTTAAAAGAAATGAAATGATTACAGGAATCTGCATCCATACTGTCAGTGCGTATGTGATAAAACATCCCAACGCGATAAACTGCCCATGTGCAATATTTAAAACACGACTGGATTTGTAAATGAGTACAAATCCCAAAGCAGATAAGGCATAAATCGACCCAACAACGATGCCGCTGATTAATAATTGAAAAAAATAGCTCATATTGTCCTCAATATTGAATAATATACAGGTTTTGAACTCTTATACTTATACATTACATATATTTTATTTGATATTTTTTCAAGAATTAATCTCAAAAAGCCGCTATGATACGAATTCACATACGCACGAATGAAAACATGGCTTTCAAAAAAGGACTTTCTTTCTATTAGCCAAATAATAATCAGGTGATCAGTTATCTTAATTTGTTAATTCGTCAGTTTTAATCCCTCTGTTCTTTTTCAAAAATATACCCTGCATCAACTAACCCATTAATAATTTCAGTATATGATTTTTTTCCGAAACATTCAACATCTATTAGTGTCCCCTGAATAATTCGAAACCATAGCATACTCAAATTTATTATGCCAGCATTAGTTAATACGCTACATATTCGCTTTTTAAAACCAAATTCTGTTCTTGGTTTGTCTTTAATATTTGGCTTTAAACTGTAAGCTCCTTCAATCCCTGCTATTGAGCTTAATCCCTGTATGGCTTCCGATACTACTATTTTAGCTGATTCGTCATCCTCCGAGACATGGATCTCATGCACAATTTTATTTACGTGCCTTGATACTTGTTTTAATTTTTTTACCATTTGCGTTTGATGGTTATTAAAGTTATAGCGACTATCATCATATCCTTTTCCAGTTCGAACGATGTGATACGCACTTTCTATTAAATGTAAAAATAATCCTGCATTATAATTGTCAGTGCTAAGGAACACACGGAAAATAGCGTCCTCATTTATTGATATTTTTCGTTTTGAGGTAATTGTACGAGTGTAACCAAAATTGTCGGTGAATACAAATTGCTCATCATTTTTTTGAACCAGGATTACACTGAAGAAGAAAAGGAAAAGGGGACGTCTATGATTTTATGCTTTTCTTTGAAAGTTTATCATTTTTTTGACGATAAAAGCAAAAAATCATAGACGTCCAATTTTTACGCGCTGATGACGTCATCACAGAATTCCTTTTGAAAATTATTGAAATTTAATTGTAACATACTGAAATGACTAATAAAGTTATTCTTGAAACAACCTGAAAATTTTCAAGTCTCAAACTGATTTGACTGGCCTTAACTATTTGTTCTTTAATAACTTTTTATAATGCCAAAAAAAATGACGTGTGTATATATCAATAAAAATTTGGGAAATGAATTATTTCAAAATCTTATAATGAATATTCAAAAATGTTGAAGGGAAATACAAAAGGTCTTGACAATTAATTTTATCGATGATAACTGTTTAATTAAATTATTTATCCCACTTGTTGAAAACTCAATTTTAACAAAAAAGTTTTGGGGTTTGATTTGTGCCCTGTTATGCAGGGAAAAAAAGGGGACGTCTATGATTTTATGCTTTTCTTTGAAAGTTTAAACCTCTTGGCGATAAAAGCATAAAATCATAGACGTCCCCTTTTTACACATCCTTGATAAATGAAAATTATTAAGATTTAAATATATTGGAGTTTTTATGGGAGAGAGACATCAGGTTTATTTGCGAAATTATAGGTGAAAAAAGAGCTGCAAAACAATTAACCGCTAAATTGATGTCTAAAAAATTTAACACTCAACTCAAGCGTATCATGCCAAGGCTGAATCCATTGAGGACAAAAGACATTATGGAATTAGGCGAAAACCTGTTAACAATGAGCTCTTTTGAAGATGCTTTTAAATGGATTAATAATCGAAAACAA
>Ga0272440_1003435_pt1 | contig 11830 bp, 11 predicted proteins | sample SSMMMBAug17_FD_192440 | JGI IMG/M metagenome (GOLD analysis project Ga0272440, IMG submission 192440) | Marine sediment archaeal communities from Little Sippewissett salt marsh, Falmouth, MA, United States - SSM-MMB-Aug17 | ecosystem: Environmental > Aquatic > Marine > Wetlands > Sediment ... | reverse complement strand
CCTATGTAACTTGAGGGCGCTTTAGCGTCCTTTTTCCATTCAGCGTTGGGCTTTAGCCCTACGCTGTTCTTGGATTTGCCGAAATTCATCATTTTTCAATGTTTCTCTCTAAAAAGTCTTACTTTTTGGGAATGCGCCCGATTAAAATAAATCTAAAGATTAATTTTACTCTATTATTTTTACCCCCCATTATTTTCAGAAAAAATGTGTGGTAAATTTTCAGATTCAACATCAAAAATAATAATAAATGGGTAAGGAATGCTCTGAAAAAAATACTCATTTTTCATTTTTCTTGATCGTACAAAAAAAAATAAGGTAGTGTAGAGACGTAGCATGCTACGTCTCTACAGTACAATTACCTCAAAGCGAACAATATCAATAATGGGGAAGATATTTTCAGAGAATTCCTATTATCAAATCTTTTTTTTAAGACCATTTATACAATTCCTTAGTGACATATATCTGTTCATAGCCATCAACCTGAACCACTTGTTTTATTTTTCGTTCAATCCCATCACGCGCTATATAAACAATCATATGAATAGCATCGGCAATCAATTGTCTGGGCACTCCAATGATAGCCTCTTGAATCAACTGTTCAATACGAGTCAAGCCCTGAAGCGCGCTATTGGCATGAACAGTGGCAAGCCCTCCCGGGTGTCCGGTATTCCAGGCTTTTAATAATGTTAACGCTTCACCGCCTCGAACTTCTCCAACAATGATTCTATCCGGACGAAGCCGCATGGTTGCTTTTAATAATTTTTCCATGGTTATTTGATCGGTTGTTCTGAGTGAGACATAGTCTTTTGCTGCGCATTGCAGCTCAAGAGTATCTTCAATAATAACAATTCTATGGTCATATTGTGCCATTTCCATGAGAATGGCATTGGCTAAAGTTGTTTTACCAGAACCAGTCCCGCCAACAATGAGAATATTTTTACGATCATGGACAGCCTGACGAATCAAAGATATGACTTTTTCTGTCATAACGTTTTGCACAACATAATCAGCTAACGTAAAAATGCGAACAGCTTTTTTTCGGATGGTAAACGTTGGATTCTCAACAACTGGCGGGATCATACCCTGAAAACGAGCACCTGAATTCGGTAATTCAGCTGAAATTAAAGGTTGCGAAGCATTACAAATGGCATCGACATGCGAGGCAACAATTCGGATAATTCGTTCAGCATCTTCTTTTTCGATTGTTTTTCCTGTGAATTGCCTGGATTGGCTTAAACGATCAATCCATAACTTTCCATCAGGGTTTAACATGATTTCAATAACATCATCATCACTCAAAAAAGATTGAATATCTTCTCCCAATGCGCTCAGCAGCATATCATAGATACGCGAATTTTTTTCTTTGGCTCTGATTTGTGTATTTGATGAAAACAATGTCAATCTTTCTTTCTAATAAAGGGTAATGTGTTTTCGGAAAAAGAATCATCGGGAAAACGTGTTATAAGAGGTTCATAACCTGAAAATCTGACAACAGCCTTACGCGTGTCCATATTCATAAAATCTGTTGCAAAAACAAGTGGTTCACGTTTTTTTTGAAGTTGCTGACTGATACCGGTGAGTGTTTTTCCACTTTCCACAAACTCTGTTTCCCCAATTATTTCAGAACATATTTTAGCGGATAATGGATTGGAATTTCTGAAAAATATATAATTACCACAATTATTAACAATCATATTTCGATTATCTCGTGTATACACGCTATCAACTTGATCAAAATCCTTACATCCTAAAAATATTCTGCCTCCTTTTGAACCTGATGCCAGTAACATGCGTATGAGATAATTTTTTCTTTTAAGAGATATAAAATCATTTAAAATATAATAAATAGAATGATTCAATGTTTCAGAAAAAGAAAGCAGGCGCTGACATAGTAAATCCAGGAAAAGTGTAAGAACAGGCATTAACTTATCATGTGAATTTAAATCCGAGCTAACAAAAATAGAACCGCCTGGTTGTTTCATCCATTTTTTTATTTTAAAAGGGCCATCATTATAACTCATGTATTCAAAACATTTGGCATACTGAGATACAACCGAAAAAACACTCATTGCATGGCGTGATGAGGGATCTGATATGTGCCTGTATCCTTTTTTAGCACCATCAATATCTTTTAATGCTTGCGAAATTGAGGGAAAATCTCCGGATAAAAGATTATAAATATCTATGTTTTTTGTTTTTTTTTGATGAATACAGGCCGAAAAAATTCCAGAATAAACTGACTTGACATTCGCTTTCATTTCCGCATTTGAACTATCTGATAATAAGCATGATGTAATGGCATCACTATCCAGCCCAGATTCAATTTCATTGATTAAAGACCAGCCCAAGGTTCTATTATCAATCGGGTTAAAAATATAATCTGTTTCTGGATTATAGAATCGGCTCAAATATGTGCCAGAAGGATCGTATACAATAATTTTCTGGTTATTTTTTTTAAGATGTTGGATCAATTGGCAAACAAAGGCATCTCGCGCACTGTTGATGCCCATCATCAGGCAATGTTTGGATTCTGATGAGACCGGCATTTTTATTTGCCCACAGGGGATGTTCAGTTTATCTTTTTTTTTTCTCACCATAGCGTAAAAATGTTTTGTTGAAATAAGATTTGCGCCACTCATATACAATTTATCGGATAATTGTCGTGATCGTTTTCTTGCCCACAGTAAACATAAAGGAGCAGTCAGATAAACAATACTACAATATCCAAAAACAACCAGCATTCGATACAGGTAAAATATTGCAAATGTGGATATCTGGGGATGGTTTATGATCTCCTGGGCAGATATGATTAATTTTGTTCCATCGGGTTGCATATAAGACATGGGCGTATAAGGAAAAAAAATAGATACCCCCTTGCATAGAAGCCATTGAAAGGAGGTTCTTATGGTATAGTCATCATACAAATAAATAATTGCAGCAATGAATAAAAAAGATTGAAATATCAATAATCCCCAAAAAATTCGAACCTGCAATCGAATAGATTTTTTTACAGGCTCAACGATTGTTTCAAATCCTTCGTAGGATTTTCCATGAAATGTATATTTATCCATTTGATTCTCTATGGAAATAAAATAAAAGGTTCAACAATACTGATTATTGACCGCTTATGTATTGGGCCAAAATATCTGCTATCAAAAGAGTTATGAGCAGATGCCAATAAAAAATAAGTATTTTGTTTTAAATCTCCATTAAAATGATATTGTGGAAGTATAAGGCCTTGTTGATCAAAGTTCTTAACAGAGCCTTTAAAAATTTTGTTTATAAATATTCCTTTGTCGGTAACGCTTATATGGTCTCCTGATTTTGCAGCAACCGGTTTCATTAAATAATAGGTGACATGTGAAGGAATCCACTGACGATCTATCATGAAGGATTTGATTTCAGGAGGTATTTCGAACAACACCATCTGACCGATTGCAATCGTTTCTGGGACTGATTTTTTTAAATATATTCCTGGAGTAACGCTACTGGAAATTTGAATAATAAAAAAAAAACTGCATGTGTACAAAAATATCATAAAGGAAAAAACGCTCAAGGCAGTGACAATATACGATTTATTTTTCATAAGGACGCAAAATAATATCTTTGTTGACCATCACATTAAAAGGGAAACCCGGACGAATTTCCAATGTAGGCGGAACATTTAAATGACGCGTGACAATTTTTTGACCGGCCTGATTGATATCAGCACTGGCATGTGATGCCATTTCTTGTCCAAAAGTCGGGTCATTGCCATTCACTTCACCAGCAATTCTTCTTGTTCCTACACTTAGAAACGTACTCATCAAGATAGCACTGGCAATTTTCATGTAATGATTATTGACCTTATCTTTTAATCCAGCATATCCCATGACATCGACGCCAGGCATATTGTCCAAAACAATGGTTGCCCCATCAGGCATAATCAGACGACTCCACACCAGCATCACTTTATCCTGTCCCCATGAAACCATATTATCATATGATCCTAAAAGTTTGGTACCCTGGGGAACAAGTAGATATCTGCCTTGAACTGTATCAAATACATTTTCTCGAATTTGAGCAATAATATGTCCAGGTAAATCAGAGTTAATTCCAGAAATCAGTACAGCAGGCAAAACAGTACCTGCCATCAGTTGATAAGGAGACACCGGATCTTGAATACGCTGGTTGAGATATACAGTGCCTTGATTTTGCGAATGAAAATATTCTTTTTTGGATTGCTGATCAGTTCTTGTTTCTGAAAGTGTTTGATCGGGTTGCATTCGATCAATAAGATCATTGAGCATGGCCTGTCGTTGCAGATCAGAATTGGATTGAATCAATTGCGCATCAGTGCCTTTTTCAGTCTTTGTCTGGCTTGCCTTTGTTCCCGACCCAAAAAACATGAGTTTAGACTTGAGCGCTTTTTCTTTTTCGATTTCTTCTTCGCTTCTATGTTGATAATTGGCTCCTGGGCGGATATCATGGGCAGGTGTTGATGGTAAATAATATTGGGGAGAAATGGGAGTATGTGAATCATTTTTTTCAGGAATCTTTGGTTTATTCTTTTCTGTAGGATCTTCAGGTTGCTTGATAAAGACCTTTTCAGGAGGTGAATTGGTACCAGATGTTTGTGATATCACTGCGGGTTCATTGGGAGGCTGTTGTTTTACATCACTATATTTATCTGGTAATAATTCGAGTGATTGCACATTAATTTTATCTTGGGAAATAAAGCCCGACGTATTATCTTGAGCGGCTGATTGTCTCTGTGTGGATTTTCTTTCTGCCAATGTCATCAAAAAAAGAACCACCAATAATATTAAAAATATAAATATGAAGGCACTGACGACCATTCGTTTATTTAATTTTCGCACGCCTGATGGTAGTGGGTTTATATTTTCAATCATAATACTCTGACATTAATAGTTTTTATTAATAATATATATTTGTTGAGGTTTTTTCTGTCCGATTTGAAGCAAGGCCTTATAAAAAAGACGATCAACAATATAGAAATTACTTTTAAAACGATAATTTACAATCTGGGGTTTATCTTCATGCGAAATTACAAATAGAGGCGGCAGCTCGCCTACTTTAATATTGTCTGGAAACTGTATGTATGTTTTTTTCCCATCATCAAAAACGCGAATCGGTTTCCATCGTGCATATCCTTCAATGGTATATTGAAAATTTAATTGTTTCACATCCACATTCACTTGATAGTTTTCATCATCCAGATTTTGATTCATGATAAATTCTTTTGTTGATAAAATATTTTGTTGGGGATATCGCCAAGAAATGCCTGCTTGAGCCTGGTTCATTTTTTTCAGGCTATGTATCTGAAGATGGTATACTCTTCGTGTAGTCGTTACAACAAGATTCGTATGAAGACCACTGGCAACTGGTTTTAAAAGAATATGAACGCGTTTTTTATTAGCAGTCCCACTGGAAGTAACAGCTATGATCCATCGAACAGTATCGCCAGCAGCAGGAGATTCTGTTAGTTTTTCGCCGGGTTCAAGCATGATATCAGTAATGTGTAAGGGAGAACAATAAACCTGATAAAGCGCTCCTTCAATATAATCATAAATAGTTACAGCATTGATCCAACTTTCTTGTGTCGGTTTCAACGCTGCTCTTTTATTTGCTGTTTCAATAATTTTCGATGTCTTCACCTTATTTTTTTTATTATCAGGCTCCGGTAGCTTATTATCAGTTGGCGCTTTTATAATCGGTGGCGCGACAACAGGGAGTTTAGGTTCGTTTTTTTCAGGTTGAATACGTTTTGCAGGAAAAACGTATTCTTTTTTTGATGAAAAATAATGACATCCTGAACAAATGACCAAACACAACATAATAACAAGATATCTTTTTGTATAAATTCCCATATCAAGACTTTCTTTTTACTACTAATTTAAATTCTTTGAAATATTAAAAAAATCAATAAATAATCCCAATGGATTTTTTTGCAAAATCGTTTCATTTTTTGGGGTTGAAAAAGTAATGGTAAAAATGCCTGTGTATTGATTCTGATTGATCATGCTACCATTTTTTGAAAAAACCTGTTCAATCCACTGAACTTGATAACTCATCTCACTCATTTTGACCACATTTGATATTTCAACAGCAATGACATATTCCTTTTGTTTTGTAAATGGATCATAATTTCTGGCATAATCATTTAATAAATTACGACCTTTTGATGTAACAAAATGATATGCATTTAAAAAATTCTTTTTGAGCAACACCTGATCAGCAGGAATACTTCGAATATTTTTCACAAACAGAGTCAAAAAATATTTAATAGACTGAATGTTGGGTTCATAGTCAACATATTGCACTTTACCAACCAATCGAACAGAACCAGTGGTATCCACTTCGACAATATAAGGAATAATTTTGGATTGACTGGATAGATAGATCATTCCCAAAACAGTCACACATAATACAAACACAGTACAAAAAAAAGCCAACCGCCAGTGATATGCCTGCAAACGCGCATTGCCAATCAAATCGTCAAACTCTTGTTTTGCGCGCTGATAGGGCGTTTCAGCAATGGAATCCGGTATAAAATTAAGCTTTTCAGTTTGGCTCATATTGGCCCCTTATTCTTTAAAAAACACAATTTGTAATAATTTATCGTTTTATCATTGCGCCGACATTAACAGCCTGCCGAACAGCAGCGACACCTTGCGTACGTATTGCGGTTGATGTTTTAACCGCTGTTCCTGTAGCAGAACCAAGTGCGCCATAAATACCACCGATGGTTAAATTTGGCGCACCACCAGAAATAATTGTCGATGCCAGTGATGGTGCATGCCAGCATAAGTATGATATTGCACCTGAACCCAGAACCATTGAAAATAATTGATGATATGTGGGATCATCCGGAATGGAAAGCGATTTTAATGTATTGTATGATATGCTGATAATAAATCCCAAAACCATAAATTTGATTCCCAATCCAAATGTGCCATTAATCGCTTTTTGTGCTAAAAAGGATGTGGGCTTGAAAAGCGCAAAGGGAATCAAGATAACACTGCATACAGTAAACAGATAAAATTCAATAATTGTAATAAATATATTCCAACCAATGACAAAATAGCTAAACAAAATAATGATACCACAAAAAGCAAAGAGAATGGAATCCACCGGACTGGTAAATGCACTCCAAACGCCGCCAGTATTTTTAAAAATAGGATATGTTGCTGTAAAACCAAAACCAACAATAGTTGATGGATCAAACAGGTTCGCAATGCTTACCGATTGGCCTCCTGCAATCATCCCCAACTCTCCAAGAGAACTGATAATTGCTTTTGAGATTTGATGGGCATTGGAAATAATCCATAAAAAAACCCCAATAGCTGTAATCTTTTGGATGACAGTAAGCGAAATATTTCCGCTTCCCATTGCCCAAAAGACCCCCAATAAAACAATTTCAATAATGATGAAAAAATTCATTAAATACATGGCTTCAGGTAATAAAGCCGTGTACCCTAAGGTAGCCACTTCAGTGAAGCGGGTCAACATTTCGGTTAATATTCCGGAGTTCATAGTTTTTGTATATTACAACTCATGGTAAATCTGTTCTAAGTTTAGCATCTGATCGCTGTTTAACAGTTGATCGATTGATAAAATCAGACATCAGATAATCATGACGAAGATTCATCATCATTTCTCTGGACTGATCTTCATTGAGTACAGACGAATCAACATTTCCCCTTGATATGAGAAGTTGTTGCGTGCGCATTGATTGCTTAATTTGTTGCGCCAATAATTCATTATTTACCTGAAGCGTTTCCATCATTCCGACAGCTTTTCTGGACCGATCAAGGGCTGCGTTGACATCTGCAATATCCATTTCAATGTTGTCCAGACATTCCACCTGGAGCATCAATGTATTTTCATTATTTTTATCTGTTTCAAAGAGCAACTGTTGCTGGCCTTTTTGGAGCATATCACCAGACAAATGAGATGCGCCATTTCTTTTAATATATTCTTCATAGGTGCCATTAACACTGATCATTCCATATCCCATTCCCTGGGATGTATAACACATTTGATTCAGTTTTTGTACTGTTGAGAGATTTGGATCTTTTAATACCACATTTAAACGTTTCAGATTTTGAACCATGTATTCAATTTGTTTTATTTGATTCTCAATTTTCTGACTGTCATTTGCTATTTGTTTTGTCTGATTGGCCAATGACTGCATGCTTTTAAGATCCAATTCAAATACAGACAATGTGTTTTGCACATTTTGAACCAGATTTGCAACATCCATTACAGGCAAATTAGCAATAGCAGCATGTGATGGAATAAAGAGAATCAATAAGGTTAGAATTTTTTGTTTAATTGTCATAATTCACCCCCTTTTTGTTTAAAAAGTTTTGGGTAAACGTATCACCAGTACCCGCAATATCTTTAATTAAATATTGATCTTGTTGATTTCCAGCACCCAAAATAGAGATTGCAGCCGAGCCTAAACCAAGCTCAAATTTTCGATTACCGATATCCGACTGACAATAATAATCTCGCCTGGGTAAACTGGTAGCAATAATGTGAATTTGTTTTTCATTCAGACCAAATTGCCTGTATTGCTGGTAAACATTATCATCCAATGCCTTTTTATTGGGCATAAATATTCGTGTTGGACAAGATTCAACTAACGTATTCAATAATGGTGTATCCTTCATATCAGAAATCGATTGTGTGGCAAATACCACAGATACATTTTTTTTTCGCAATGTTTTGAGCCAGTCTTTAATTTGACGCGCAAACAATGGATGCGCAAAAAAATGCCAGGCTTCATCCAGGATAATCATTGATGGCCTTCCATCAAATCGTTTCTCCAGTTTATGAAACAAATATGTCAGCACCGGAACAACTGCCTGTGGCATATATTTCATTAAATAATTCATTTCAAAACATTGCCAACGAGATAGTTCCATATGATCATGCGCTGCATCCAGTAAATAACCATATGGACCGGACAAGGTATATCGTGTCAATCCTTCTCTTAATGGCCGGTCTTGTATCAGTGCAATCAGGCCAGTCAATGTGCGTTGATCCACTGGCGATGATGCCAGATTAGACAAAGCTTCCCACAATTCATTCTTGATCGCCGGCGTTAACTGAAAATTTTCTTGAATCAAATTATTACAGAGCCATTCTAAGGCCCAGTTTCTTTCCATTTCATCGTTAATATTCTTTAAAGGCTGAAATGAAATATTTTCAACATCACCCAAATCATTGTGAATGCCATCCATTGCATAGGTTGTCACTCTAGCTGAATAATCCTTATCGAAAAAATAAACCTGAGCATTAGAATATCTTAAAAATTGCGTTGCCATAAAATTCAAAAAAATAGATTTTCCTGATCCTGTAGGCCCAACGATCATCGTATGCCCCACATCACCTATATGATTACTGAATCGAAAAGGCGTGTTACCCGACGTTTTCGCATAAAATAGAGGCAAATCATCGAGATGATCATTTCTTTCCGGTCCAGCCCAATCAGTTGAAATAGGTAACAAATGTGATAAATTCATCGATGTAATCAATGGTCTTCGGATATTGGCCCAATTATGTCCTGGCAATGACCCAAACCACGCTTGAATGGCATTGAATGTCTCATTGACAGTAATAAAGCCCGATAAATTCAGTACGCGTTCAACAGATCTGACCTTTTCAACCAGCTTCTCCATATCAGTATCCCACAGCACAATGCATGAGGTATAATATCCTGCGGACACCAGATTTGATGATACCATTTCTGAGATCGCATCGCATTCTTCAGCTTTTGAGATGGCATCGTTGTCTTGACGCAGGTCATCATATTCATTCAACGATGCTTCTTTAATAAGTGTCCAAAGAGATTTACGCTTGGCAAACCATTGCCTGGCATATTTTTTCAGTTCTCTCAAAGCAGATAGTTTATCCAAACAAATAAATCGACTCATCCAACGATATTCACAATCCAGCGTATCCATATCTGAAAGAATCTGAGGACCTGTTTCATGAGGAAAACCTTTAATCGTAATTATTTTAAGATAATGATCACCCAATTTTGGGGTTAATCCACCCTCAAGAATTTCATCTGCAAGAATATAATCCAAAAAAATTGGCTTTTTGGGGCTTTTCACCCTATGATTTTTAGATGAAATACAAGAATGTAAATATGTCAATGTTTCATCGTCATCAAGAAGCACGCAATAAGGAAAAACTGAAGATATAATATTAACAATCTTTTTTATTTCTTCCTGAAAATATTCCAGATATTTTTCATAATGCAACTGTGTTTTTACAGGTTTTTTGATAAATGAATCTGACAAGGTTTTTACATTTTCAGATGGAGCCATATATGAAAATGTAAAAAAATATTGGCTGACATAATGATTACCTGTATCAAAGAACAATTGTTTTCGTTCATTATCAATAATAGCGCATGCAAGATTCGGCCACTTCAATTCAGGATACTGATAACAAACCCGTCGTTGTGCTTCAAAGAAATAGGACCATCCCTCCCCCAAACGTTTCAATGCATTGTTTATTTGGGCACTGATAACATCCAATTCATGCTCAGTGGAAGAATACAAATCCGGGCCGCGATATTCGATTGTTGATTGAAATGAACCTGTTTTGTTCAAAACAATACCCGGTGCAATCAATAAAGCCCAAGGAAGCCGATGCGCCAATTTTTTTGGCTGCTTTAAATATTCTTTTAAATAAAACATTAATGGTCATTCATGGAAAAAGATAGTCGTCTTCTTTGATGTGATCCAATAAAATTTCTATAAAAAAGTCGTCTTTTTTATAGAGTATCACAAGTATGACATAACCCAAAAGGATAAAAGGAAGTGCCCATAGTGTTTGAAACCCTAATACGATAGCCGCTCCCAATGTGCCTCCGATAATCGCAATATTTCGAGGTAAACCAGCTATCATGATACGTTCTGTTGTACTTTGATACAATGGAACTTTCATAACATTTTTAACCTAATTTTTTAGTGCTTTCATTATGATTGTTCGTATTAAAAACAAATTCCACCTGCAAAACCGAAAAAGCTTAAGCCCCATCCAGAAGCAGCGCAGGCAATGGAAAGGCCTAACACCAGCATGATCATTTTTTTTAGAAATCCTGAGGTTTCACCTAATGCAAGCGTCAGACCTGCTGACATTATTGCAACGACACTTCCAAATCTTAGCCATGGACCTGTAAGTGAATTTAAAATCTGATTCATTGGCCCTTCCCATGGCATTCCAGTACTTGTTGCCAGTGCATTTAAGGGCATAAGAATTAATATTATGGTTATGAAAAATTTCATCATGATCCTTTTATTTTAACGAATCAATATTAATCGCATTTGTATGTTTAGATTTTATTCTATATATCAGGCAGAAAAAAAATTCGCAAGATTGAATTTTTTTTTTAGCATTCTTGAATGCCTATGGCACGGGCGTATGTTCAAGTTGGGGGAATATGTTTGCCTCAGACCAAAACCGAATTCCAACCAATGTCCGAAACCAATCCTTTCGGGTAGATCGTAGCAAATATCGGATAAGTCTATAAGTATATACAAAATCCAATTTCAACCCATACCACTTTAACCTGCCTTGCTCATACCTTAAACTAAATCCAACCAAAAAGGTTCGCCCGCCTAGCGCTGAAGCTCCAGGCTATTCCTGTGTCGTCCCTAAAGGGACTTGAAGTGTTTAATTAAAAAAGACACTATAAGTCCCTTTAGGGACGACACATAAATAGCCTGGAGCTTCAGCTCCAGGCGGGCGAGCTTTGAAAGGCGGACGAACATTTTACTTTTATCTACCCGAAAATTTATGATCGCTT
>Ga0272440_1003434_pt1 | contig 11833 bp, 7 predicted proteins | sample SSMMMBAug17_FD_192440 | JGI IMG/M metagenome (GOLD analysis project Ga0272440, IMG submission 192440) | Marine sediment archaeal communities from Little Sippewissett salt marsh, Falmouth, MA, United States - SSM-MMB-Aug17 | ecosystem: Environmental > Aquatic > Marine > Wetlands > Sediment ... | reverse complement strand
CCATCACTGTATTCTTCTGAAATAGAACCATCAGGATTTTCAGTGGTGTTAACAATTTCAGGAGATGGTTCTTCAGGTGGAGGTTCAACTGGCGGTTCTTCAGGAGGCGATTCTACCGGTGGTTCTTCAGGAGGCGGTTCTAACGGTGGTTCTTCAGGAGGCGGTTCTACCGGTGGTTCTTCAGGAGGGGGTTCTATCGGTGGCTCTTCAGGAGGTGGTTCTTCAGGTGGAGGTTCCACCGGTGGTTCCTCTGGTGGAGGTTCTGTAGATACTTCATCAAATGGAGATGATAATGGGGCGTCCTCAGAAGGGCCATCATAAACTAAATTGCCTTGCGCATCATGCTGTTCAGTAAATCCATCAGAATCTGTGTAGCTATAAGAACCATCCGCGCTATACCACCCAGATGAGCCATCAGGGTTGGACCAGCTGCTGTTTCCCTCTGAATCCCATTGACTTTCATAACCATATGCATCGTGCATCGTACCTGAACCATCAGCACCCCAGGTTGAAATTGAACCATCACGCCCTGTCCATTGACCTGAACCATCTGCATTATGGACTTCTGATGAACCATCAATAAATTGAGCATTACCAGAACCATCGGCGTTATAAGTAAATTCATCTCCATTTCTGGTAATAAAAGTTGCAGAGCCATCATCATTAAATGCTTCAATTGAGCCATCAGGATTATGAAATGAACCGATGTCATATTCATTCATTGACATTGAATTACCATCAATATCAGTATAAGTGTATGTGCCGCCCCATCCATCAATGGTTGCATTTGAACCATCAGGGTAATTAATTGTTCCTGAACCATCACTGTTGAAATGCCCGCTTGAGCCATCTGGTTTAGTCCATTCACTGGTACCATCTGAATTCCATTCCATGGTTGCCCCATTGGCATATTCAGTTATGCTGCCATCAGGCCCCCATGTTCCGGTTGATCCATCGGGTTCTGTCCATCCACCTTCGCTATAGTCTGCATTTACATAGCTTGTACCTCCATTTTCATATGTCCATGACATGGAACCATCAGGATAAATAGTTTCACTATGTCCTTCGGGATAGCTCGTCGTTGTTGTACCATCTTCGTATTCTTCAGTGATAGAACCATTTTCATTTTCAATAGTATTGATAATTACAGGTTCATCAGTTTCAGGTGGTTCACTACCCATTGGTGGTTCGTCACTGGCAGGCGGTTCGCTGCCCATTGGTGGTTCGTCACTGGCAGGCGGTTCGCTGCCCATTGGTGGTTCGTCACTGGCAGGCGGTTCATCACTGGCAGGCGGTTCGCTGCCCATTGGCGGTTCATCACTGGCAGGCGGTTCGCTGCCCATTGGTGGTTCGTCACTGGCAGGCGGTTCGTCACTGGCAGGTGGTTCGCTGCCCATTGGCGGTTCGTCACTGGTAGGCGGTTCGTCACTAGCGGGCGGTTCGCTGCCCATTGGTGGTTCATCACTATCCGGGGGTTCATTTCCTGCCGGTGTTGGTTCTGTGCTGTCCGTTGAGTCAGGTGAAGATCCAGACTCCTTCTCTTTATCATCCGAGTCCTCAACAGCTTGTGTCGAAGAATCAGGTGCTTCAGCAGCAGGACCCATTTCCTCAAGACCTTCCATACCGGGCATAAACGCCGGTGCAATTCGGTCTTCAAGTGTTTTTCCACCTTTCAATTTTTTTTTCGACATTGTTTTTTCTCCTTTTTCTCATATAAAAAAGATAAAAGTAAGTTACTCATGTTGAAGTTATTGTGTCATTTCTCGTTGAAATTGGAGACAATGCTAAAAAGATTTCACATAACTACAACGAACAAACTGATAAAGAATAAAACTGTAGAAAAATCAGGCAAAATTTTTCTTTTATGATATCAACATATTATATTAATTCTTGAATGGTTATCGTCATCCCCATATTCTTGGATTATTCTGGGTTTTGGTCGTTTAAACATGAAAATCATTTTATTTGATTGAACACGATCTTTTGCCATTTTTAGTTGGGCCGCCCTTCTTAAATCGTTTATTTTTTCATTATCGTATGATTGGCCTGACATGTTAACCTCTTTTTGAAATTTTTTCTACTTTTCTTTAAAAGACGTCTGAATATCCATCAGGATAAATAATTCTTCCAAAACCATTGATATCTAATGTAAAATTAATACCATCAGAACCTTCATAAGTATATGTGCCATCAACGCCCCATTTTTCAACTGTTCCATCGGGATAGATCGTTTCACCAGAACTGTTAGGGAAATAGTTACGAACTGTACCATCTACTTCAGTTTTTGAAATGGTGCCATCATCGTACCAGACCTCAATGGAGCCATCATTATTGATAAACTCACCCTGTTCAAACTGATTTTCAGGAATGACATGGCCGTCAGTATTTAGAAATTGCATTTCTCCATCCGAGCCCCATTGAAGTTCTGTCCCGTCCGGATATAGTATTTTTCCTGAACAATCTACATTGTATATGCCTTCAGTACCATCACTTCCATGCCAAATACCAGACCCATCTGCATTCCAGGTTGCAATAGATTGGTCTGGAAATAGATATGATCCCGATCCATCAGCATTATAATGACATTGTGTGCCATCAATGCCATGATAATGATATGATCCATCCTCATCCCAATTAATGACTGAATCAGTTTCGTCTGATATGATGCCAGAACCATTGTTATACCAGATTTCATGTGCATTATCAGAAAATTCAGCACTTAAAATATCATAGTCATCAAAATATGTCTGGTCATTAGTAGATTCAGATAAAAAATGCTGGTCGGAAAAATTATCATCTTGATCATCTTCAATTTCTAATGTATTATTATCAAGATTTAATTGTGTTTGGGAATTGAAATCATTACATGAAAGTTCATCATTATACATATCATTGAGTTGTGCTTCATAGGATGGATACTGTTCTTTTTGATGGTTGTTATTAAGATCCTCTGATGGTTGCGCTGAAAGATCTGTGTTTGTGTCGAGCTCCTCAATTCCATCAGTACCTGGAAATAGGGCCGGCGAAATTCGATCTTCTAATGCTTTTCCACCATGTAATCTTTTATGCCTCATTGCAACCTTCTCAATAATTGGTTATAAAAAAATGATTTTGAAATAGTAAAATACAATTCATGTGCCAAATAGAAAAAATAACGACTATTGAGATATATTTTTAAAATAAATCGAATAAAACCAATACCTAATAATTTTCTATATCTGAAATTTTACACAATTCTAGGTATAAAAATACAGTTTTGATTTTTGACCAAAAAGTCAATCTGTATCAATATAAATCTGTAACCACTTATATTTTATTAATAAAATTTTCTGACCCATATTTTTGACCTTTTGGTCACAAAGTAATTATTAAATTCTTTTTTAATTTCGTCGAAAGATAAAGCATGAACCAAACGATTCCACAAGATGATCAAGCAGCTATAACAATATCATCCCTAAATTCAGATAATTACTTATCGAAAGAAATGAAACTCTCTCAGGATACATCCTTTGCAATAAAAAAAGTAAATACTCTTTTGGAAAAAGTGCTTATAAACCCAACACAGATGCTCAGTGATTGCTTTTTATCCTTGTTAAAAGAATACTTTTGTGTTGATTATGCGAGATTAAAATATCAGCAAAAGACAGAAGAATGGACAATTTTGTCAGAGTATTCTGATATAAAGTTATCTGAAGATGAAATAGAGGATGCACATCGACTTACTTGCGAAGTACCATCAGGAAGAAAGTATTGCCTTGAAATTCATTTTTCGGCAAATGTCAAAACTGTTTTGCAGAAAGAATACTGCAGACTTATCTTGCTAATATTTTCATTCTATCATCAATATCAATCAAAGAAAGGGTTTTATTCATCCAAACAGCCTGAAACCATAAAAACAATTGATTCAGCCTGGAATGATCTGGTAGGACAGCAACTAAAAAGTCATTTAAATAAATATACTGACTTATGTCGGCATTCAGAGACAGTCCTGGTAACAGGGCAAACAGGAACAGGTAAAGAGCTTGTGGCCAAATCACTCCATTCAATCTGGAATCGATCAGGCAATTTTGTTGCAATCAATTGTGCGGCAATTCCGGCTGACTTGCTGGAAAGTGAACTTTTTGGAGTGACCAAAGGTGCCGCAACAGGTGTGAATTCTCGAGAAGGATACTTTGCAAAAGCACATCAGGGAACATTATTTCTGGATGAAATCTCAGAAATGTCAATTAGCCTTCAAAGCAAACTTCTGCGGGTTATCCAGGAAAGAGAATATTTTAGTGTTGGCTCTGACAGCGCTCAAAAAGCTGATGTTAAAATTGTTGGTGCTACCAATCAATCTCCGGTTCTTTTACTTTCAGGTAAAATGCGAGCAGATTTGTATTTTCGCCTGTCTCAAACTGTTGTAACCTTGCCGCCTCTTAAAGAGCGTGTCAATGATATCGCTAGTTTGTGTCAATTTTTTCTTGAGCGACTGGAAAGAAAGTTGGGACGCGGTGTGTTGGGATTGAGTCAGTCAGCCCTTCAAAAACTAAAACAGTATGAATGGCCGGGAAATGTCCGAGAATTACAGCATATTCTTCAGTATCTTTATATTAATACGCCTGAAGGTTCATTAATTCAAAGTATACATTTACCAGATACATTTCAAAAATTAGAGGATATTCCAGAGACCGGGACATTAGCAAGTATTGTCCGGTCAATAGAAAAAAAGGTGATTTCAAGAGAACTTGAACGATTAAAAAACGTGGGACATGTTTCGAAAATACTGGGTTTAAGTGAGGGATATCTTTATCGTAAAATCAAACAATTGGGGATAAAATGGAGAACATGAAATACCAATTACTTATTTTGATAATTGTTCTTTTCACAGCAAATTATTTATTTGCAGAAATGAATGATATACCAACCGAAATTGGCAATTATGGCGTCATTGGCGGTGTGGTGAAACCAGTCAGACGTGCCAAATTATCATTTGCCCAGCCAGGTGTATTGCTCAAAGTACCAGAAGAAGGACAAATGATAAAAAAAGGATGGCTGATGGCTCAGCAAGATGATCGTCAGGCGCAGATTGCACTTGTAGAAGCTGAGGCGTCATTGGAAAATGCACGACTGGCAGTTGAAACAGCCCAACATGAAAAAAGTAAAACAGAGCGTTTGTTAAAGGAAAAGATTGTTGCCCCTATTGCGCTGACCGAAGCCAACTTTGCATTGAAAAAAGCGCAAGCCCAGTTAAAAATTGCTGAAGCAGGGCATGTTGCTGCAAAATTGAAACTCAAGCAATGCAAATTAATTGCGCCATTTAAAGGTGTTATTGTTGAAGTTTTTTGCAATATTGGTGAACAGTCCGGACCAGGTAACCCTGTTGCAGAAATTGTTGATTTAAGTCGGTTGGAAATTCGTGTTGATATCCCACTAAAGGCAACCCAAAAGCTCAAACCAGGTATTCAAACTGCCATTTTAAGCGGCTCAAAAATTGTTGGCAAGGCTGAAGTTAAAGTTGTACTTCCTTTGCTTGATCCGGCAAGTGGTCTCCGAAGAGTCATTTTTAAAGTAATTGATGCTGATGAAATGTTGACAGGAAGGCATGTTACTCTGGCACCCTGGAATTATTGACGAATATTATAATTTAAGAGTAATTAACAGGGGGCGCATGTATAAGTTTGGGGGAATTCGGTTTTGGTCTAAGGCAAACATGTTCCCCCAACTTGTACATACGCCCATTAACAGGTCGTTTGTATATACACTCTTTCGTACCAAAGTTTGATTCCAGTTTATGTTCGAGGGTGAACAAAATTTTTGCTTAACCGGAATCAAAATACTTCCCTAACTGTATATACGCTCTGACGAACAGGATAATTATATGAGAATTTATTCAACTATGCTATCGCTAATATTTTTAGCATCTTATTCATTTGCGCAAATAGAAGAGAACAAACCTTTTGGTCTGTCACAATGTATAAAAACTGCGCATCAAGAAAATCCAGAGTTGCTGTCATACCGAGAAACGCTTATTGCCTATCAGCACAAGGAAAAATCATTACTTAAAGATATGCTTCCTGATGTTTCATTGTCCTGGTCTGGCAAAGAGGTTTATGAGAATACAGATGCATATTTAGCTAAAGCTTCTATCAATCAAACTGTTTTTAATGGAAAACGCGATTACACCAATTGGAAGATTGCACAACTTCAGACCCGTCATGCTGCTCTTGAAATGATTCGACAATATCAATCAGTCACCTGTCGTGTGAAAAAAGCCTGGTATAATTTACTTAAAACCCAGGAATTGCTTGATGAAACCATTCAGTCTCTTGAAAGACTTCGACAGCATGCATCCAATGCAAAGCATTTTTTTAAGGAAGGATGGATCTGGCGAACTGATGTTCTTGAGGCCCAGGTCGAGGTTGCCCGCGGTGAACAGGCAAAAATTGTTGCTGAAAACAATTTTGCCAGGGCAAAAGCCACGCTAAATATATTAATGCATCGAGATGTCAATGCACCATTGATTGTCAATGATAAACTGACCTGGCAACCCCATAACTGGACATATGAGCATGCGAGAACAGAATCAATGAAGTCCAGACCAGATTTAATTCAAGCGCAAATTGACCTTGAAAAAAGTCAGGCTGCATTGATTGTGGAACAGGCTGGATACTATCCTATTGTTTCAGCAAATGCATCATGGGCAAAATCTGATCAATACTTGGATCTGCATACTGGTAGCGAAAATCTCAGTGCTCAATTATCTGCCTCATGGACCATATGGGAATGGGGAAAGACCAATGCATCTGTCGCAGCCGCAAAAGCGACAACAAGAAAAAATATGTTGATGATCCAGAAAATTGAAGATCAGTTAATGCTAGAAATTCAAGAATCATGGTTATCTGTTCAGGAAGCGGATAAAAAAGTTAAGGTTCTAAAACAAGCGCTAACCCAAGGAGAGGAAAATTTCAGGGTGAATATTATTCGATATCGTGAAAGGTTAGGAACAGCCAAAGATGTTCTGGATGCCCAGGATTTATTAACCTCAACGCGCAAAGACTATATTTCTGCTTTGGCAGAATATCTAAGCGCACTGGCAAATCTGGATTTTGCAATAGGAAATAAGAAATATGACATCTACCAATAATTCAGCATCAAATCAGACCAATCAGGCAAATAATATAGGTACAGCACCCCAAGCAAAACAAACGCAAAATGCGCCCATTGCACAAAAAAAGCTACCGCCTCAGAATACAAAAACGAAACCTTCTCCGCCACCTCATTCAGGTACAGCACCCAAAAAGCCAGCACAACGTATACCGCCTGCACTGGAAATTCAACAACTCAAGCAAAAACTACAACGTCTGGAACTGGCGATGGAAATATCGCGTCAGTTTAGTGCGACCCTTGATGTTGACCTATTGATGCAAACCATTTTAGATAAAATTGCCCATGTGACCAATGCTGAAGCCGGATCTTTCTGGATTAAAGACAAACAGACAAATATGGCTATTTGTCATGTGGCAGTTGGTCCGGTCAAAGATAAGGTGCTTGGCTTGAAACTTAAATCAGGCACCGGTATTGTTGGTTGGGTAATTGAAAATAAACAAAAAACTGTTGTGTTTGATACCAGCATGGATGAACGCTTTTTTAACAAGGTAGATGAAAAGGTAAATTTCAAAACAAAATCCATGTTGTGTGTTCCACTCCTTGTTAATCAAGAATGCGTGGGCGCTGTTTCTTTGATAAACAAAAAAACACCGATTGGACAGTTCAATCAACAAGATGTTGAAATATTGGAACTTTTGGCCATGAGTGGCGCAATCGCTATCAAGAATGCACAGTTGTTTCAAAGTGAACGAAAAATTAAAGAGCTAAAAACGCTTCTCACAATCAGCCAGGAAATTTCTTCAACACTGGATTTGGATCGTGTATTATTGGCCATTGTGAATCTGGGATCACAAGTAATTTTCTATAAACGTGCTGTTATTGGTTTATTGGACTTTCAAAATAAAATATCATTGGCTGCTGAAACCAATATTGCCGAACCTGATATGTCAGCGCCACAAAACAAGCAAATTAAAGAAATTATGAAATATGTTTTGGATAGTGGCAAACCGATCCATATTGTTAACTATCGCAGTGAATCACCGCCAAAAAATTCACCGAAAATTCTAATCAACTATTTGAATCAATTTGAATTAAAAAGTATTTCTGTCATGATTATGGCTGATGCTGAAGGTAAACTGGCAGTGATCAGTATGGAAGGACAATATCATTCTCTGGTGGCCAAGGAATCTAATGAAGTAATTGATATCGTAGTGAATCAGGCAACTGTAGCCATCAGAAATGCTCAACTTTATAAAAGTCTACCAGCGAATTCCCTTACTGGTAAGCTCAAAAAAAGTGTCACGCAAACAAGACGATCCTGGAAAAAAACATTATTTTTATTCATTACGCTCACTGTGATACTGATTTTAATGAATACAATCCATATGACTGAAAAGGTAACTGCAATTGTAGAAATTATTCCTTCACAGATCATGAAAGTTTCTGCATTAACAGATGGTGTTGTTGAATCAGTTAATTTTCAGGAAGGAGATCTTGTAAAGCATGATCAGACAATTATATCTCTGGATCGCAGCTTATTAAATCTTGAAAAGGATCGCTTAATCAAGGATATCAATATTCAACAGGGAGACTTACGACGTCTTCAAAGTGAAGGTTTGCCTTACGAAGTCCATCTGAAGTTTCTGGAAATTGAAAAACTGAAAAATCAACTTCAAATTATCAATAAACAAATCTCCTTTACAACGATAACACCTTTGGTCAATGGTCGCGTATTAACACCTAAAACTAATGAATTAATTAATAAACAGATCACCAAAGGAGAAATACTGACAGAACTGGCAGTTAATGATCAAAAAATGATTGAAGTCATTCTTGCAGAGCCCGATGTATTGCGGGTTAAACCAGGCAATATGGCATATATCACATTGCAGGCATTTCCAGATCTTTTAATTGATGGTCGTGTCAGGTCTGTATCCTGGACTATCATTAAACCTGAAACTGAAGATGAACCTGAGGGATACAAAGCATGGATTCTTGCAGAAAAAATGAATGAAATGCCGCAAGTGCGTTTTGGCATGACAGGTAAAGCAAAAATTATTACCAGTAAGAAAACACCATTTGAGATATATCTGAAACCATTATGTGATAGAATTGTAACTGAATTTCGTTTGAAATTTTCAAATCAACTTCAGGAATAAATGTGTTTATGAGTAATGTTTTACCCACATTAAGATCGGATCTTATTGTTAAAAAACAAACGATTGCGCATCAAAAATCATATATTGCCATTATCAAAGATCCGGTTAAAAAAAAATACTTCCGATTTGAAGAAGAGGAGTATTTTGTATTGAATCTTCTTGATGGTGTTAACACTGCAGATGATATCGCACAGTTATACAATCGGCAATTCTATGACAGTCTTACAGGCGTTGACATTGAAGAATTTATTGCCTCAATTCGGGAAAACGATCTTTTGGAAAAAAACTTTTCTGAGTTAAATACCTTCCTATACGAACAACTCAAAGAACAAAGAAAAAGTAAAATTCGTCAGGCAAAAGGTTCCATGCTTTATTTTCGTGTGCCACTGGTGGACCCCAATATTTTTTTTAGTAAAGTGATGCCTTACATCAAATGGTTCTGGGCGGGTCCATGTATCATGCTGATGAACCTGTTTATGATTTCTGCAGTGGTTCTTTTGTTTCAGAACTATGGTGAATTTAAGGTAGGAATGACACATATATTTGATTTTACAAATCAGTCGGTAATGCAATTATTTATATTGTGGATGACAGTCATGAGTGTCATTGCCATTCATGAACTTGGCCATGGTTTGACATGTCGGCGTTTTGGTGGCGAATGTCATGAAATTGGCTTTTTATTTATGTTTTTTAATCCATGCATGTATGCAAATGTCAATGATGCCTGGTTATTTGAAAGTAAAAAACATCGCCTGTATGTCACATTTGCTGGCTGTTTCATTGAATTCTTGGTGGGGAGTATTGCGGTATATGTTTGGATTTTAACCCAAAAAGGCGCACTGATTAATATGCTGGCATTCAAGGTTATTGTGGTGTGTTTCTTTTCAGCCATATTCATGAATTTCAATCCATTAATGAAATTTGATGGATATTTTGCATTAAGTGATTATCTCGAGATGCCGAATCTGAGGGACCGATCCAAAGAATATGTAAGCTACCTGATTTCAACAAAGATATTTCGTTTAAAAAAAGAATTTGATCAACTATCCAAAAGAGAACGTTGGATTTTGGGAACTTTTGGTGTGCTGGTCACAATATATATGTTCAACGTGCTTACAGGCCTGGTTTTTCTTGCGGGTGGCTTTTTAATCAATACATTTCATGCTGCTGGCCTGATCATTCTTTTGATAATTGTGTACAAGTTTTTTGGACGCATGTTTGGAAAATTTATTAATTTTATCAGGTTAATTATGACAGAACATAAAACATTTTTTTCAAAACCGGGAGTTCGGCTGATTGGGCTTGTCCTTGTAATCAGTTTGTTATATGGATTTATCTTTTATCCATTTCCACAGCATATTGATCTATCGGCCACCCTTGAACCGAATCATCAAAATATCCTTCGTGCACGTGAAACAGGTTATGTAGAAACAGTTGATATTAATAAACTGTCATACAAAAAAAATGAGATGATACTTGTTCAACGCAATCAAGATATTTCAGATCAATTAAAAGCTATTGCCATTGATATGCGATCAAATGATCAACTGCAACAGGCGGCTTTAGCGCTTGGCGATTCGGCTGAAAGGCTCAAGCTGAAAAAACTCAGACAGCAAATGATTGATGCTAAAAATGATTTGGAACGACGCCAGGCCAATTTAACCCTGACTGCCCCATTTGATGGTGTCTTTGAATCCAATCTCAATGCCCTGGCCCATACGATTCTTTCCCATGGTGACCCCATCGGACGCTACGTTGATACATCAGTGTACAAAGTCGTAATTGACATTCTTGAGCGGGATATTGAAGGGATTCGGTTGGGAACGCATGCGTATTTTACTTTAAATAACCAACCAGATGTTATTTTTTCAGGAAAAGTATCACGCATCTCACCCATGCATATCATGAAAGGTATTGCAAGATTTTATAGGGTAAGTGTTGAATTTCCAAATAAAAATATGGCAATGAGGGAAGGAATGACTGGCACTGTTTATTTGCAAATTGGCCATTATACTTATTTATATCGATGCATTCGGTGGATAAAAAAGACCATTCGGCTGGATTTACAATTATGATTGATGAATTTCTTAATCAAACAAGTCAAACAAAGAACGACTCAGTTCAAATATTCTGAGATTATATATGTCTGGGGGTGAATAAAAAAAAAGCTGATTATATCGGATTTTGGGGAGGCACTATTTTATGCCCTGAAAGGGCGGCACATATATGATCGTTCAACTTTGGTTTTTCCTGGCATATTTTTTGCTGTCTCGTTCCCACGATCTGCGTGGGAATGCATAGTGGACGCTCTGCGTCCAGTGCATTGTAAGTAAGGATTGCTCTGAAAATAACTTCCCCATTATTGATATTGTTCATTTTGAGGTAATTGTACTGTAGAGACGTAGCATGCTACGTTTCTACACGACCTTAATTTTCTTACAGTACCCGGAGGCTTGGGGGGCTCTGCCTGGGAACGTTTTCCGAGGTGGCTCTGCCACCTACGAACTGAACAGGCGGCAGAGCCGCCAAGAACACGTTCCCAGGCAGAGCCTGGGAACGAGCATCAGAGCGAGTTTGCCTTAGCC
>Ga0272440_1003433_pt1 | contig 11834 bp, 3 predicted proteins | sample SSMMMBAug17_FD_192440 | JGI IMG/M metagenome (GOLD analysis project Ga0272440, IMG submission 192440) | Marine sediment archaeal communities from Little Sippewissett salt marsh, Falmouth, MA, United States - SSM-MMB-Aug17 | ecosystem: Environmental > Aquatic > Marine > Wetlands > Sediment ... | reverse complement strand
TTTATGAATTATTCACAATCCCGCTTGCTAACGCGCGCGGCTCTGATTCGGTAACGCGCGGCTCTGATTTATTAGCTTGCCTGGTATCAGAGCCGCGCGCGTTAGCAAGCGGGATTGTGAATAAGCTACAAGTCAAGCATGCTTGCCGGAAAGACACGTTAATCTTTACCCAGGGCTGGTATGTTGTCGCCCTTTCAGGGCTAAGAAAAAAAATGTATACACTTGTAGACCTATCCGCATTTGTTCTTGGACATAGGTGTGATAGCCGGCTAAAGCCCCAGGCTGTGCTGCTCATTTTAAAAAATATCCCAAAAATATCCGAATACTTACGTTTTTCATTGACCTGAAATCCATCCAGGTTTATACTAAATGCATTAAACAATTTTTTATTTTATGAAACAAATAAAAAGGGTTGAATTCGCTTGTGAATTGTAACTATTTTTAACACGTTTATCAACAATTTTGATTTATGGACGATAACCATTGAATAAGGAGGCAAAAAAAAATGTTTTCCCGCTATAAAATTGGTGCTCAAATGCTTTTAGGATACAGCATTGCTTTAATTATGCTGGCTGTTATCACGACCATTGTTTATTTTAATGTCACTCGAATTATTCATACCTATGACTGGGTAGCAAAAACGCATGAAATTTTAACCAACTGTTATGAACTTCAGCATCTGGTATCAGAAATGGAAAGTGGGGAACGCGCTTATACCATTCTTGGATTAAAAGAATTTCTGGAAATGTATAACCAATCATCAGAGCTGTTTGATTATAAAGCTGATGAACTGGCAAAAATGATAGCACATAATCCTGAACAAACAGCCAAATTAGCATTATTTAAAAGTGCTGTAAAAAAATGGCAAAAAACTTCTGTTCTGCCATTAATTCAGGAACGTAAAAAATGGGAAAATCTGCCTCAAAATGAAGTTCTAAAAAAGATCAGCACATTATTTAATGAAGGGTCAGGAAAGAAATTTGTGCACAATCACGACCTGCATGGATTATTTAACGACATTGTCGAAGTTGAAAATGCACTGATGCTCATTCGGGAAAAAGAAGCCAAAAAAAGTGTTATGTATACAGTTAATTTTATGGTTTTTGGCACATTGTTTTCCATTATTATTGGTCTTTTAATTGCCTGGTTTCTATCAAAATCCATATCAGATCCCATTCAGAGAATTGTTGAAATTCTCAAAAAAATTGTGAAAGGGGAACTGGATGTTAATAAAGATTTTGACCTGGAATTTGGTAATCGTGTTATCAGATCTGATAATGAAATGGGACAACTCATTTATGTATGTCGTGAATTAACCCTATTTATCAAAGAAACCACTAAAGTTGCTGATAAAATATCCAAAGGTGATTTTTCTGAACAATTGAATATCAGAGGCCCTCATGATATTTTGTCCAGTGCAATGAACCAGATGATCACTAATTTTCAAACAGTGGTCAATCAAACCAGGCGCATTGCAGAAGGTGATTTAAGTATTGATGTTCAGATACAGTCTGATAAAGACACCATTGGATTAACCTTGAATGCAATGACATTCGCCCTTAGAAAATCAAAAGAAGAAAATCAAAAACAACATTGGCTGAAAACAGGACAAACCCAATTAAATGATTGTATTCGTGGAGAAAAAGACCTTTCAACGCTGGGTGATAGTATATTGTCATTTATGGTGAAATTCCTGGACTGCCAGATAGCTGCATTTTATGTCATGGATGACAAGGAACAAAATTTAAATCTGATCAGTTCATATGCCTTTGAGCGAAGAAAAAGTATTTCCAATACATATCAAGCTGGTGAAGGCCTGGTTGGACAGGTTGCTGTTGAAAAACAAATGATTATTGTTTCGGAAATACCTGAAGATTATATCCAAATAACATCTGGACTGGGTGCAAAGTATCCTTCATTCATAATGATTTATCCCTTTCTGTTTGAAGGAAAAATTAAAGGCGTTCTGGAATTAGGTTCTTTCTCTGTTTTTTCTGCTACAGATATTGAGTTTATGAAATCTGTCAGTGAACCTGTTGGTATTGCGATTCATTCTGTACGATCCCGAATGAAATTAGAAGAACTTCTGGACACAACACAACGCCAATCTGATACATTACAGGTACAACAAGAAGAATTACGTCAGAGTAATGAAGAATTAGAAGAACAAACCAAAACACTTAGAGAATCAGAAGCAAAACTTCAGGCCCAACAAGAAGAAATGGAGGTTCAGCAGGAAGAACTTCGTCAGACCAATGAAACTCTTGAGCAACAAAAATCCATCCTTGAACATCAAAAAGACAATATTGAAGATAAAAATAAAGAGCTTGAAAGAGCTCAGGCCATTATTCAAGAAAAAATTAAAGAAGTTGAATCTGCCAGTCGCTATAAATCAGAATTTATGGCCAACATGTCTCATGAACTTCGAACGCCTTTAAATAGCATTATTTTGCTTTCTCGATTACTGGCAGATAATAAATATGGCAATTTAACTGAAAAACAATCAAAATTTGCAGAAACTGTTCATTCTTGCGGAAATGATCTCCTGTCTCTGATCAACGAAATTCTCGATCTTGCCAAAGTTGAGGCCGGCAAAATGGAACTTCACCCTCAAGATGTTCATATTAAAATGATTGCCAAAAAAATGGATCAATTTTTTTCTCCAACTGCCAAAGAAAAAAATATTGAATTTAATACCTCTCTGTCTGATGATTTACCGCTTCATATTTATACTGATGATCAAAAAGTTGAACAGGTGATCAAAAATTTACTGTCCAATGCCTTTAAATTTACCCACAAAGGTTATATTCGATTGGTTTTCATGAAAGCAGATAAACTTTCTTTTACACCTGAGCACATGGAGGCCAATCAAAGCATTGCTATTCAAGTGATTGATACGGGTGAAGGCATACCAGAAGAAAAGAAAAATATCGTTTTTGAGGCCTTTCGTCAGGCTGATGGAACAACCAAACGTAAATATGGGGGTACAGGTCTTGGACTTTCCATCGCTCGTGAATTTGCTCGTATTTTAGGAGGTGATATTCATCTGGAAAGCACTCCCGGTAAAGGCAGTACCTTTACATTATTCTTACCCATAAAATACAAAGGAACCAAAGTCATTCATCGAAAATCATTTCCTTCCATTCATCAGGAAATCATTGAACACCATCAAAAAACATCGGTCTCAAAAATGCCATCTATGCCCCGGACCGAATCTGATTTGTTTCAAAAATCTATTCGTCCTGAAACAGTAGCAAAAAAATTTGGAACAGTAAAAAAGGAATTTACACAAGAAAAAATTGTCCCTGAATCTCAAGAATCAACTGAAAGCGAAACTGAAAAAGAAGAAAAAACCTTATTGATTATTGAAGATGATCAGAATTTTGCCATGTATCTCAATGAAATGGCTTTGGAAAAAGGCTTTGACCCCATGATTGCATCAGATGGTGAAACCGGTCTTGAATATGCTCAGGAATTTAAACCTGATGCTATTTTTCTGGATGTTATGCTGCCTGGAATGGATGGTTGGATGGTTTTGGAAAAATTAAAGAAAAACGATGCATTGCGTCATATTCCGGTTCACTTTCTTACATGTGCCACTCCTGAACGACAAAAAGAAGCGATCAAAAAGGGTGCCATTGGATATCTCACCAAACCTATTGATAAAAAGACACTAGATGATGTCTTTCTGAATGTTGAAATCTGTATTTCTACTTCCATTAAAAATCTTTTGGTCGTGATGAATGACGATGCCCTCAGCATGAGCATCGTGGAAACCATTGATGATTCTGATATCCTTTCAACCTCTGTCACAACAGGACAGGAAGCCTTTGAGTTGCTTAAGTCTGCTACATTTGATTGTATTATTCTGGATGTTGATTTACAAGATATGTCAGGCATTCAGCTTTTGGAAAAAATCCGCAGGCATGATGAAATCCTGCAAATTCCTGCTATTATTTTTACCAATAAATCACTATCTTCTGAAGAAATCTCAGCGCTTGATGAATATGCACAACGCATTATTATCAACGAATCTGGCTCAGAATCTTTTGATCGATTGATGGATGAAAGTATGCTGTTTTTACATCAGGTGAAAACAAAACTTCCACAAATCAAGCCCAAAAAAGAGCCCAAATCTCATAATCGGGATACCATGTTCAAAGGAAAAACCATTTTACTGGTGGATGATGATATGCGTAATGTCTTTGCTGTCTCCAGTGTGCTTGAAGAAAAAGGAATTCATATTGTTGTGGCTGAAAATGGGAGAGAAGCGATTGAAAAACTCAAAGAAAAGAAAAAAATCGATCTGATTATCATGGATATGATGATGCCTGAAATGGATGGCTATGAAGCCATGAGAGAAATTCGAAAATTAAAACAATTTAAAGATATTATCATTCTTGCATTAACTGCAAAGGCTATGCGGGGTGATCGGGAAAGATGCATTGAAGCCGGTGCCAATGATTATATGTCAAAACCGGTTGAACCAGATAAATTAATGTCAATGCTTCGTGTCTGGTTGTATTAGGACAATAAGAAATGCTCTGATAATAACATCCTCATTTTATCTTGAACGTACAAAAAAATAAGGTCGTGTAGAGACGTAGCATGCTACGTCTCTACAGACAAAAAAACCGAAACGAACAATATCAATAATGGAGACGTTATTTTTAGAGTATTCCTAAGCTCAGGAAGGACAAATTGAAATGAACAGTCCAAATATCCCCATTAATGTACTCCTGGTCGATGATCGACCTGAAAATTTAATGTCACTTGAAAATTTGCTCAAATCATCAGAACTGAATATATTCAAGGCAACTTCTGGAAACGAAGCTTTGGGATTGATGTTACGAAATGATTTCGCACTGGTTCTCTTGGATGTCCAGATGCCTGAAATGGATGGCTTTGAAGTAGCTCAACTGATGCATAGCAGCAGCAGAACACGTCATCTTCCCATTATTTTTATTACTGCAATCAATAAAGAACAACGACATGTTTTTAAAGGCTATAAATCAGGAGCAGTGGATTATCTATTTAAACCGCTTAATCCTGACATCCTTAGAAGCAAAGTCCATGTTTTTATCGAGCTCTATAAAAAACAAAAAACAGTTGAAAAAGCCACACAGACCTGTAACACCGCTCTGGATGGTTTAAAAAAAACCGAAAGAATATTACGCAGAAGAGATATCTTATTATCCGGCGCAAACAAAGCTGCAGATCACTTGTTAGCAGCCAAATGTTGTGCAGATGGAATCATATCTGCCATGTCATGCCTGGGAAAAGCAGCAGATGTGGATCGTACCTTTATTTATGAATTACGAAAAATTGATGGGTTCTCCTGTCTCATGAACCTTTGTTATGAATGGTTCAAAAATGAGCAGTTTGTGCTGTCTCAACGAAATGACCATTTTCTTCAAAAACACTTATTAAAAGAATGGCAAGAACAATTGGAAGAGGGTGATTGCATTCTTGGTACATCAAGTACTTTTTCTCAAGCAGAAGCCCGGATTCTCAAACAAAATGATATTCGTTCTTTATTAATCATTCCCATTTTTGTGGAAAATCAACTGTGGGGCTTGCTTGATTTTGAAGACTGTCAAAATGAATATCAATGGACTGAATCTGAAATTTCAATTTTAACATCAGCCACCAGAAATATTGGCAATACCATTATGAGATTCCATATAAATGATTTACGTGAAGCGTCACGTTTGGAACTGGCAAACATGAACTGTGAATTAAAAGAGGCGATCAAATTATCCGGCCAGATGGCTATTAAAGCAGATCAAGCTCATCGGTCACGAAGTGAATTTATCGCCAATGTCAGCCATGAAATTCGTACCCCTCTGACAGGCATTATTGGTATGACCAGTTTGCTGATGGAAACCGAAATTTCTGAAGAACAGCGTCAATATCTCTCAATGACCTATCAATCTGCAGAATCTTTACTGAGCGTTATTAATGATATTCTCGATTTTTCAAAACTTGAAGCCATGCAAATGGAACTGGATGACATTGATTATGATTTGTATCTCATGGTTGAAGAATTAATTGACATGCTTGCCATTAAGGCCCATGAGACAGACCTGGACTTTGATTGCCTTATCGAACCCTCTGTACCACGCTATCTTCGAGGAGACCCTGTTAAAGTGCGTCAAATACTGACCAATCTCATTGGAAACGCCATTAAATTTACAGAAATTGGAAATGTTTTTGTTCATATTTATATAGAAGACACTGAGACTGAGCCAGTGATCATTTTTGATGTGATTGATACAGGAATTGGGATTCCCAAAAACAGGATGAATCGACTATTTCGCTCGTTTTCTCAAATTGATGGTTCTGCCAGGAGAAAATATGGTGGTACAGGCCTGGGACTTGCCATTTCAAAAGAATTGGCTGAAATGATGGGGGGAAAAATTAATGTTGAAACTGAAGATGGAAAAGGCTCGTGTTTCAGTTTTAAATTACCATTTATGGTACAGGCTCATAAAACCCAAAATCAGCTTATTCAATTTAACAGGATCAATGTCCTGGTTTTTGAAACACAACGAAATTGTCATCGTGTTTTGTCAAGCTATTTGAAAAAATTGGGGTGTACACCGCATATTTCTACATCATTTGATGAGGCAAAGCATTTATTAAATGAACTTGATTGTCAACTTGTCATTATGGATGTTCATGAAAATTTGCCCGAAGCTGAAAAAATGGCCATATTCATTAAAAATAATGATAACAATATTCCCCTGATTTTCATGAGTCGGCTGGGTCAACCTCATATTCAATCACGATTCAAAAAAGTCTCGCCTGATGGCATATTAACCCGACCAATAAAATTTACATCATTATACGATTTCTTTTGCAAATTGTTTAACGAAAATGACTCTTCCTCATCAATGCGATATCATCATCAATCCTCTAATCACCATAAATCATCAAATGCCGATCAACTGTCAGATATCAACATTTTATTGGCTGAAGACAATCATGTGAATCGTCTTGCTGCACGTCGTTTGATGGAAAAAGTGGGCTATACAGTCCAAACAGTTGTTAATGGCCAGGAAGCTCTCGATGCTTTGGAAAAAGAATTTTTTGATATTGTGTTCATGGACATTCAAATGCCAGTTTTGGATGGTATTGAAGCATCTGTAAAAATTAGAGATCCAAATCAATCGAAGGCATTAAATCCTGATGTTCCCATTGTTGCACTCACCGCTCATGGTCAAAAGGATTATAAACAAATTTGCATGCAGGCTGGAATGAATGATTATATTGTTAAACCTTTTAAGCTGTTTGATTTTATACAAAAAATAGAAAAATTTAAACCTAAACGTGAGTCAATCAACGATCAAGACAGTGAAGAAAATCTTCCGCCCCTTGATTATGCTGCTTTTTTACATCGGATGGAAGGTGATTCAGAATTATGTTGTGAATTGCTAATCTCTTTCCAAAAAGATATGACCATGTACCTTGATCATATCCAACAATATATTCACAATAATGATATTGAAAAAGTCTTAAAAGAAGCACATGCACTTAAAAGTTCTTCGTCAACAGTGGATGCCTGCCAGATTAATACTCTTTCTTCGCAAATAGAATGTGAAGCCAAACAAAATAACAGAGAAAATCTGGATCATTTATGTGAAAAACTGTCAAAAGCCTGTGATAATTTTAACATTGCATGTGAACAGAAAAAACGAACAGGAGAATCAAATGTCAGCCACTCCTAACACCACTAAAATATCAGACAAGGGGGCTCCTTTTTGGAAAAATAATTCCATTATATTGTTTTTGATGGTGCTTTTTGCATCGGTGATGCCTCTTACGATTGTTATCTTTTCAGCCTCGTTTATAAAATGGGCAATTGTCATTGCTCTATTGGTGTCAGTTGCTGTCAGCGCCATGATTACATTTGTAATCGTTCAGCAAACGTCTCAACAATTATATGAGTTAAACCAATGGATTCACGAAGTGATTGCTGGAAATCTTGACGTTAAACAATACCATACAACCAACAAGCCTGTTCAAAGTCTATGGACCACATTTCAAATGTTGGTGCAATACTTAACTGACATTCGTAATGCCACTGAAGCCATTTCAAGAGGAGATTATTCAAAATTACTATCCGATCATCCTCCTGAAAACAGTCTTGAAAAAAGTATTCAGTTGCTTAGAAAACGTGTTACAGAAGCAGGAATAATGGCTGAACGACATCTTAATTTTTTAAATAATGTGCCGACACCCATTATAATTATGGATCAAAAACTTGAAATTGAATATATTAATTTTGCTGCAGAACAGTTATTTCAAAAACCAGTATCCAAATGTCTTGGCATCAGATGTAAAGATTTAATGAAAGCTGAAATTTGCGAAACTGGTAACTGCCATGCATTACGATCCATTCAAACCGATACAACACTTAAGACAGTCACCAGTTTGACCATCAATGACAGGCAAATTCCTGTGAGATATACCAATGTTCCCATTCATGACAGTAATGATGATATTGTTGGAGTGATGAAATTTATCGTAGACATTACACAAGAAATGAATTTGCTCAATATGGCTGAAACCATATCAAAGGGTGATTACTCGGTTGAAATAAAACAATCATCATCAGATGATCGTATTAGCAAAGCCCTTAACGCAATGACACAAACCCTTAAAAAAGTAACTGAAGAAAATCAACGACAACATTGGATTAAAACAGGTCAGACCGAATTAAATATTCGCTTGCGCGGTGAGCAGGATATTCAAACCTTAGTGAAAAACATTATATTTTTTCTATGTGATTATATTCAATCGCCTGTAGGGGTGTTTTTCATTGAAAAAGATGGAAAATTCAAACAATTATCCAGTTATGCTTATCATAAAAGAAAAAGCATAAAAAATGAGTTTGAAAAAGGTGAAGGGCTTGTTGGTCAGGCGGCTTTAGAAAAAAAGAGTATTGTGATCACTCAAGTTCCGCCAGATTATATGAGTATTCAATCCGGCTTGGGCGAATTAACTCCTGGAGCTGTTATGGTTATTCCACTATTGTATCATAATAAAGTCCTGGGGGTTATGGAGTTTGGCGTATTGAATGATTTTACACAGACCCAGATTGCTTTTCTGGAATTAATTGCTGAAAACATTGCGGTTGCTATTCACACAGCAAAAGCAAGGACACGAATGACCACACTGTTGGCCCATTCTCAAAATCAGGCAGAAGAATTAAAAGTTCAGCAGGAAGAGCTCAGGCAGGCGTATGAAGATCTTGAGGAACAAACCAAACGTTTAAAAGAATCTGAAACCAGTCTTCAACAGCAGCATGAAGAACTGACACAAAGCAATAAAGCCCTTGAAGAACAAACGCAATTGCTTGAAAAACAAAAAGATGCCATTCGAAAGAAAAATGAAGTTCTTGAAAAACAACAAACAGTTATTCAGGAAAAAGCACAAGACCTGGAAATTGCCAACCGATATAAATCCGAATTCCTGGCCAATATGTCTCATGAGCTGAGAACACCTCTTAATAGTATTTTGCTTTTATCTGGTATTATTATAGAAAATAAAGAAGACAATCTGACTGATAAGCAATTAGAATTTGCCCACACCATTAACATGTGTGGAACAGATCTGTTGAATTTAATTAATGAAGTCTTGGATCTTAGTAAAGTAGAGTCTGGAAAAATGGATTTATATCCTGAAAATGCTTATATCCAGGATATTGTATCAGTCATAAAAAAAACATTTCAACCGGTTGCTGACCAGAAAAAAATTGATTTTGAAATTATGGTTGATCCTTCTATTCCAGTGACAATATTTATAGATCAGCAACGATTAGAACAAATTATCAAAAATTTGTTATCAAATGCATTTAAATTCACACAGGAAGGTAAAATCTCTTTGAATATCAAACGACCAGAAGACTTTCATTTATCAGAAGACATGGAAAAAATAGAAAGGAACTCGCTGATTGTTTTTGAGGTGATCGATACAGGTGTTGGTATTTCCGAAGATAAACATAAGTTGATATTTGAAGCTTTTCACCAGGGTGATGGCACAACCAAACGTCGATTTGGCGGCACAGGATTGGGATTGTCTATTGTCAAAAGAATTGTCAGCCTTATGGGGGGACAGGTTCACTTAAAAAGCAAGCCTGGAAAAGGCTCTCTTTTCTGGATTGTTTTACCAGAAAGATGCTCTATCAGCGATGCTATCGAGATAGAATCGCCTTCCAAACAAACTGAAACTCAAAAATTCCTTAATGAAAAAGTTGATCTGTTTTCTCATCATAATGAAAAAATATCTCCATCACCATCAGTACAAAACTTATCTCCATCAGCATCAGTAAAGAAAGATATGCCATCAAAAAAGATGGAAAAAGATAACTCTCAAAAAACAGTAATCATTGTATCCAATATTGACATGATGACGAAACATTTGGACAGAATTGTTTCCAAACAGGGCTTTTTACCCAAAATATTTTATAGCGCTTTTGAAGCACATCAATATTGTTCAAGTCATTCCCCTTATGGGGTTATTTTGGATTTGGCTTTACCTGATTGGACCTGCTGGTTTTTTTATTTAGCCTATCGCAATAATAATAAAAATCTTCCTATTCACTGGGTGTCAGGACTACAATTTCAAACAGATGAAAATTTGGATCCCATGTTCTTTTTAAAACAAAATGAAGATATTTCTACAGTGACGTCTGTTTTGGATAAAATTAATGCCAGGCTGAGTGAAAAAATTAAGAATGTGTTATTGATCAGTTCTGATAATTGTTCAATGAAACAAATTTGTGAAAAAGATTTAGCGCTTACCTGTGTTCATAAAGAAAGCATCAAAGATGCGATCAAGGTTTTGGAAGATCATTCTGTTGATGTTTTAATGATAGATACATCTTTTCAATCTGTTAAAGACATTTCATCCATTGACAAACTGGCGCAAAAAGCAAATCAACTGAAATTACCTTCGATATTTATTACAGATACTGACATATGGGATCAAAAGTGGATTTTTCCTGACATAGACCAAAAGGGTGAAATTCAAAAAAAATCGTTCAATGTCATGGAGCGAGTGACAGATGAAACCCTATTGTTTTTTCATCGATTGAAAAAAGACAAAGAATCGTTATCAGAAAATAGCCCATTAAAACACGACAAAGATTCTGTTTTAAAAGGAAAAAAAATTCTTCTGGTTGATGATGACATGCGGAATGTCTTTGCAATCAGCAGTGTGCTTGAGGCAAAAGGCTCAACAGTCATCGTTGGACGAAATGGCAAAGAAGGACTTAAATGTCTGACCGAACATTCAGGTATTCATCTGATTATCATGGATATCATGATGCCGGAAATGGATGGATATGAGGCCATCAAAAAAATAAGAGAACAATCTCACTATCAAAAATTACCCATCATTGCGCTGACAGCAAAAGCAATGAAAAAGGATCGGGAAAAGTGTATTGAAGTCGGAGCTGATGACTACATGCCCAAACCGGTTTATCCAGATAAACTGATTTCCATGCTTCGGCTTTGGTTAAATAAATAGATACTGATTATAAGTAAGGAATGCTCGGAAAATAAATTCTCCATTTTTAAAATTTCATTTTCGGTTTTTGTTTGTAGAGACGTAGCATGCTACGTCTCTACACGAACTTACTTTTTTGAACGATCTACATGAAATGAGGACGTTATTATCAGAGCTTTCCTAAGCGGACATAAATTTTCGGGTATATCGTAGTTAATTATAACATGCTTTGGATAATTTCTTAGCCCTGAAAGGGCGTTAAATACCAGCCCAGGGCAACGCCCTGGGGAATGGTGCATAAAGTTTTTTTAGCCCTGAAA
>Ga0272440_1003432_pt1 | contig 11837 bp, 6 predicted proteins | sample SSMMMBAug17_FD_192440 | JGI IMG/M metagenome (GOLD analysis project Ga0272440, IMG submission 192440) | Marine sediment archaeal communities from Little Sippewissett salt marsh, Falmouth, MA, United States - SSM-MMB-Aug17 | ecosystem: Environmental > Aquatic > Marine > Wetlands > Sediment ... | reverse complement strand
CTATGTTACCTGAGGGCGCTTTAGCGTCCTTTCTCAATTCAGCGTTGGGCTTTAGCCCTACGCTGTTCTTGCAATTGCCGAGATCGTACATTTTTATTTGACGATTTTTTTTGTCATACCGGCGAAATCTTTTTTATACCCGAAAACTTATGACCGCTTTCTTACAATGCAATGGACGCAGAGCGTCCAATATGCGTTCCCACGCAGAGCGTGGGAACGAGGGCAATAAATATGCCAGGAAAAACCAAAGCTGGACGATCATATTAAACTTTTAGTAAAAAGTTCTCTGTTTGTCAATTTTTTTATTCTGACCTTATGGAAACGAATGAAATACGCAATGTATGTTGCTCATTATTTCAATATGGAATGCATATTTTTCGAGTACTCCCAAATTGATTAATAATTGACAATATCTAATCCTTCTATTAGAAACAGATTGATCAAAAATAAAAATCCAAAAAGGAGCTGATATTTGAACCCCATAGATCAATTATCACTGTTTGACCCCAACCTTGCCCAATCCCTCACAGAAATAAAAAAACAATTGGAGTTATCCCAGTTACATAAAATTGTTGAAATGACCTTATGGTCTTATAATAATGAAATCCAATTGGGATCATTCGTCTTTATAGGATTTAAGCAACTAATCTCCGCGGAAGCGACAGACTTAATAGATACCTATATTGATCATGTCAAAATTTATGCCAACAAGGGAACTTCATTAGGAATACTCATGGCTGATCAGCTTCCATTGATTTTAATCCAAAAACATTCGGAACTAACATCACAGTTTTTTTTCACCCTGGATACACTATATGAAATTGGATTGTATATTCTGCATAGACCATTTCAATCTTTTAAAAAAGTACTTGAATCTGGCGATTTGAATGGTTCATTGGCTATGCTTGAACTATTTGTCACATCATTTTCAAAAAATTTGGACTTTCATCAAAGTAAAAATCTCACGCAATACCTCCCTCAAATTTGTGAATCTTTACAACCAGAAAAAAGAGCGTTTCAGATCAGACAACTGTCTCGCGTGGCTCAAATTGACATTCAATGGTTTTTTGCCTGTGAACATGGTTTGAATAATGGGTTGCAATCATTAAATTTACAAGCGCTTGAAGCCTATATTCAAAAAGGCATTGACAAATATGAATCCCAGCTGGAAAAAGGAAAATTGTATTTTTCTATTGCGTCAGAAATTGCCAGAAATGTTTTCGACTCCCTTCAAACAGTTTATCCATTGCGATTTATTCATGAAAACCTCACGAATTATATCCATGCGCGTATTGGTGAATTTGTAAATATTCGATCAATATCTCAATTGCCAAAACAAGTTCAATTGTCAACAAAGGCATATCACCTATATAATGATAGCTTATGTATCTATTTGTCTGATGAAATCGGGATTTTTTCGGATAAAAATGATAATCGCATGTTATATAAATATTTGATCCGATGGGAAGCGAGCTTTATTGAATGGGGAACATATGATTTTGATCTGGAAAAACTGATAGACATGCATCCAGATATTGAATCGCCTAACGACTCCCTGAAGGGTTCAGATCTTTATCGCTATTTGAATTGCTTTTCAAATGTTTGTCTTGCAAAAAATTTATTTATTTTGTTTGAGCATATACGCATTCGGTTTTGTCTCAACCGATATTATCCAGGCATTTTGCGTGCGAGTCTGCCTGTATTTCGCTTTTTAATCCAAAAAAAGAATGAAAAGGTATCTTTATTACAGCAAATCTACAATGCCGCAGTTCTCGATCTGCAAACAGATAACAATTGTAATTATTTATTTAAGCGGATCAATCGGGCTATAAAAGGTTTGAATCATCAAACAGCAACAGTAGAAACAAGTGCACGTTTAACTTTCGAATTTTATTCAGATATCCATAAAAATGTGTACAATTATGATTTGAATACACCATTCAGTGATATATGTTTTGAACTGATTGAACAACGCATTGATAAAATTGATCAAAAGGCCAGGACGATATGCCAGGCTTTGCGACAAAACAAAATAAAAATTTACAAATCTGACATACGCAAAAAACTCTATCAAAAAAATGAATTCTCCATGAATGACCTTCATGAATTCGTCTCATTTACTGGTGATGCCAATTCGATCAACCAATGCCTGATGTCCCTGAATGAAATTGAAAACCGAAATGAAATCTTATCAGAACCACAGGTCGCCGGATCAGTATTTCATTACAATGAATGGGATTCAGGCATTTGCAGTTATAAAATCAATTACGCCCGAGTTGTTCAAAACGAATATTCACAAGCACCCAATTCCTGTTATGAACAGTCTCTTCAAGCACATTTTGGATTACTCAGACATATTCGAAGGCGCTTTGAGATGATTCGCCCTGAAGGTCTCAAAATTTTAAGGCGATGGCAGGAAGGTGATGCCTTTGACTATCGTCAATTATTGGAATATGGCATTGATCGTAAAATGCGAAAAACACCATCAGACAGATTATATACAAAAAGAATCAAAGAATATCGTGATGTGGCTGTTTTTCTTCTGGTGGATTTGTCCAAATCCACAGCGAATGTATTGCCACAATCAAAAAAAACAGTTCTTGATGTTGAACAAGATGCGATTGTCATTTTTTGTGAGGCTTTAAAACAGTGCGGCGATCCATTTGCCATTGCAGGTTTTTCAAGCGTAGGGCGTCATGCGGTTTCATTTTATTGGATGAAACAAATAGCTGAAAGCCTGTCCGGTTCGGTTAAAAACAGAATTGGAAATATGTATCCATTGCGAAGTACACGAATGGGGACAGCCATTCGTCATGTGAATGATCAGTTTCAAGAATATCCTTCAAAAATTCGCCTTGTTATTGTTTTAAGTGATGGTTTTCCCAATGACACTGATTATAAGAAGGATTATGCGATAAAAGATTCACGCAAAGCCATTCTTGAAGCCCGAAGCAAGGGAATATTCATACATGGCATTACAGTAAATTTATCTGAACATGCGCAGCTTGATGAACTTTACGGCAAAGGAAATCATCATGTGATCACAGACGTGACTGAATTGCCTGATCGCCTTCCAATTATTTATCATCAGTTGACAAAAATATAGTATGACGATGTTGTGATGAAACATGCCACATACACTAGTGAAAATTTTGATTTTTTTAATTGATTTTCATAAACAATTCCCCTATATAGTTAATATTCACATGACTGACATCGCTGGGACATTTTAAGCGAGATTGTGCCTACACATTCAATCTTTCTCAAAGCAGGAGATTTTTATGGATACTCCCAATGACTTGACAATTCGTATACCAGAGGCCTTAAAACAAAAGATTGCCCTTGAAGCTGAAAGACAGGGACTTTCATCAAATGAGCTGGCAATGTATATTCTGGCAACAGAGTTTGGCAGCCCTGGATTAAGCAAACATATTTTTTCTCATGAATTTTCCCCCAAACTGTTTCATGCTGAAGTTCAAAAACAACATGAAACAGAACTGAATAATTTTAAAATTGAAGTGCAAAAATTATACCATATTGCTGGATATAATATTACTGAAAATGAAAACAGTTCCAATTCATTGTTTATTGATCAAAAGTATTGTGGAATTATCAATCGGTATATGGTTGAATGTCGGGATAGCAAAATTCTTCTTGATGATTGTGGCCATTTGATAAAAATTAAAAATAACGATCAAAAACAGGGCTTAATTATTATTACATCAAAAGGTTTCGATTCTGAAGCATTAACCATACTCGAAAGTCACAATATATCCTGCCTGTCATTTAGTGATCTATTATATGAACTTTTTCCTTTGAAAGATTATTTTCATAAACAAATTTCAACGTATAAGAACAAAGCAATTGAAAAGTGGAATGGGAAGGATGGTTTTATTCATCCCAATATTTATAATCAATCATTACAATCATATCCGGGTGTTGCGTATATATCCAAATGGCTTCAAAACAATCAGTCTATCATGCTAATTTTTGGAAATGTGGGATCCGGCAAAACAACCTTTCTTGAATTTCTTTGTTACCAAATGGCGCGAGGATTTCTGAATGACCCGGTCATATGCCCTTTGCCAGTAATGATTCCATTGGCTGAGGCAGAACATTCCAAAACTTTTGATGATTTTATTTTAAATCATTTTTCTAATCAAGGGTTCAAGGATGTTAACCTGGATCGTTTTTATCAGTTGTTTTATATGAGACGAATTGTTTTGTTACTTGATGGTCTTGATGCGATTTCTGATCGGACCCCCTGGAAAGTTCCATTTGAAACATATCAAATGTTTCAAAAAGTTTCTGAAAATGGGGGAAAAATCATTATTTCCTGTCGTACCCATTTTTTTAAAGATCGCACCGAACAAGACATGTTATATGAATTCAGTCAGGCTTATATGGATTTTGAGGATGCTTTGGTGGGAGAATCTGATGAAAAAAACGTTGATGAACAACAATCAATAGATCTGGTTTATCTCAAGGAATTTAATGATGATCAGGTTGCCAGATACCTCAATACAATTGATCCGGAAAATGAACAAGTATGCCTAAACAAGATCAATCAAATCTATAATTTAAAAGAACTGACTCACTGTCCCCTATTATTAAATATCATAACCAAAACTATTCATCCTTGTGATGCACGTAAAATGAACCAGGCAAATGATATTTATAGTCATATCGTTCGGATGTGGCTTGATCACCTAAAATCTAAAAGATGGTTCCTCGACAACACAAATAAAAGAGATATCGTGCTTCGACTGGCATGGGAAATGTGGAGCAGTAAAAACAACGAACTTCATTACAAAAAACTGCCGGCATTTTTAAGTCCGCTTGCTCAGGCCAGAAAATGGTCGGAAAAAAATATTCGTATGATTATGCGTGAATTAATGGCCGCTTCATTCATTAAACGAAATGATCATGGTTATTTTTCGTTTTTATACCCATCCCTCATGGAATATTTTCTGGCAAAACGGCTATATGTCGCGTTTAAAAGCAAAAAAGCCATTGGCAAACTTTTGAAAACAAATCGATTTAATTCTCAGATCATTTATTTTCTTTGGGTGTTCGATAAGGAAACCAATTGTGTTACCCCGGAACTTCAATCAATCCTTTCACAAGATTACAAAAAATCTATATCTGAAAACGCATTACAAATCTTATATTGGTTTGCGCGCCATGAATGTAACATGGCATCAAAAATTACTGATGTGATTATGATGCAGTTAGAAACTGCCAGGCGTATCCCCAAAAAATCACAACTCGCACAGGCAGATTTGCAGGAAATTGATCTGGAAGCAGCGAACATGCACCAGGCAAATTTGCAGGAGGCAGATCTGACTCGTGCAAACCTGGTTAACACCCTATTACAAGGCGCTAACATTGATAAGGCCGTATTAAAAGAAACAGTTTTTGAGTCAGGAGATGCTGCGGAACAATTAGAACATCCACCACAAGAGGAACCCCATATAGTGGATGATATTGCCGATACTCTGGAGATTGATGATGACGACGACGATTCCATTGATTTATCGATTGATGACGCTGATGAAACTGACCATTCGCCTGAAGAAACAGATGTTGATGCGCCATTAGATGATGAAATTGTCCCTCAAGCAGAGGGGCCCCCTTTGCCTGCAAAGCAAATTGAACCGGAATTTAAAAAATCTGAAGAAGAGCAGCCCCTGGAATATCAACCCAAGAAGACTGATTTAATTCCCTACGTGCAATCCGGTCATAATTATTCTGTTTGTTCAGTATGCTACAATCAAAAACAACATATTATTGCCAGCAGTGACAGTGGGGGAAATATAATCGTTTGCACCGCCAAAGACAAACATGTTCTTTTTATTTTGGATGGTCATTATTTATCGGTCAATGCGGTTGATATTTCACCGGATGGCAAATATCTTGTGAGCGGTAGTGATGATCAGACCGTGCGGATCTGGAACCTTGAAAATGGAGAATCTATTCATATTTTAGAGGGACATCAAGGCGCAGTAAGCGACGTGGTTTTTTCTCCAGATAACAGGACAATGGCTAGTTGTGGGGAAGATCAAACCATTCGGTTATGGAACTTCCTGGATGCGCATGTTATGCAGGCGTTAAAAGGGCATACCAGTACAGTCTTATCCCTTGCATTTTCGCCAGATGGCAAATTTATTGCCAGTGGAAGCTTTGATAAAACAGTTCGATTATGGGAAATTAAAACCGGTGAGTTGATTCGTACCTATGAAGGGCATCAACGTCAAGTAACTTCGGTCGCTTTTGCACCCAATGGGATGCGCATTGCCAGTGCCAGTGATGATAATACCATTAGATTATGGGATATTCAGAAACGTGATGTGATTCGAGTATTTCATGGTCATTCCAGTACAGTGACATCTGTAGATTTTTCTCCGACTGGTGACATGATTGCCAGTAGCAGTTATGATCATTCAGTTCGTCTGTGGAACATTCAAAATGGACATCCTGTAAATATTTTTAAAGGACATAAAGACTCTGTTTATGATGTTCAATTCATGGCCAATCCCAGATATCTGGCCAGTGCGAGTGTCGATCAAAGTGTTTGCTTTTGGGATACAGAACAGACCGAACCCGTTCATGTATTTGAAAGATACCGCAATCACATCGAAACTGCCACTTTTTCGCCTGATGGAGAATCAATTGCCAATACCAACAAAGATAATAGCATATGTCTGTGGCGTCTTATCGATGGCGATCCCAGACTTCTTATCGGCCATGAGAATTCGGTAACTGCCATTTGCTATTCTCCAGACAGCAAGCGTTTAGTCAGTGGTAGCGAGGATCAGACTGTTCATGTGTGGGACACCCAGGAATGTACGCCGGAACATGTTCTATATGGGCATTCTGATATCGTCACTTCTGTGGATTTTTCAGCAGATAATAACTTTCTTGCAAGCGCCAGCCAAGATCAAACCGTTCGAATTTGGGATGCGAATAAAGGCAATTGTTTTAAAGTATTGAAAGGACATTCAAAAGCAGTCAATTCAATCAGGTTTTCACCCAATGGATCGGTTTTAGCCAGCGCCAGCCATGATAGAACCATACGTTTATGGAATGTCCAACTTGGCAGGAAAATTAGAAAATTAAAAGGGCATTCAAATGCGGTTATCTCTGTTGATTTTTCACCTGATGGTCTTTTTATGGCCAGCGGGAGTTATGACAAGACTGTGCGAATCTGGAATATTCAAAAAGGCAAGACAATGCATGTGCTAAAGGGGCATAACCATTCAGTTGTATGTGTAATGTTTTCTCCGGATGGAAAATATGTGGCCAGTGCAAGTTATGACCAGACAGTTCGTATATGGAATGTCAAAACCGGACAATGTTACAAAATTTTAAAAGGACATGTCGGCGGTGTCTATTCAATACAATATGCAACAAATGGAAAGTTTCTTGTGGCAGCAGGAACTGGCGGACGTTTACAATTTTGGGATTCATTTATTGGAAAAACATTCCTGTATCGTTATTATTTTGCACCGGAGGCCTGGATAGATTTGATGCCTGAAGGACGTTTCAATGGTAGCCCAGAGGGACTTAAATACTTGCGTTATACTGAAAAAGGGGTTTATAAATCGTATTCTGCTGACTTGCTTAAAGATGATTTTTTTATCGTTGAAGATGTTAAAACGTTGTTACAGATGTTTAATAAAGGACGTGTGCAACCATTATAATGCGTAATTGTATTTAAGCGGCAAAAAAGGTTTGCCCTTTCTAATATTACATATTATCTGACAATTTCAGGACGAATCTGATAAAGCAATATTCATAAACACCAATACATCACATCCAATTGCCGGGCACTTTCAGAGTCATACGCATTTTTAACATCAATGACTAAAGGGCATTCAGAAATACAAAGCTGTGAAATTTTTTCCAACCCCATATTCAGGTATTCCTGATGTTTGACAGCAAGAACAACAGCATTGACTTTTGGTATATCTGAAAGCTTTGTCAGTGTTAAATTTAAATGATCTCTGGCCTCGGTTTCCTCGGCATAGGGATCATGAACATGAACCTTCAGTCCATATTCTTCAAGTTCATGAATAATATCAATTACTTTTGTATTTCTTAAATCAGGGACATTTTCTTTAAAAGTAAGCCCCAGCACAGCGACCTGACCATTGAGTACTGGCTTACCAGTTGTTATGATCATTTTGACTGTTCGTTCGGCAATATATTTACCCATGCCATCATTGATTCTTCGGCCTGCAAGGATCATTTCAGGGTGATATCCCAAAGATTCTGCTTTAAATGTCAGGTAGTATGGATCAACACCAATGCAATGACCACCAACCAGTCCGGGATGAAATGACAAGAAATTCCATTTTGTGCGTGCAGCACTTAACACATCCTGTGTATTGATGTTCATGCGATTGAAAATCATCGATAATTCATTCATCAATGCAATATTGATATCGCGTTGCGTATTTTCAATTACTTTTGCGGCTTCTGCAACTTTTATGGATGGTGCCTGATGAATTCCTGCATGAATTACCTGACCATAAATTTTTGAAAGCAATTCAAGGGTGGCATCATCTGAACCTGAAACCACCTTTGTAATTTTTTCCAGGGTGCGTTCACGATCCCCCGGATTGATTCGTTCAGGAGAGTACCCCACAGTAAAATCCTGCCCAAAAGTCAATCCCGAATTTTTTTCCAAAATTGGCACACAAACTTCTTCAGTCGTACCAGGATAGACTGTTGATTCATAAACAATTACAGTCCCCTTTTGCATATATTGACTGGTTATTTGGGTTGCATGACAAAGCGGTGATAAATCTGGAATGCGGGCATCATCAATAGGTGTAGGAACTGCAATGATGATGACTGAAGATGATACCAACGATTCAGGCGCATCTGTAAATGTTAAATCTGCCTGTCTCAGGCGCGCTGAGTCAATTTCACGTGTGCGATCCATGCCTTTTTGGAGCTCTTCAATTCGTGTGGATTGAATATCAAACCCAATAACGCTGAAATACTGGGATAGGTACACAGAAAGAGGCAGTCCAACATAACCCAATCCGACAACAGCAATCTGTTTTTCTTTATTGATAAATTCTTGAAAATCGGCAATTATCATAGCAGTTTCAGTCTTTCTTAATTAAAAGGATTTAGAAAACGAAAAAAACGTGAAATGGTTGATTCGTCACGTTCTTTTTTTTTGGCAGCTTCTTTATTTTCTTCAGCATATTTTTTTATGGCCTGTTCCTGAAAATCAGACAGATAGCGATCAGTAGCTGTGTATCTGTCCTGTTGATCTTCAAATAATGCACGAATACGTTCAAGTTCACCGCCATCAAGCCAATACCCGCCGCAATAGGGGCAAGTATCAATTTCAACCTGACGTTTAAAAGAAGAAAATCTTCGGGCCATTACGATTGTTTCACATCGCGGACACATTCGACGTTGAGAATGGTTTACTTTTATATTTGGATTACGTTCAATGTGAAGCAATCCCTTACCGGCTGTTTCATTTTGCTGATCTACTTTTTTGTATTCTGAGCGATCAAGCCATAGCCCCCCACAGCCATATTTGCAAACATCCACAATCATGTCTTCAGTTTTCATGACACGAAGTCGTGTTGCGCATGCCGGACATTTCATACGATCCTCCTGTTTTTTAGTTGCAGTAAGATAAATACAATTGATTATCTAAATATTAGCAACCTGAGTTTATCCCCAAAGCAACATGCCTTTCCGATAGGTGGCACGAAACCGATCAAAGCCTTCAATATCTTGTGTAATGTACATATATGCAGATTGTAGATTGTTTTGTAGTAATGCACATTTGATATTTTTCTCCTGATCATGTATCAGATATGAAAGTATTTTCGATGCCATAGACACTTTTTTTACCTGTTCAGGCGCTTCGATTAATTGTTCGCCAAGACCAGTCATTGCGCTCAATCGCTGGTATTGAAATCGGCCTCTGAAGATACAAAAGCCCCGGCTCTTAAAGCGTTCACCATCAGGATGACCACCATTTCCGATATCACGACGATGATCATATAAATCAAAGGGGATTCCGCCGGGTGATGTATTGAATCGGGTGACTGTTTCTTCATGAACATTAAATGAAGTAGATACAGCCGAAATGGTTGATAATGCACAAACAACAGATTTGAGATCCGTCAGTTGATTCTCAATAAGGGCTTCTTTAAGTATGGGAAAATGGGCATCAATTGTGCGAATAGGTGCCTGTGGAAATAGTTTTGACACTTTTTCTGAACTTAGTGATTTCAGCGCATTAAAAACCGGATGGTTTTCCTTTGCATCCTGGATTTCTTCATCAGTAAGCATATCCAGTGATGTCATGGTTTCCGGACCGGCAATACCATCATAGACAATGTTATAACTTTTTTGAAAAGCGATCACTGCCGCTTCAGTCGCAGGCCCAAAATAGCCATCCTCACGACCGCAAGGAAAACGTAAGATGTTGAGTTTTTGTTGTAATTCAACAACTCTGGTTCCTTGCGCACCGATTGATAAAAAAAACATATGGTCTCCTTCTAAAAATTGATTCAAACAATATTATTGGAAAGGCAATAATTTTTTAGCGATACTAATTACAAGTTCTTTTGCTTTAGTATCGTTCTCATAAGGTGATTGTCCGGCCAAATCTGATTCAATAAAGATGGTTTCATAGGGTAAGCAACCTAAAAACGAGATATCTGTAATATGTTCAAGGATATAAGCTTCTTCACGGGCATTCCTTACTTTGTTTGCCATAACAGCAATTTCTTTGAGTCCAATATCATTTGCCAGCTGACGAATATTATGCAGCGTCTCTATGCTTCTTTTTCCAGGTTCAACAACAACAATGAGTTTATCAACAGAGCGAGCTGTTGCCCTGCCAAGATGTTCGATACCAGCTTCCATATCCATAATAACGATTTCATCACGACCAATAACAACATGCGTAACCAATGCTTTCAGAAGCGTACTTTCGGGGCAAATGCACCCGCCCCCGCCTTTTTGAATACCACCCAGACGCATGAATTTTATATTTTCAAATGCGACTGATAAAGCATCGGGTAAATCATCAACAGTCGGGTTCATTTTAAAAAAACCGCCAATTGTACCGGGTTTCACTTCAGTTCGCTCATGGATTAATTCTTTCATGTGTGATATTGGTGTAATTAATTCAGAATCTGGTATTCCCAATGCTGCCGCAAAATTGGCATCAGGATCGGCATCAATGGCAAGAACGTGTTTCTCCATGGAATTAAATGCGCGTGCAAGCATTGCGGCAAAGGTTGTTTTTCCAACCCCGCCTTTTCCGCTGATAGCAATTTTCATTAAAATCTCCTTTGATTATGATTTCCTCTGGTCAAAAATTTCGTGTTTACTTTTAATTCTCATTATTACATCAACAAAACGTCAGTGTCAAGTATTCTGCATCCTTATGATTCTTGCTGTTCGATTATCGTTGATTTAAGAGATGCGATTTCGGACAGAGGTTTGGTTTCGATTTTTGTTCATGGGCAAATACAAGCTTTGTCCGAATATTGGCCGTTGATATTGGTTTGATTATGGTTCTTGTTAGTGGAATTGCGCTTTTCCCTTCGACCTTTACATACCTTATGTGTTATTTCAGTTGACTTTCTATAATAAAGTCATAAAGTAAAAAATAACAAAAAATTCAAAACAAAGGAAAATGAATTATCTATGACACAACTTCATATCCCCCAAAATAAAGTTCAGTATGACCAACAAATCTCAGAAATACGTAAATCATTGAAACAATGTCTGACCAAAAATGAACAACACCTGATAAATTATTTACCTGAAAATGAAGGTCAAAT
>Ga0272440_1003431_pt1 | contig 11839 bp, 5 predicted proteins | sample SSMMMBAug17_FD_192440 | JGI IMG/M metagenome (GOLD analysis project Ga0272440, IMG submission 192440) | Marine sediment archaeal communities from Little Sippewissett salt marsh, Falmouth, MA, United States - SSM-MMB-Aug17 | ecosystem: Environmental > Aquatic > Marine > Wetlands > Sediment ... | reverse complement strand
GTTTGTATAAAGCAACAGACTGTCAACAATTTTGCAGGTAGCGAGAACATTTTTCAACACAATTCAAAAGGTTCAGTGTTAGCACTTTTGTAATTGGTTAAAGTTCAAAGTACTCGGTTTCTATCACGTTTGGCAAAATTTACGCCAGCTACAAGGCTGTAAATTAGCGATACAAATAAAATTTACTCATAATTGTTTGTAATTAGCCAATTAGCTTGGCTGTCATAAATTTTGCAGTTAGCGATAACATTTTTCAACATAAATACTAAGGTTCTTTGCATATAATATCGTTATTGGTTATTGTAAAAAAGTTCTTGGTAATTGCAAGTTCGGAGCAAAAACATGATTTTCGGAAGTTTGCAATAAAAGAAATCAGTAACCAAATAAATTAATTAGAAATACAATATTTGGATTAAGCTGACCTCAGTTCGTCATTACAAGCTTGTTTTTTTTCGTCCCAAATAACATCATTGGTTTATGTTCATTCGTACAGTAGGTCAGCCTAATCCTTAGTATTGTATTTCATTCTCAGCCTAATTGTAAATCAAGTTTTCTAATACTAAATTGGTAATAGTTACGAAAAGGATAGAATGTGTATACTATAATAGCTAATGATACACTGTCTTCTTCAATATCAGAATGTTTTCAATTGGTTCAAGATACCTGGGTTACTATTATTGGAGAAATAATTTCAGGGTATTAAACATAATAAAATTTGTCATACACAAAGTTGCTGAAACTGTCTGTTTTTTTTTAATTGAATGTGATTATTAAAGCTCATAACATAATAGTTGATACCAATCATATTTTTTTGTAATAAAAATATGACTTATCCGTGTCAGTTTGAATTTGAAACAAGTATAAAAATATTTAGATATGACTGAGTAAGGATAGTTTTAGCTGTATATTATCTTAATGGTAACGTTATTGTTTTTTTTTCGGAACTTAAGTATGTTAATAATTAGGAGTAAATTCAATGAATAGTAAACAAAAGATAGTTTTTTTTGTTTTGTTTCTCATAATGTTCTGGGGGATAAATATTCCAATAAATCCTTGTATACATAGTTGTTATTCTAAATCAAATAAATCAAAAGATGTGTTGATAAATTCTTTTCTAAAAGAACAGAAAATATTAGCTTCTGATGGAAAATACAGAGATTCGTTTGGTTCTTCTGTATCAATTTCTGGAGATTATGCAATAATTGGCTCTGATAATTCGGCCTATTTGTTAAAACGAATGGGAGATTCCTGGAATGAACAACTAAAACTATCTGAAAATGTTCGTTCTGTGGCAATTTTCGGTAAAAATGCTATTGTTGGAACTGATGATTCTGCTTATATCTTAAATAGAATTGGGGAGAAATGGACTAAACAGAAAATACTGTCTGCTAATGTTCGATCTGTATCAATCAGTGGAAAAAATGCAATTATCGGAACAAGTGATGCCATTTATATATTCAAGCAAGACCAGGAAATCTGGACAGAACAAACAAAAATATTGTCTCCGGATTCTGAAAATATTTTTATTGGCCATTCAGTTTCCATATTTGATAATTATGCTATTATTGGACTGTATTCTGACAATCGCAATGATAGTATAAGGAATCTTCCTTCTGCATATATTTACAGACAAAATGGAGATATATGGCAGAAACAAACAGAACTATTAAATATTGATGTTAACACAATGGATTTTTTAACAAGTTCAGTTTCAATCTATGGCGTTTATGCCGTTGTTAATGTAGAAGTATACAACCCACTTGAACGTTCTGATAATAACTTGTCGTATATTTTTAAACTGAATGGTAGTCATTGGATTGAACATACAAAGCTTTCTGAAGCAAGGTCGGTATCCATTTTTAATAACTATGTCATTATCGGAGGAGGTTTTTTTACACGTATTTATAAACTATATGAAGATAGCTGGGTTGAGCAGGCAAAGCTGACTGTTGATGATTCATTTGGCTTTGGTTCTTCTGTTTCGATTTCTGATAATTATGCTATTGTTGGCTCTCCGAGCGATGATGAAAATGGCTGGTCTTCTGGTGCCGCGTATATTTATGAAATTCCGGATCTTTTTCCGCCAATATTAACAATTAAGCCCCTTTCAAAGACAGTTTTGGGCAGCATGGGAACTGTTTCATTCAATATATCAAATACAGGAAATTCAAAGATAAAGATGCCATGGAAAGCAATGACTGATGCGTCCTGGATTACAATAGAAAACCCTTCAGGAGTTGGTGATTGCCATCTAAAAATTAGATATGCAGAAAATATTGGAAATGAAAGAGATACAACAATCGAGATAACTGCAGATGGCGCTCTAAATAATATGCAAACCATTACAATAAAACAATTCAAGTCTAATGAAATAAGCAATTATTTAAATGAATATAAAATCTTCCCTTCAAACAAAACGGATAGATTTGGAGATTCTGTTGCAATATCAAATAGCTATGCAGTTATTGGAGCATCTGAAGCTGTATATATTTATAAAAAGTTACGTAATGTTTGGAGCGAACAGATGACATTACTTCCATCAAGTTTTTCAGATAGCTATTTCTTTAGCTGTAATTCAGTTTCAATATCAGGTGACTTTATTATTGTAGGAGGGTCTGGTTCAGCATTTATTTTTAAAAGAGACAAGGAAAAATGGATTGAACAAGCACAATTATTGCCTTCTGATGATAGTCAATCACTAAGCTTATTTGGGCATTCAGTGTCAATTTCAGGTGACTTTGCTATTGTTGGATCACGTTGGGATGATAATTATAATGGAGAAGACGCTGGTGCTGCCTATATTTATAAACGTGAAGGACATGTATGGGTACAACAAACAAAGTTAATCGCATCAAATGGCGGTTATGATGATTATTTGGGTTATTCTGTTTCTATAAATGGAAATTATGCTATCGTTGGAGGAAATGACTCAGCATTTATTTTTAAGCATGATAATAATTCTTGGAGAGAGCAAACACAATTAGTGGTTCATGATAGAACCTATGGAGATGAATTTGGGACGTCAGTTTCAATATCCGATAACTTTGCCATAGTTGGCGCTTGTCGGGATAACGAAAAAGGCAGAATTGCTGGAGCAGCGTATATTTTTAAACAAGAGGGAGGAACCTGGAAAGAGTACGTAAAATTATTAGCTTCTGATGGTGATTTAACTGATTTTTTTGGAACGTCAGTTTCAATCTCCGGCAATACCGCTATTGTTGGTGCGAAAGGTGACATGTATAGCTCAGGTTCTGTATATATATTTAAAAATGATGGTAAAACCTGGATTGAGCAGACAAAAATTATTGCGTCTGACAGTGATGAAGATGATTATTTTGGTAATTCAGTAGCATTATCTGAAGATTCTGCGATCGTTGGATCTAATGAGGATGAAACCAATGGATTCAGAGCTGGTTCAGCATATATCTATAACATTCCCTCTTTTTTTCCTCCTGCGCTGTCAATCATACAACCTGAAAGAACTGTTTTAGCTGACGCTGGATCCATATCAATTTATATTTCAAACATAGGAAATGAGGCATCACAAATCAACTGGAAAGCAACAACAGACGCCCCCTGGATAGCTATTGTAAATCCTGATGGCGCTGGCAAAAGCAATTTATTCATGAATTATTCAGCAAATGATGGTGCAAAAAGAAAGGCTGTCATCACTATCACCGCAAATGCTGCGTTAAATAGTCCACAACAAATAATAATAACACAATTAAGCGTAGAATATTCCAATAAAAATTTACTAGAACAAAAAATATTACCATCTGATGGTGCAACAGACGATTACTTTAGCCGTTCAATAGACATTTCAGAAAATTATGCTATTGCTGGCTCATATGATGATGATAAAGGAGATGGATCAGGTGCTGCATATATTTTTAAACATGAGGGAGATCGTTGGATAGAGCAAAGTAAGCTAATCGCATCTGATGGAAAAGAAGGAGATTATTTTGGTGATTCAGTTACAATGTCTGATGAATATGCAATTATTGGGGCTCCCATTGGTTCATTCAGACCAGCTAAGCCAGGTTCGGTCTATATATTTAAAAGAGAAAAAAATAGCTGGATAGAACAAGTCAGATTGTTTAGCCCAACACCTCAAAATAGTGATGATTTTGGTAGTTCAGTGGCGATAGATAACATTTTTTTTATTGTTGGCGCAAATGGTGATAATGGAAATGGATCATATTCTGGTTCAGCATATATTTATAAACTTGAAAGATCTGGTTGGACTGTGAATTCAAAACTTTTGCCTTCAGATGGAGATGAGTGGTCTTATTTTGGTTATTCTGTTTCTATATCTGGCGATTATGCTATTGCTGGTGCATGGGGTGATCGTGAGAATGAGTATGAGTATGAGTCTGGCTCTGCATATATTTTTAAAAGAATTGGTGATAGCTGGATTGAACAGGTTAAGTTAAAAGCTTCTGATGCAGCCAGAGAAGATCGCTTTGGATTTTCAGTAGCAATATCTGGAAATCATGCCATTGTAGGAGCCTATGGAAATGATGACAATGGAATTGAATCAGGTTCTGCTTATATCTTCAAAAAAGTTGAAGACGTTTGGGTGGAACAAGCAAAACTCGTGCCTTCTGATAATGACGAATATGATAATTTTGGTCGTTCTGTTTCTATCTCAAATAGATTTGCCATTGCTGGTGCATATGGAGATGATGATAATGGTAATCGTTCTGGTTCAGCATATATTTTTGAACTGAAAGAGAATAACTGGATAGAAAGAGCAAAACTGGTCAGCTCTGATGTTGCAGAAAATGATGTTTTTGGAAATAGCGTATCAATATCTGATCATCGGTTTATTATTGGTGCCGATGGAGATGATGATAAAGGCAATAATTCTGGATCGGCCTATATTTATACTCTTCCTTCACAATTAATTGAAGGAAGCATTTCCGGACAAGTTTCTGCATTTATTTATGGACTAACTAATGCAGGTGCCGGACTTTCGAAAGCAAAAATTGTAATCGTTGAAACTGGCGAGCATACTATGACTGATAATAATGGTAAATTTACCTTTAAAAAAGTTCCTCCTGGGGAATATACATTAAAAGTTGAAAAAGGAATGATAAGCGAATACACTTTTCGTGTTAATGTTTTAAGTGGTGTGAATAATATTACCCCAAAATTAGAAATACCAATAACAATTGGAAATGGTGATGATAAAATCGGTTTGGAAGATATTATTTTGTATTTGAAAACATTATCCTCAATAAAGTAAAAGTAAATGGGTAATGTAGAGAAATGGCGTATAGGGTAGGGAATGGGGTTAAATATTAATTAGTTCATTATATTTCAACCTTGCTATTGGTAAGCAAACAGCTATAAAAGACAAGGTGTTGTAATGATTAGGAATACAATATCTGTATTAACTTGACTTTAAAAGCGCCAGCTTTAGTTCAACTATTGCTTAACCGAGTTTAAAGTACATAAATACACCAAATAAAACCCTTTTTCGCTTTTAAAGCAAGTTATACCTGTTCATTGTATTTCATTCTCGACCAATGTTCATGAGGTTCGGGGCAAGCATCAGATTTATAACAGTAAAAGTTTGTAAGTGAAAGTGTCATCCTTTATTATAGACTTTCTTAAACTAAATTGTATAGACATTATTTTTGGGTATCCTGGATATTCATCGTTACCTTTATATAATGCTTTTCAAAATGATAATTTATTAAAACATGTTTTAGTTAGGCATGAAGAGTCCTCTATACATGCCGCTCATGGATATATTAAATCTACAGATAAACCATGTGTTTGCATAGCATCAAAGGGCCCCGGATCGACAAATTTAGTAACAGGTATTGCTACAGCATGGGCTGACTCTATTCCAGTATTTGCAATTACTTGCAATATATCTGAGGCGTATTATGGAAAACGCGATTTTCAAGATGTTGATATAGTGAATATTGTTAAACCAATAACAAAATTTACATATCATATTCACAATAAGCAAGAAATTCCTGAAATATTTAATATCGCTTTTGAAACTGCTTGGACAAATAGACAAGGACCTGTTTTAATAGATATTCCTGTTAACATTTTAAGTGCTGAAATTAATTTATATAATAGCCCCTTGAAAAAAATCGAATTCACTCAATCAAGGCTTAAGGCAAATGATAGGGCATTAATAAAAAAATCATTTCATTTATTAAAAGCTTCAAAAAAGCCACTTCTAATTGTTGGTAATGGAGGAAGAAAACATGTAAAAATAATACGAGAATTGATTAATATCTTGCAAATTCCAGTTATTCATACTGTCAGTGGTACTGGTATTATAAATAGTAATGATCCATTATATGGCGGTCTTTTACATTCAAATAGCAACTCAAATGCAATTAATTTACTTCAAGAAGCTGATTTACTAATAGCTTTAGGAACTACTTTAGATAGTAAATGTATTAAATACCCAAGTCGTTGCTCATTTAAACTAATTCATGTTGATATTGATGAATTTGAATTAAATAAAAATATAAAAGCAGCTATACCTGTAAAAGCTGATATTAAAAAATTTATTCAATATTTTCTTACATTATTACCTGATGCTAAAGTAATTAAAATTTCAACTTTCGGATGGTTGAAAAAATCCAAAAAGAATAATTCAAGCAAATCAAAAAATGAAAAATTAAAGCAGCGCGATATTATTAGTTTTATTAGTAAGTTAAGGCAAGATTTTATTATCGTAAGTGGATCAGGTTCTCATAAGTATAATATTATTGATAACTTTTGCTTTAGAAACCCTGAGCAATTTATTGTATCAGCAAGATTCGGATGTATGGGCTTTTCTCTACCAGCATCTATAGGTGTAGCTTTTGGAAATAAAAAAAGAATTATTGTTATGACAGGAGATGGTGATATTCAAATGACTATACAAGAGTTAGCGTCAATAAAAGAATATTGCCATAATATAAAAATCATTATTCTTAATAATCGCATGTTAGGTCTTACAAAAAAATATCAGTTGCATCAATATGGTAAAAAAGGTATTTTTGAAACAGATTTCAAACTGGATTTAAATTTTAATGCTATTGCTCAAGCTTATGGCATAAAAGCTTTCACAATAAGATTAAAAAATGATATCAAATTATTATCCAAACTAAACGATATGGGGCTAGCATTATTTGACTGTAGAGTTAATGATTGATTACTAAATATTAACACTAATATTTTCGTTATTGGCTCAGTTGCTTTAGTGACTGTTTATTCACATAGTACACATGTGGCAATCGACATAAAATATACGGTAAGCCATTGAAAAAATAGAAATACAATATCTGTATTAACTTGTCTTTAAAAGCGACAGCGCTAGTACTACTATTGTTTAACCGAGTTAAAAGAATGTAAGTACAACAAACAAAGTCCTTTTTCGCTTTTAAAGCAAGTTATACCTGTTCATTGTATTTCATTCTTGACCAAAGTTCATAAAGTGTGAGTTAAATACAAAATTTGTATTGAAAATTTTGAAAACTGGAAAGATGCATTTTAAAGTGCTGGGAAATTGGCAAGTTAGATACAGCCATTATCTTTTAAGTTTAATTGATTTATAGAGTGATAGTGCATAATTAAGTTGCATAATACAAAATAATTATAAAATGTTAAATAATATTGTTTTTGAACTAACAACTAACCCTAAATACATATATCAATATTTACAGATTAGACATAATGTTTATGTCAATGAAAAAAAATATTTATTATCATGTAATTCAATGAATATCGAATATGATTGTTTTGATTTTTATGCAAAATATTTTTTAATTTTGACTAATAAAATTGTCATTGGTGGAGTTAGATTTATAGAATTACAAGACTATAAGATTGGTCTTCCAGTGATAAGTTCAATATCAATAGATGAATTCTTGACAAAACTAGAGCAAAGAACCGAACATTCTTTATCTAATAAAAAAATAGCCGAAATTTCAAGGCTTATAGTAACAAAGCCTTTTAGGAACAAAGGCTTTGTTAATGGTCTCTTTCGCGAAATATATATTTATTGCAAAAAATTAAATATTAGTGTGCTTCTTTGTACCGCAAATAATAAAACGATAGATATTTACAAAAAAATTGGCTTTAAGTATATAAATGTTGATAAAAAATCACAGCAAGACTACAAATTATCAGGAGACTGGTGGGCGTTATATTTAGATTTAGATGATATGGAAATGATTAGAAAATTAGATAAACGTTTTTTTATTAACTAATTAAAGCTTGGCTTTCACAAATTTATTTTGCAATTAGCGAAGACATTTTTTAATATTAATAAGAATAAGGTTCATTGCAAAAATAATCGTAACTATGAAAAAGGTTCTATTTGAATCATGGGTGCCAAATACTTTGAAGAACTGAAAATTGGAGAAAAGATAGTTCTCCCGCCAGTATTAATAACATCAAGAGCAAGAACAATACATGTTGATATCTATGGTGAAGACTGGCCTATTGAAACACTTAAGGATGCAACAGATCGTCAGATAATACCATCACCGATGATAATATCAATTATTGCAGGTCAAATGGGAAAAATACAGTTTTTTAGAATGAAATTTGTAAAAAATTATTCTGTGCAATTGCTTGCTCCAATTTTTGTAGGAGATACGATAACTACAAATTGTGTAGTAAAAGAGTTAAGGCCTCACAAAGACCCTTCGAAAAATTACGGATATGTTTTCATTGAACAACAAGTTTTAAACCAAAATAAAAAAATTTGTTATATACGAACACTCTGTTATTTGGTAACAAAGAAATTATTTTCAAATTAAACAAACTTTACTTTGGGATAAAATACAAAAATTAATGATGAAAAGTATCACCTATCATCAATTTTGCAGATAGCGAAAACATTTTTTAACACAAAAAAGGTAAAGTGCTAAAAAATTTTGGCATCCTTCATTATCCAGTTAACACTTTTATCAAAATTTAATGGTCTTTGAAAAATACATTTTTTATTCATTTTACTCGAAATGAGTGTTAGAATTTTAAATTTATTGTGTCTATATAATTAGAACCTATCAAAATTCTATATGGAGGACACAATGACAGATCAAATAGTTATGACTAAAGATAATATTGTTAACCCAAAAACAAAATCAGCTGATGAGAGAAAAAGATTTATTCGTCGTCGTGATTTAGATGTCTTTACACGATTAACCATTGCCTTTACAGCTTTAATAGCGATAGCAGAAAAACAAAGAGGCACAATTACTAAACTCGCACAAGAATTTCTAATATCGCGAACATTTGTTTATATGCTGGCAAATTCTTTAATGGAACACAGCCAGATTGCATTTAATGAAACCTGTCCTCCAGCATTACATGAGAAATCATCATCAATTGCCCATATTCTATCATTGAGACTCGATGGAAAATGTAGCATTGAAGCTATTTCTCGTCATTTGAAACGCTTTGAAATAGGCAATCATTCACCAGGATATATAAGTCAAGTATTAAATAAAGTTGGATCGTCATTACCAAATACACTATCTCTTATAGACGGTGATACAGTACAAGTTATATATGCAAGTGATGAAATTTTTTCTAAAAGAACACCTATATTAATAACCGTAGATCCTGTAAGTTCAGCAATTCTAAAAATTGAAATGTTGGATAAAAGAACAGCAGAGGCCTGGATTAATCACTGGGAATCCATTGAAGATAGTGGCTGTATCCCTTTATACCTGGTTTGTGATGAAGGGACAGCGTTAGTAAAGGCGCATACTGATTATCTGTCAGATTTAATTAGGCAGCCCGATACATATCATGCAATAGCCCATGTTCTTGGAGTTTGGGATAAGAGATTTGAGAAAATTGCATGCGACGCTATTGAGAAAGAATATGAGTTAAAAGTTGTTTTAAATTCAGAATTAGATGAAATCCAGCTGTCACGTATAATAAACAAATATGAAGAAGCAAAAACTAAGGCACAGGAAAAGATAGAAATCTATGACTCATTTCATTACCTGTATACTTGTATAGTAAAAGAGCTTGATATTTTTGATGAGAATGGAAAACTCAGGGACAGACAAAATGCTGAATCCAATATAGAAGTATGTCTGGATTTGTTAGAATCTGAAATAGAGCTAAAAAAGCCGGTTAAAAGAATACGAAGAGTTTTGGGTGACCTGTTAAACTATTTTGAAATAGCAGAAGTGATATTGGAAGAGATTTTAGGCAATGTACCAAATATAGATGAAAAAGGCTTGAGTTTAATATGTTTGGCATGGCAATGGAGAAAGAGTAAAATTAAAGCCAAAAGTCCCGAAAGAAAAAGTTATTGCGCCAAGCAAGAAGCTTATTATATTGAAACCGCAAAAATGCATATTGTGGAAGATTTTGATGATGTTAAAGATCAAATATTGAAAGAATTAGACGAGATAGTGCAAAGTTCATCAATGGTAGAATGTATAAATTCAATTATCAGGCCTTATCTGAACAGTACAAAAAATCAGATAACTCAGGAGGCACTAAACTTAATAATGTTTTATCATAATCATCGCAGATATAGTGGTGGAAAAAGAAAAGGCCAAATTCCATATGAACTATTAACAGAGAAATCTCAATCGAAGGATTGGCTTGATCTGTTAATGGAACATTTTGAAAATAGTCATTGAATTATTAAAATATAATCCAATGATCAAATATATAAAAATTGTGACATGCTAAAAAAGGGCAAAAAAAAGCGTGTCAAAAGAATTGATGCGCATAAATAAATTGTAATGTTTTAAAGTGTTAACTACTTTTTAGGTAATATGAAGGATGCCAAAATTTTGTATTTGGTTTTAGCTCAAAGTTCTCGGTATCTATCACGTTTAGAAAATTTCCGCCAGCATAATAATATCGCGGCATTAAACGTAATGTAATTCTTTTCAAATTGTTAATCAGACCCATAAATTTTGGCTGTCATCAATTTTGCAGTTAGCGATTTCATTTGTGCCAAGTACAAAAAAGGCTTGTGCCAACACTTGAAGTCTCGGTTATTCAACGTTAAAGTCGTGGGGTATACCAAACAAACTATGCAATGTTTGCAAGTTGGCAAAATTGTCGCCAGCGTAATAATTTCAAGGTATTAAGCGTAATGTAATACTTCTCAAATTGTTATTCATTGCCATAAATATTGGCTATCACCAATTTTGCTGTAAGCGACACAGTTTTGCAAATATCCATGCAGGCTCTTTGAACTTAATTAAATTTGCGGGAGTCTATAAAATTAGGTAGTGGTATAAATTTATGCTGTCAGAATTGTTGCCAGCGAAATTGTTTCAAGGCATTTAACGTAATGTAATTCTTTTCAAATTGTTAATCAGTCCCATAAATTTGGGCTGTCACCAATTTTGCTGTAAGCGATTTCATTTGTGCCAAGTACAAAAATGGCTTGTGCCAACACTTGAAGTCTCGGTTATTCAACGTTAAAGTCGTGGGGTATACCAAATAAACTGTGCCATGTTTGTTAAACAAATTTTAAATTTGCGGAAGCAACAAAAATAAATTACTACAGTAATGTATGCAGGCAACATTTTGAATCAGCTTAATAATTTTTTAGGGTAAAATAAAATGTAACATTGCGTAAATTGATAACCTGTGCTATAAATTCTGCTAATCACAAAATGCAGTTATCAATAACGCATTTAGCTAAAATTCAAATGTGTTATTAACATGCTCTTTCGTTAGCGGAAAAATTGAAAAAAAGATAGTGCCACTTATTAATTAAGTGCTTAAAGTAAAAAAGAAAATACAATATCTGTATTAACTTGACTTTAAAAGCGTCAGCGCTAGTACAACTATTGTTTAACCGAGTTAAAAGAACGTAAGTACAACAAAC
>Ga0272440_1003429_pt1 | contig 11844 bp, 2 predicted proteins | sample SSMMMBAug17_FD_192440 | JGI IMG/M metagenome (GOLD analysis project Ga0272440, IMG submission 192440) | Marine sediment archaeal communities from Little Sippewissett salt marsh, Falmouth, MA, United States - SSM-MMB-Aug17 | ecosystem: Environmental > Aquatic > Marine > Wetlands > Sediment ... | reverse complement strand
ATAGCACTCTGGACTTTATTTCTTTGGGCAGGAAAGCGTCTATTAAGTAAACCATTGAATGCATTGACAGCAGCTGCATCAAAAATTAATATCGATAATTTAAAAGAAATAAAAGCAAATTTAAAAACAAAGGGTAAAAACGAATTAAATTTTCTTGAAGATTCCTTAAATCAAATGATCAATAATCTTAAATTCTCAATAAATAAAAGGAATGAAGCAGAATATGAGCTTAAAAAGGTAAAAAATTTTTTACAAAGTACTATAGATTCAATGCCATCAGCGATTATTGGTGTGGATGAAAATCTTTATATTAACAAATGGAATCCGCAGGCTGAATTATTAACAGGAATCAATAATAATGATGCAATTAATAAAAGCCTTGATCAAATCGTTCCTTTTTTAACATCAAAAACTGAAATTATAAAAAAATCAATTATCAAAAAAAAGCCATATATTTATGAAAAAATTAAATGGAAAATTAATGATTCTGAATTAATTTTAAATATTACTATTTATCCAATAAAAGGTTTGGAGTTTCAAGGAGCAATAATTAGAGCCGATGATGTTACTGAAAAATTCAAATTAGAAGAAATGCTGGTACAATCTGAAAAAATGCTGTCAGTAGGTGGTCTGGCTGCTGGTATGGCACATGAAATCAACAATCCTCTTTCTGGAATTATGCAAACTATTCAAGTAATTAATTTAAGATTCAAAAAAGATTTACAAAAAAATATTAAAACTGCTATTGAATGCGGCACATCTATTGACGCTGTTCATTTATATGTTACTAAAAAAGAAATTTTTAAAATGATTGATTCTATTATGGAAGCAGGAAAAAGAGCATCAAAAATAATTGATAATATGTTAAACTTTAGTCGTAAAAGCGAATCAAAATTTGCAAGTCATAATGTAAATGAGTTAATTGAAAAAACAATTCAACTTGCAGCAAATGACTATGATTTAAAAAAGAAATATGATTTCAGAAAAATTGAAATTATTAGAAAATATGATGAAAATATTAAAATGATTCCTTGTGAAGAGACAAAAATTCAACAAGTTATATTTAATATCTTAAAAAATGGCTCTCAAGCTATGAGTGAAGTTAATGGCATAAAACCGAAGTTTGTTATAAGTTCATGGCAAGATCAAAATATGGTTTATTTCGCAATTAAAGATAATGGACCTGGTCTTAATGAAAATAATAGAAAACGAATTTTTGAACCTTTTTTTACCACAAAACCAGTTGGTGTTGGAACAGGTCTTGGACTTTCAGTTTCTTACTTTATTATTACTGAAAATCATGGCGGTAATATTACTGTTGAATCCAATTTAGGAAAGGGGACAACTTTTATTGTCTCATTACCAACTTTTAAATAAACCATTAAAATTGACAAAATTCATTTTCATTATACAATAGAAGCTATTGCCCCTGAGATTAATTCATAAAGAATATTAGAGTTACTAAGCCCTGTAGGGCAATGCTGTTGAATTAAGGATAAATATTTGAATATTAATAAGATAGTGAGAAGTTTCGGTTGAATTCCCCCCTTGAGGGGGGGCAATGGCATTCGAAGACATTTAGGGCTGTTATGTAAGTGTTTGAAATAGTTGAAATAAAAAAGTTCGATTTTTGACTTGACAACCCTATGCATCTAAATTATGGTAAATGTGAATTATTATTGTATGTTGTTTTGTAACATATTGAAATTACAGCAAATATCGATTTAGTTTTTGTAGTGCATTCTGCTGATATCGTTTCTTCGAATGACATTGTGAGGGGGGTTAGGGGTGTTCGTATTAATGGTACAAACTCAAAGACACCCCCCTAACTGGTTAGGGGGGTGTCTTTGAGTTTGTACCATTAATACGAACACCCCCCTCAAGGGGGGAATTAAGACTTTGGTAAATTCTTTTTCGGAAATCACCTATTTATAAAGATTTTGGCAAGGCGCCATATCAAAATTACCCGCAGGCGTACATTAGTACGTTGAGGACGAATTTTGATATGGGAACACAGTCCAAAATCTTTATAACTAAATCTGTATATCAAAAAATAAAATATTTTTGGTACTTGTATTAGTACGTTGAGGACGAATTTTGATATGGGAACACAGTCCAAAATCTTTATAACTAAATCTGTATATCAAAAAATAAAATATTTTTGGTACTTGTATTGTAAAGGGGGAAGAACTTATAGGTCTATCTAATACCTAAATTGAGCGATTCTTTGGCCTTAATATGATGTTTATACAATAATATCAGGTAATAACATTCTTTTAACTTATCACCCAGTGGGTGATAACCATAATAATAATAATTTTTTCACTCGTTCCCAGGCTCTGCCGGCTCTGCCTGGGAATGCATACCAGGTGGCTCTGCCACCTAAGATTTGCTACAGGCGGCAGAGCCGCCAAGCATGCATTCCCAGGCAGAGAATGGGAACGAGTAAGGCATTCTTTGAACTTTAGTTCGTCATAAAATTATTGATAATTTTTTTTTAAAAATCGCTTAATTTAGGTAATAGTGCATTTATTTCTTATTATATCCAACTTTAAATTCTTATTCTAAAAAAAACGAACAATTGAATTCCCCTAATTTGCGTACTTGTACATAAACACCAATCAAATTTTTGCCATTTAAATAGAGTTGAATTATCATAGATTTATCGTAGTTAACAGCGAAGTTGTTATATAATGAGAAAATATAATCATACTTTCTTGGTGATTAAAAAAATCAAAATCAAAAAATATTTCTTGTTGATCTTTTGATTTATTCTGATTTTCAAAAATATCAGATATATAATTACTTACTGATTTTTCAAAAAATTCAATATGGTTAATCAAGTTTATCTTTAATAATGATTTTAATATTACTTTTCCCTGCTCAAGCTTTGTATAACCAGTTTTAAAACAAATATTTTCTATTGCTGCAAAGGCTTTTATTCCATATCTCATAATTAAATTAGAAAGTTCATCTAATACTAATACTTCAAAATCAGTCTTTTTATATATTTCAGATATTTTATCTAATCTTTTTGTTTCATTAATAAGAATTTCTTTATACCCTATAATTCTGGGATCTTTTTCAGATTTTATAATTTCATTATATTTAGTCTTAGTATTTTTAAGTTCCTTTTTAGCTTTTTCAAGCTCAATTAAAAGTAAATATTTTTTTTCTAATAAAGGTATGTAGTTGTTATCATTATTAATTGAATATTTATCTTCAGCTGACTCTATTATATTGGCAATTTCAATTTTTGTATTATGAAGATTTTTACAGATTTTAATGAGATTTTGTTTTGCTTTTTCAAATATTTGTTTTGAATTGTTTTGATTATTAATTATTGTTTTTGAAATACTGGCAATATCATTATTAATATTTTCAATATTTTTATTACGATCTTCAATATCAGCAATTAAAAGGTCGCGGTAAAAGGCTTTTGTATGTTTTATTTTTTTTATGCTTTTTTTAAGCTTATGTTCTAAAATTGTATAAAAATTCTTTTTGGAATATATGTTTTTCATATATCCAATAATTTTTGACTGATTTAATTTTGACAAATCATGACCTGATACTTCAAGATTGCAGAAATATTGATCAAACAGGTATCCTGAGATGTTAAAATTAAAGACTTTTTGGGTAACAGTAATATATGCAGGATTCTTTATTCCAAAAAATGACATATTACCATTTAAAATTATTTCTAAATCATTATCTTGAGTGCTTTCTAATAGTACTGCGGGATTTGATGAAGTGTTAAAACCTTCAAAAGAAAAGAATTTTCCATAGTTTAAGCAAGGTGTAGCACCATTTGCATATAAACCTGAAAATTGATCTATAAGGATATCAAGGTTAATTTTAATATTAAAAATCTCAAGATTAGCTTTACCTGTAAAGCTTAATGCATTTGAAATTTTTATATTATCATTAATTAAATTTTCTTTTAGAGTCTCTTTTTCATTAAGCTTTGTTTTATAAATTTGGGCAAAATTTAATAAGTCAATAAGCCTGTAATCTGAATTTGTTGATACAGTTTCAATTGTTTTTAATTTATTTTCAAAAATTTCAAAGGCAGATGAGTATATTAGATATTCATTATTAAGATTTTTTAACCGGCTTTTTTGCGTATTAATTTTATCAATATTTTTATCAATAAATTGTTGATATTTGCTTTTTGTTACTAATTGTTCTACTTTACTTAATTGATTATATTTATTGGTTTCATCAATATTTGAATCTTTTATAGAATCAATAAGAAGTCCTATTGCTGAAACCTGAGCCTTTAATTGAATTTTCTTTCTTCTTTTATTCTCAAGTATATCTTTATAATGATTAACTAATGACTCAATATCTAAATTAATATTTTTTTCTAAACAATTAATATAATTATTAATTCTATTGAATTTATTTTTTATATTATTTAATTTTTTTTCAAATCCTTGAATTAATGAATTTTTATTTACCTTTACTGCTTCTAAAGAAATTTTGCTGCCATACCAGTTCCCATCAATCCAAATTCTATTATTTAAAATATTAATTCTTGTATGCTTAATATTCATTAATTTTGGCTTTATTTCAACATCTCCAGTTAAAAAAAATCCTTCTTTATCAATCCACCCGGTTAAAAAGCCATGAATATTATATGGAAGATTTATCAGATTATAATCAAATAAACCATATAATAAAAATCTGTCTTTTGAGGAATATATTTTTCCTGAAAATAGACTATTATCAAAAAATTTTATTATTATCTGACCTGTTGAATTGAATTTATTAAATTTATAAATATTTTTAAAATTTGAACTTATTTGTATTGGATTTTCATATTTTTCATTTTTTTCTTGAATTTCAAGCCATTGACAATTATTAATTTTGCATAAATGCCTGCTGGTTTTATCTAATATTATTTTTTCAGAAACATAATTTAATTGCCAGTATGCATACAGATTTTCTTCATTACCAGATAATTCTTTATGCATATCAGCAATAATCTCATCACCTTTTCGTACCTTATTCCATATTCTTATTTCTTTAATGAATCCATCAAAATAATCAGAATCAACTGCCTTTCCAATATAACAAATTGAATTCAAAAAATTTAAATTACCTTCAGCTCCATGTGATCTAACAAGTTTTCCATCAATATAAAGTCTCATTAATCTTCCATCATATGATGCAGCAATATGAGTCCATTTATTGCGCTTTATGCCGCTATATTCCAATTTATGAGATTTTTTGTTATTTTGAAATATAAAATGTTTATTTATTGCAATATCTAACAAATTGTCGCCATTTTTTACATACAGTAATGAAAAATTATTATCTTCTTTCAGAAAAATCCATGCTTCAAAACAAAAATTATCTCCAGATGGAATACAATTGCCAGATTCAATATAATCATTGATTGAATTTAACCTTAATACAGAATAGCTTGACAATATACCATGTTCATTTGATTGAATTTCAAAATCATTAAATGCATTTATTCTGTAAAGGCCATTAATAGTTCCATTAATAATACTATCTATTAAATGATTGTTTAAAGCTTTTATTATATAACCTGTTTTAAAACCTCCCAGATTACAAGATATAGTAGCAATAGTGATTTTATAATCTATTTCACCTGTTTTAAAAACTCCGGTTGTAATAATTGCGATTCCTTTTTTTGAAATATCTTTTTTTCCAAATAAATTAAAATAAATATCATTAAAAGTTGAAATTTCATCTTTGTTTAGTTTTATATCAGAGCTAATATTATTTAAATTTGAAAGATGCGATACAGTCCATTTATAGTCAGCTTTTGCACATATAAAAGAATTATAAAAATTTCCTGATTTATATTTTAAAGGAATTAAAGATAAAATACCTTTCAGGCTTAGAATTTTTAGAGAATTTAGTAAAATAATTATTTTATTAAAATCGTCTATTTCAATTGGATTTTTTTCATCAATACCAATAGTATTTCCAAAGTACTGAGGTAATTTAATAGAAGCACTATTAATTTTACCAAAAAGAACCATTTGTTCGGGATCATATTTTGGATCATTAAGATAATCTGATGCTGAAAAATTTATATCTGGATTGTCATCTGACTGAAGCAGATAATCTTTATTTAAAAGAAATTTTCTAAACTTTTTCAAAAGGCTTAAAAAAATTGAATAATCAAATTTAGGCTTTGGAAAGGCTATACTCAAATCAGCATGTAAATTATCAATATCCATGTATTCAATTGCTAATTTATTAAAAAAAAGCGGCCAAAAAGAAATATTTTCAAGGTCATTATTGTTATAAGCATCCCAAAAATCACAAACTAACATTATTTTTTTGGCAATAATTCGTTTTTTTATTTCAGATGCATTTTTTATTCTAATTTTATCATTTTCACTATTTCGAAAAATTGATGCAATTTCTGATATATTAAATTGATCATAAATAATATCAAACTCAATACAAACAAAGGAGCCGTATTGTAATGCCAATATGTTAATATTATTTATTTGAATACCATTTAATATATACTCAGAAGAATTTTTTGAAGCAAATAAGAATTTAAAATCGTTTTTTATCAAATTATTTTTATTTTCATTAGAATTCAGGTCAATATTATCAAATTTGATTTGAAACATTCCCTCTGTATTAAAAATTATTTCAAAATTGATTTTTTCAAAGGGATTGATTTCAAGGTATTTTTTTAAATTATCTGGTATTGCATTTGAAAAATTTGAAAGGGTTGTAATATCTGTTATTATGTTCTCAGGTAATTTTTCTTTAATGTATAATTCAAAAAATTGTATTAATGACTGGGTTTTTAATACATTATTAAAGGTTAAAAGACTTATTTTTTTAAATTCAATACAATCCGGAATAGTGCTGGATTCATTATTATCATTTGAATTAAGCCATGATTTAATAATACTTACAGGCAAGCTGATATTTTTAATTATTGTAAAAACACCCCTTGATATAAATTGATTTGTTGATTTAAAATATTTAAATATAAGAGGCTCAGACTGCAAAACCCCAAAAATATTTAAATCATAATTCCAATAATTTTTGTCTTTATCGTGAATATTTTTTATAAATTTTAAAAAAGGATTATTGAATTTAAAAATAGTATCAAATGTATCTGAATTCATATCAATTTTAATATCTTGTTTTACAAAAATATCATAATTACAGGATTCATTATTTGAAATAATATCTTCAGGAACTATAGAAAAATTCAAATAGATATTTTTATGTTTAATATCCAGAATAATATCTGCAAAGTTAAAATTTAGTTTAATATTATTAATATCATTAATTTCAATTGATAACAGGTTTGCAATATTTATTTGTTTTGCAATTATTTGAACTTTATCTTTATTTGAAATTAATTGAGCCTTAATTTTATTATTTAATGTACTATCAAAGAAGTCACTCAAGCCTTTAACTTTAAATAACAAATCTGAGCTTACTTGCCAGTCGTTATTATCTGTATCATTGTTCTGATAAATTTTAAAATAAGTATAATATATTTTAAAAGAAATATCCTGTCCTTGATTATTTTTTATAGAAACATCAGTATTTTTTTGATTGGGATAAAGCAGTATTTCGTTTTTTAAAATATCATTATTTAATGAAATGGAGCATACACAGTCAATATCATCGTGAATTTTAATACCTGCATTTCCAGATATTTTTGAGTTTAGACCGGGTAAATCTCTATTTTGTAAAAAATCTATTTCAAATTCCCATACACTGAATAATATTTGATCATTTAAATTTATTACAGATTTTGATAAATTATTTAACCTTGAAAGCCTTAAAATTTTATTATTGTTTTCAATGTAATAACCGGCATTCATATTAAAATCAATGCCGCATAAATTTGAAACAGCCTTACCATTAAGAGACCATGTCATATTTTTTTCAAGATTATAAATTAATGAAATATTTTTTATCTTTAATAAATCATTAATAACAATATTGTTTTGGAAGGAAATAGAAATAGTAAATTTAATATCAAAATCTTTTTTAAAAACATCAATTTCTACAATAATGTCATGATAAATTCCATTGATAAGCAATGTGGAATTAGTTGAGCCCCAAAAGGAAAATTGTTGAGTAGCTGGTACAATAGAAAGATTCATTTCATCAAAAACTACATTAGAAAATTCATAATAATTGTTATCATTTTGAGTTACATGATCTATTATTGTTTTTAGCATAACATTAGAAATTTTTGCTTTTAATGCAAAATTATCAGGTAAAATATTTTGTTCATCATCTCCTTTTTTTAAAAGCTCAATTTTATTATAAAGTTCGTTTAAATATATATCTTCAATTTCAATATCTTTTACATCACCAGTTATTTTATTTTCTGTTAATATTGCGCTATTTTTATGAGCTTTAAAAGTCGAATCAATTGCACCAATAAACCATTTTTTTAAAGCAAGAGGTAATTCATTTACAGAAAGCTTTGCATTTGATTCTATTTCCCAATCTGTTTGGCTTTCACCAGTATTTTGATTAGACTTACAAAATGTTATCTGCCCAAGATTTAAATGCAGAGTGTATTTTCCTCCATTTGAGTTAGAGGGAATTGTTATTGAATTAAGCGGAGTAAATGAAAGCCCGCAAGAATCATCTTTTTTGTTATAAACTTCAAGCTTTCCTTTAAGATCCATAATTTCTTGAATAACAAAACCGCCGCTTGATGAAATATCCCATGAAGTTTTATCAATATCTATAGAAGTATCTGAATTTGTATCAAAAATTATAGAAAAATCAGAAAACTGAAGAGCTCCTACTCCTTCAATATCCATTATTTGAACATTATTGTTACTTGTAGTACTAAATGATAAAGTTTTTTTATGATCAATTTCAATATATGAAGCATTCAGTTCAAATTCTTTTCCAAATAATTCAGCAAATGCTTTTCCTTTTGCTGACCATTCAGTTGTATCATTTAAAATAAATTCTATATCAATATCTTTTAAATACAATTCATCAGTGAATTTACACTTGTCAACAGATTTTAATTTAACATAACCTCTTGTATTTAAAATATTTTCTTTGTTCTTATCGCGTTCAAATTCAAAAAAAGAATCTGTTTTTAAGTTATTAGCTCCTAATTTCCATATTGTTTTTGATGCTCCTTTGAGATGGAAGGTTTCTTTTTGAGGTGATAATGAAAGAGTAATAGTTGATAATATTTCTGGAATTTCAGGTGGAATTGATGTTTTCAATGCATATAGCAGTGAAGACAGGCTGTAATCTGGTATAAAGGCTTTTATAAAAAGATTGTCTTTATCTTCAATTTTACCTTCTACAGAAACTAATTCAATATCATCAATACAAAGAATTGAGTTAATATCGCCAAAGATTTTTTTTTTATCATTTATTAATGGGTCGATTATATCAAGCCCAATTTTCATATTTTTTAGAAATAGATTATTAGTACCGCAAACAGGCCATTTGTTAATAGAAGAAACTAAAAATGATATTAAAGAGAAGTTTTTTTCTACAATATTATACTTGATAAAAAGCCTTGAGATAGTCCAATTTTTAAGATCAACAAATCCTTCAGGCAATTCATCAGCAATAAAAGAAGTTTGTGTTATGTCTAAAACATCCCATAATTTTGACACAGGTAAAAAGTCATTTGAATCAATTTTTAGAGCAAAAACAAGTCCTTTCTTTGATTCTTCATAAATAAAAGAAAGATTTATTATGCTGGAGTTTAAAAAAAATGTTTTTGCGTTAAATAAAGCTTTATTTCCAGATATATTAACTTCAGGTTCTTTAAGTTTTATATCTGTTGTGCCAAGTATAGTTTCAATAACTTTTAAGACTGGTTCTGAGTCAATAATAAGATCAATTATATTAAAATTACCACTATTTACATATTCTAACAATCTCGTTTTAACTTGAGTTAACTTCATAAAAGAATTCCTATAAACGCCAATATTTTATATTATTTTTTTTAGCGGTTTCATGATTGAATATTGATTTAACATCAATTAATACAGGCTGGTTACTGTTGAATAGTTTGATAATGCCGGAAATACCGAGATTTATATATTGTTTATGCTTGACTGAAATAATAACTGCATTTACATTTTTAATATTTTCTATCTCATGCAGTTTAATACCATAATATTGATATGCTTCATTATGATCAGCATAAGGATCATTTACAATTACACTAATTCCATAATCTTTAAGTTCATCTATAATATCAATAACGCGGGTATTTCTTAAATCAGGAACATCTTCCTTAAAAGTCAGCCCAAGTATAGCAACTTTAGAGTCTTTAACAGATTTCCCTGTTTTTAGTATCAATTTTACTGTTTTTTCAGCTATATACTTACCCATATTATCATTGATTCTTCTGCCTGCAAGGATCATCTCAGGATGATAACCAAGGGATTCAGCTTTAAAGGTTAAATAATATGGATCAACACCAATGCAATGTCCTCCGACCAGACCTGGTTTAAATGGCAGGAAATTCCATTTTGTTCCTGCTGCATCTAATACTTCATTTGTATCAATACCCAATTTATCAAATATCATTGCAAGTTCATTCATAAGAGCAATATTTAAATCCCGCTGTGTGTTTTCAATAACTTTAGCAGCTTCAGCAACTTTAATGCTTGATACCTTATGGATACCTGCTTTAACAATTTTTCCATAAATATTAGATAAAAATTCAAGAGTTTCAGAATCTGATCCTGATACAATTTTAACAACCTTATCTATTGAATGAACTTTATCGCCAGGGTTTATTCTTTCAGGAGAATATCCGCATGTAAAATCTTGTTTATACTTTAGTTTTGATTCATCTTCCATTATTGGCACACAAACCTCTTCAGTAACGCCGGGATATACAGTTGATTCAAAAACAACACAAACACCTTTTGTCATTTGTTTGCCAACAATACTTGACGCTATTTTTAAAGGAGTAAGATCAGGAATTCTGTATTCATCAATAGGTGTAGGTACTGCAACAATTATTAAATTGGAGCTTGAAAGATCAGATTCATTGTGTGTAAAACAAAGATTTGAATTCTTAAGCTCATCATCAGATATTTCCATTGTACTGTCATGCCCAGATTTAAGTTCAGCAATTCTTTGTTTTTTTAAATCATATCCTATTACATTATAATGTTTAGCGAGATTAACAGCAAGCGGTAATCCAACATAACCAAGACCTACAACTGCTATTTTTTTTTCTTTTGAAATAAATAAATTAAAATTTAAATCTTTAAATTTCATAATAAAACTATTCTCCATAATTATTAATATGATTATTTTTTAAAAAAATTTAATATTGTTATCAGTTTTTTTTTAATAAAGCAAGAGGTGATTGGTTATTGTATTATATTTGAAAAGTGGGCGTCTTTCACTGTCTATAGTTATTCAAATTGTCACCAGCAACCTAAAACCATGCCATTTTCAGCAATTAAAACCAAACCATTATATAACAGTCAAAAGTATTCCAGCTACATTATTTTTTGATATATTTCCATATGTATGACATTTTTTAGAATAGAATATTCATCAACTATTATTTTATTAATAAATTTCCAGTAAACGCTAGCTATCCAAACTGTGACTTCTATTCAAAGCGCAAAATTGCGCAGTATTTAAAAATAAATAGAGAAACAGTCAGTAAATACCTTACTAATCCTGGCGCAGCTATTAGCAGAAAAATAAATAAAACAAGCAAGCTCGAACCCTATTACGAACAGATTTCTAAGTACCTTGAATCTGACGATCAAGTCAGTGCAGTAGTCATCCTTCAGAAGCTATGTGAACAGGGATATGATGGAAAAATATCAACTCTGCGAGCATATCTTC